>Ga0116112_1002338_pt1 | contig 11492 bp, 14 predicted proteins | sample June2015DPH_8_15_FD_89721 | JGI IMG/M metagenome (GOLD analysis project Ga0116112, IMG submission 89721) | Peatland microbial communities from SPRUCE experiment site at the Marcell Experimental Forest, Minnesota, USA - June2015DPH_8_150 | ecosystem: Environmental > Terrestrial > Soil > Wetlands... | reverse complement strand
TCCAGCGCGCGCAATTGCTCCAGTTTTTCGGCGTTTTCGAGCGGCGACACCGGGAATTTCACCAGCCGCAACAGCGTCCCGCGCCGGTATCCGTAAATGCCCAGGTGCTTCAAAAAAGGAAACGCCGCCAACTGTTCGCTCACCGAACCACTGGCGGCCTCGCGCAGATACGGAATCGTGCGCCGCGAAAAGTATAACGCCCGGCCGGCGGCGTTGACAACGACTTTGTTGACGTTGGGATTGTCATAGTCAGCGGGATTTTTGATGCGCGTGGCGGCGGTGGACATCTCGTTTTGCGCGAGCGCGCCGGCCACGGCGTCGATCACCGCCGGATCAATCATCGGTTCGTCGCCCTGAATGTTCACCACCGCGTCGCATGGGCAGCGCGCGGCGACTTCGGCAATGCGGTCCGTGCCGCTGGGATGGTCGGCGCGAGTCATTTCCACCCGGCAAAACTTTTTCGCCACCACGGCGATGCGCGCATCGTCCGTGGCCACGATGACTTCGTTCAGCGACTTCGCCTTTTGGCAGCGCTCGACAACGTGTTGGATGAGCGGTTTGCCCGCGATGGGCGCGAGCAGTTTGCCGGGGAACCGTGTCGAAGCATAACGCGCGGGGATGATGCCAACGATTTTCACACCGCCATTTAGCCACAAATGAAACACAGATGAAACACAGATTTTATTGTGCGAGCATATTTGTGTTCAATCTGTGGCTGGAAATCCAGTTATTCCACCATCACTCTCTTGGCCGGATTACGCGGCTTGTCCACATCGCAGCCGTTGGTTTTTGCCGGCATGGGTCCGGGTCCTACCACGGCGCCCGCATCGCTTTGAGTGGATGACGCAGAACAAAGCGGGCCAGATTCCTGCGCAGGGGCCAACGCCCCCGGCGCTCGGCGGTGGGTGTGTCCCGCAGCAATGCCCACGTCATTTGCGGACGAATGAAATATTTCAGGAACTTCCGATACAATTCATCAATTTGCCGGTCCGGCATGGCAGTCAGATTGATCGGATTCATTTGGCTGTCCGGGTAACTGAAGTCGCCCCAATCAAGCTTGGACCGCACCGCGGGGTCCAGGTTTTTGTAGATGGGAGTTCCCGGCAATGGGCTAAGTCGCGCGGCGGAAATAATTTCAGGTCGGGCCCAGCGCAGGAATCGCACCGTGGCTTCGAAGTCCTCGGGAGTCTCGCCCGGCAGACCCACCATGATGTCCGCGAAAATGCGCAGGCCCGCCCGTCGCGTCAGTTCAACGGCACGCCGGTTCAACTCTATGTCCGTCTGTTTACCCAACCGGCGCAGCGCCGCCGTCGAACCGCTTTCGAAGCCGTATTCAACCTGGATGCAGCCGGCTGCCTTCATCTCGGCCAGTATTTCGGCGTCGGTCTGGTTGACCCGGAGGCACGCTTCCCATTTCAGGCGCTTGTGCAGGCCGGCCCGGCGGATGGCCGCGCATAATTCCAGCAATCTTTTGCGATCCGCCCCGATGGTGTCGTCTTCGAAACGAATGGCTGTCACGCCGAGGCGCGTCGCGGCGTGGCGCAACTGATCGAGGACGTATTCGATGGAATGATAACGCACGCCCAGCCCGGCGACGAGGTGGCCGGCGCAGAAGCTGCAGCGATGAGAACAGCCGCGGCTCGTGCGGAGATTGGTGGCCGGGAGTTTCAGAAACCTGATCAACCACCGGCTGGGCGCCGCGAAATGTTTCACGTTGAACAGGTCGTAGGCGGGCGGCCCCAGACTGTCGAGATCCTCCACCGCCGCGCGGCAAGGCGTGCGCGCCAGCGTCCCGTTGTGGCGCAACACGATTCCATTGACGGATGGCGAGAGGCCATGATCGGCCAGCTCCAGCATGGTCAGTTCGCCTTCGCCAAGGACGGTCGCATCAATGGCCGGGCAATAAGTCAACAGGTCTTCGGCGAGAGCGGTCGGGTGCGGGCCGCCGGCCACCACCAGTGTCTGCGGGCCCAACAACGTTTTGGCATCTTCCGCCACGATCGCCCCCTCGGGCACACCGGAGGTGACGAGCGATAAACCCACAATCTCGGGGCGGAAATCCCGCATCAGCGCCTGTAGCGATGCCCGGGCTGCAGCCCGGTCGTAATGATTCAGCTCCAATGTTTCCTCGCTGAGATGGATTTTGACCTGATGTCCGCCCCGCCGCAGCACGGTGGCAATGCAGGCCAACCCGGACGGAATCCAGCGGGAACGAAAGGCGCCCTTGGGCCAGGCCGAAGGCAGCGGTGCCGGATAGACGAGCAGGACGTTCATTTGTGTTTTAAGAATTCCCGTAACAACTGTCGGCGGAACGAATCGCGTGACGCGTGGGCGCGCAGCACGACGCCGCGGGTCAGCAACAGATTACCCGGCCAGGCCCGGCGCTCAATCCCCAAGCGCTTCATCAGGTTCAGGCAGTTCGGTTCCCCATACACTTTATGGGCCAATGCCAGCGCCGTTGCCAGCGTCCGGCCTGTCCCGGTCTGTGGAACGGCTTGAGCAAGCCAGGCTTCGTCCAGCGTCCCTGCCGTCCCGCGAACGGCTTGGACGACGTCGCCAAGCAGTTGCAGCCGATCAATGCCGTGGCTGGCCACACCATGCACCGCCGCGATCAGCAACGTGGCCGTGGCGCTAGGGCGAGGCCGGTTCTGATGCGTCTCCAGTTGCAGGTCTTCATACGTCACGGACAACGCGCGCCGCAGTGACGGCGAATTCACCAGGTTCCAATGAATCTCCACCGTGCCGCCGGATTGATTCGGGCGGCGCCAGCTTTCCTCGCCGTAACCGGTTTGATGCTTCATCGGCACTGCGACCGGCTGGTAACCCAATTCTCTGAACACCTGCCGGGTTTCGGGGAGAATCCGTTGTGGAATCAGCAGGTCCACATCGGTGAATGGGCGCAGCGACGGGTGCGAATAGAGCCGATCGGCAAAATCGCCACCCTTTAGGATGACTGCCGGTAACCCCACTTCTTGCATACGGGCGATGATTTCCAAGGCCTGCCGGCGCAGCACGAGTGACAATCCTGTCCGCCGCCGCATTTGTTGCCGTGCCCAATCCCACACGACCGGGTCCGGCTGAAAGGAATGCCATTGTTCATTCTCCCGGCCGATCAACTGTTTGAGATTCTCCATGACGATGACCAGCACGCCATGCCGATCCGCCAGTTCCAGCAACCGCCGCAGCTTCTCCGGTGCCGGTGGAGCAAAGTCAACGACCTCAACCGGGCCGCGGGGATTCGCCAGTGCCAGGAGCAAGGAATGGGTTTGATTCAGCAACATCAGGACCACAGGGAAGCGAGCCGATCCGGCAGTTCCTCCAGGCGCGGGCAAAGGCTGACTTGGAAAGTCCGGCTGGAACGCACCAACTCCGCCAGTGCCTCAAACGCCCGGCCCGCCGCAGCCTCGCGGCGCCGATCGAGCGCCCGGACGTTTTCGCGAGTCAAACGTGTCAGTGCCGTGACTTTGTCCACCGGCTCAATACGGTGGGCCTCCGTATTTCGCGGATTCAGGAAAAGGATCAGCCCCGGTGATGCCGTCATACCGGTTGTCTGTGGTTCCAATGGCCGTGGATCCAGAAGCCGCTCGCCGTGCAAAGTGGCGCTGCCCATAGGTAAATCCCGCAGCCAGGGGAGCAACTCAAGCGTTCGCGAATGCACCTTGCAGTGGATTCGAATTCCCCAGATTTGTCCCGGCTGGTTCGTGGTCGCGGCCTGGTAAAAAGTCATGTCGTCGGCCAGCATGCCCAGACCCGCCCCGGCCAGCGCCAACGCCAGGGTGGTTTTTCCCCTGCCGCTCATACCCGAGAAGATGAGCGCGCGCCGTTGGCCGCCGATCTGAAAGAACAGGCTGGCGGCATGGATTACGTGATGGCCGGCCAACCCGAGGCAATCGCATAACAACGGCAGAAAACAAGTTTCCAGCAGGCCGGCTTTGCTACCCGGACTCACAACAATCCTGGCAATGCGCCCGGCCAGATCGATGTCAGCCTGGACATGGTCCGGCATCTCAATCTGCCGTCGGTTCGGACCGCTGCGGCAGATCATCCGGGTGCCGCCGGGTAGTGTGCCCGTCCAGAAGTCGCGCAATCCCGGGTGGATTTCCTGACGTGGCTGCCCGTAGTCCAGAGTTACATGGAACCCATCCGCACCATCAGCAATGCTGGCGTACGCGCCCAGCATCGTCTCGATCACATCCAGCAGCGATTGACTTTGCGCCTCCACCGTCATTCGCATGCCATGCAAGTCGTAATGTGCTCTTGCCAGTCTCATGCTCGGCTCGATAGGGAAAACAGAAATAAATACACACCACCGCTGCTGTCTTCAACAAGACAGCAACCTTTCCCAACTCGGAATCCACACACGAACCAGATCTCTCCGAAAGTTGGCACAATCGGTTGCCGATAACTCAAGGACGAGAATCTTGTAGCTTTGGCAAGCGTCTCTTGCTGACCGCTTGGGAGTCTTTACCCCGGGTCGGTTGTGACGACTAAGCTACCGCCTTCGGTTACTTCCTTGATTTGTTCGCGCTTTTTGATCTCCGGCTTGACGTAGTCGCGCTTCTTGCTCTCTGGCAGGGTTTGTTTTTCCGGCGTTTTCATATGACATTTCTACGTCGTAGTGACGATCACTGAGGGGACTTCTGTGACTTCCTTGATTTGTTCGCGCTTTTTGATCTCCGGTTTGACGTAGTCGCGTTTCTGTTTTTTGTTTTCCGGCTGGGTTTGTTTTTTTAATGTTTTCATACGATTAAAACTTACTATTAGATGGCCAATTTCGAATCCCAATCCAATCATGCATGTTGTCCCAGCTTAACGGATGTCTGTCAATTTATTTACTCACGCCGCCAATCGTTGCCCCGCGCTCTTCCGGCGGGCTGCAGGTCAGGAGTGTCGCCACCGGCTGTTCGGGCGGCGGGGACAAACAGACGTCGTTGAGGGTGACCCAGCAATGCGCGTGCATCCGCCGGCTGTCGGACTGTGGCGGGAAAACTCCAATGTGCAGGACCGCCGGGCAGCCTGCCAGCCTCAGGAAGTGGAACAAAGTCAGCCCATGCCGCAGGCAGGCGCGCCGTCGCATATTTCGCGGCTGACGCAACCGATGGGCCACCAACCGGGAGATTTCTTCCGGCGGCATGCCGCCATAGGGTTTGAAACGGGGCGGCGGGGTCAACAGACGCAACAATCGTTTCAACGGGAGGATTTTCACCAGCAACGGAATCAGCGTTGCCAGCAGCCAGATATGTCCGGGCAACAGCAACCAGCCTGCGGAAGATGTATGTTCAGGGTTCTTCAACGAGGAGTTTCTCGTCCAGCAACTTCGCTGCTAATGCCGTCATGTCCCTGCTCAACGTTTCCCGGGGAACCTGAAACTCGTTGAAGAGCATGTCAATCACTGCGGCTAGCGATTGCCTGCCATCCAGTCCCCGCAAAAAGGCGGCGGTGGTTTCATTGCAGGTATACAGATAACCGGAGTTGAGCGAGAGCATGACCGTTTCCTCACCGGGCCCCAGCGATTGAAAGGTCACATCATCCGCCAATCGCAGGCGCACGCTCTGGGATAACGAGGGCGTTGACTTGTTCACGCGGGCATTTAGCCACAACTTGCCGCGCCGAAGCAAGAAGCGAAGGCGGGACCGAGCGCAGATGTAGTAAGGATTGCAACCCTATGGCTTTGCCTTTGGCAGCGTATTCGGTTGGTTGTCTTTTGCCGGTGGCTGGCCCGGCGGAGCGGAAAAATTCAGCTTGATGCCGAAACTGCCGTGTTCGCGCCAGCCGAAATAAAAGTTGAACCTCGCGCGTTGGTAGGACGCAAACGGCAGCACGGCCAATTTGCGTCTGGCCACCTCGAAATCCCAGCCGCCCTTCGGGTTGGAATTCCTGTCCGGATATCGCCCGCTCCGCTTGAATTTCTTGTCCGCAACGCCGATGACGTAATTGTCAAAGTTGTGGAGCGGATTGCGAAAGTGCCACTTCGTCACCCGGTGCTTGTCCCCCGGCTTGTACCATGCGGGCGGGACAGGCTCGTCACTGTTTTTAAACCACCAGACCGGATTGAGCTTGTTGTAGAAATGGATTTTCGGCTGGTTGGCCGGCGGCGTGACGGTGATGGTGTGCCAACGGACTGAATTGGTGCCGGCGGGCGGGCGCTTCATCGGGGCCGGCGGCCGGACCGTAGGATCGGGCCGCGAAAAAGCGGACGGGCAAACGATGAACAGCAAAACCACCGCGACCATCAGGCCATGCCAGTTTTTCATTCTGCCGGGCATGACCCATGTTAGCCACAACCTGCACCGGCACGTCACGCTGAAATGCAATATCGGCGGAAGCCAGCGGCGAAGGCGGGAATTGAGAGCGGCCGTTTCTCCGGCATTAGAGCTGACGGTTATTCGCAAACGAAGCGTTGGCAACGATCTGCTTGATGTTCTTGAGATGAAAGTGTAATTGCGCAGCGGCCAGACAACCCGCCGGCGAACGGCGACCGCGGGTCCGGCCCGGCAAATATGGACAAATCCGATTCGAAAAATAGATCGCAAGCGTGGGAAACCCGCCAGCCTGCGCGCCAGAAAACTCCCGACGAAGTTTCTGAAATCGTCGCTTCGAATCGGCCGGCGAATTCTTTGCTCCGGTCAACCGAATTCCGGCTGGCTGGATTGTTGTTCTTTTTGGTGATGGCGGTGTTTTATCCGTCCTTTCACAACGACTTTGTCAACCTCGATGACCATTTTTACGTTTACAACAATGTTCAGGTCCAAAAGGGGTTGACCTGGAATGGTGTGCTGTGGGCTTTTCAGACTGGATGCGCCAACAACTGGCATCCGCTCACGTGGTTGTCCCTCATGCTTGACGTGCAATTGTTCGGCACCGGTCCGGCGGGACTGCATTTGACGAGTGTCATCCTGCACGCGGTCAACACCGTGTTGTTGTTCCTTCTGTTAAGAAGATTGACGGGCCGTTCCCCTGGCGAAAACGCCGGGGCTCCGTCTCCGCCAGCCAGCACGCTGTGGCCCAGCGCCTTTGTGGCGGTCGTGTTTGCCATCCATCCACTCCGTGTGGAGTCGGTGGCGTGGGTGTCGGAGCGCAAGGACGTGTTGAGCGGACTTTTCTTCATGCTCACTCTCGGGGCTTACCTGCGTTACGCGCGGGAAAAACCGGCTCCCGGTTCCCGGCGCTGGTCACCCGCCTACTTCCTGGCGCTGTTGTTTTTCGCGCTGGGGTTGATGAGCAAACCCATGCTGGTGACGGTGCCGTTCGTTCTGTTGCTGCTGGATTACTGGCCGCTGAGACGTTTTGAGGTTTCAACTCCCCGGCGCCTCGCACTGGAAAAAGCGCCGTTCCTGGCGTTGAGTGTCGCCTCGTGCGTGGCGACGGTCCTGGCACAACGGACAGTCATCAAACCGATGATCGTGTTCCCTCTCCTGCTCCGGTTCGGCAACGCCCTGATTTCTTATGTCACTTATCTCGTGCAGCTGGTTTGGCCGGAAAATCTGGCTGCGTTTTATCCCTATCGTCACGACATGCCGGTCTGGCAGTTTGTGGGCGCCGGCGTCTTGCTGCTTTCCATAACCGCACTGGCGGTTCTGGCGGCGCGGCGATTTCCCTGCTTTCTGGTCGGTTGGCTATGGTATCTGGGCATGCTGGTGCCGGTGATTGGTCTGGTACAGGTGGGCGACCAGTCACATGCCGACCGCTACACCTATTTGCCCCAAATCGGGTTGTATCTGGTCATCGTCTGGGCCATCAGGGATTTGACTCGTTCCTGGCGTTGGCGCCGGCCGGTGCTGGGGGTGGCGGCCTTCGGTGTAACGGCTGCGTTGGCAGTCTGCGCCCGGAACCAAATCGCCTTTTGGCGGAACAGTGAATCGCTGTGGGGACACACTCTTGCCTGCACCACAGGAAATTTCTTCGCCCATTATAACCTGGGTTTTGCGCTGGCCTCACAAGGTCAGACCGATGAAGCGATCGAACATTATCAGCAGGCCCTCGCGATCAGTCCCAACTCTGCAAAAGCGCACAACAACCTGGGCATCCTGTTGTCCCAACAAGGCCAGGCCGCCGAGGCCATTGAACATTTCCAGAAGGCCATTGAACTCAACCCCAACATTGCCGAGACGCACAATAACCTGGGCATCCTGCAGGTCCAACAGGGCCGGACCGCCGAAGCCATCGGCAATTTCCAGGCGGCGTTGAAATTGGACCCCACGCTCGCCGGGGCGCACTTCAACCTCGGGCTGGCCTTCGCGGCAACCGGGAGGCCCGATGACGCGATTGCTGAATTTGAAGCGGGCCTGAAGCTGACTCCTGGCGATGCCCAGGCGCTTTGCTACCTCGGCAACCTGCTGAACAAGCAGGGCCGGTTTGCCGAGGCGGCACAACCATTCCAAGCCGCATTAAGAGTGGATCTGAACAATGCCGTGGCCCATTGCGGCCTCGGCATTGCCTTGATCCAGGACGGACAGCTTGATGAAGCCATCAACCATCTGCGCGAGGCCATGCGGCTGAAACCGGATTATGCCGAGGCGCAGACCTGTTTGAACACCGCGTTGAGTCTGAAGGAGGCCAGGGACTCGCCCATTTCGACGAATGCCAGCCATTCGCGGTAAAGCAACAGGATCAACGAGTCATAAAAAACAAAGCCCAAGGCATCGCCTTGGACTTCAACAGGTTTGTTGAGCTTGAACCGCCAACAATAGTTGTCGGCAATCTAGCGCATTTCCTGACGAACGGTGAGCACCGCAAAGGCCAGCGCCACTACAAACGGCATGGCAAAAATGATCGCGTTCATCTCGGCATTATATCACATTTCAGACATTTGCAACAATTTTGTTACAATCTTGTCACTTTGTTATGGCTGTCATTAGCAGACAGCGTGCCGGTTATCGCTTCGAAATTAGCTGCGGATTGAAAAGTTGTTTGAACGGCCTGGATTGAAACCGAGTTACAAAACTGAACCTGAACCGAAAATTATTATGCCACTATTAAAACTTGAAACTACTGTCGCGCTCTCCGATGAAAAAAAACAGGCACTGCTCGCGTCCCTTTCCAAACTCGTGGCCGGGACGATTGGCAAGCCCGAGCAATACGTCATGGTTGTCGTCAGCCCGGCGGCCATGCTCATGTCCGGCAAACCGGGTAATGCCGCCTTCGTGGACATCCGCAGCATCGGCGGTTTGAGCGACGACGTGAATCAACAGCTCGCGCAGAAGATTGGCAGCTTGTTGAAGGAATCCCTCGGCGTGCCGCCGGATCGGGTCTACCTGAACTTCACCGATGTCCGTCCCGGCAACTGGGGCTGGAACGGCGACACGTTCGGGTAAACTCGAATGAGCCGGACGATTTCAGGCCGCCATGACCGTTGTTTCCACGGATGGTGTCTCTTTTTCAGCGATTTTCACGCGCATTCTTTTCAATGCTTCCTCCTGAATCTGCCGGATGCGTTCACGCGTAACCCCCAATTGAACGCCGATTTCCTCCAACGTTTTGGGCCGCCCATCATCCAGCCCGAACCGCATGGCCAGAATCGTGTTTTCCCGGGGCGTGAGTGTGGCCAGAACCTGTTGGACCAGTTCCGTGTCGTTTTCCCGGACCAGCCGGTCGAAGGGCGCCGCGGCATTCGGGTCCGCCACCACCTCGGAAATTCGTTGCGGCTCATCGGCCCCAACCGGGGCGTCGAGTGAAATGGGTGCCTTGGACGCGTCGCGATACTGCTGGATGCGGCGCGGGTCGAGTCCCAGATGGTCCGCCACCTCCTGGTCCGTCGGTTCCCGGTTAAAGGCATCCCGCAGCTTCACCTCCGCCTTCCGGATGTGCGCCACCTTGTCCACCACGTGGACGGGCAACCGGATGGTTTTGGACTGGTTGGCCAGCGCCCGCATGATGGACTGCTTGATCCACCACGAGGCATAGGTGGAGAGCTTCGCGCCTTTGCGGGGATTGAACCGCTCGACGCCTTTCATCAAGCCGATGTTGCCCTCGTTGATCAGATCAAGCAGCGGAAGCCCCAGGCCTTCGTAGTCGCGGGCGATCTTCACCACGAGTCGCAGATTGGCCGTGATCATCTGTTCGCGCGCCTTCCGGTTGCCCTTTTTGATCCGCTTCGCGAGAATGATTTCCTCCTTCGGCGTGATTAATTTCACCTGCCCGATTTCGCGCAGGTACAATTGCAACGTATCGCCGCGAAGCGATTCCGATGGAACTGGTTCCGCTGGAGCGATGCATGGTTTCAATGCGGTTCTCATATTAACATTTTCTTCAATTTGTCTGCCATCGTCCACCTCAGGCTTTGACCGCGAGTCCTTCCAGCCGGGACACAATCGCCTTTTTGCCGGCGGCGCCGATGATCCGATCGCGGGCCACGCCACCGGCAAAATAAAGCAGCGCCGGGATGGACTGAACCTGGTAACGCCCGGCCAAGCCGGGATTTTCATCCACGTTGACCTTGGCGACTTTGACGCGGCTGGCCTGTTCCGTGGCAATCTCCTCCAGCACCGGGGCGATCATTTTGCAGGGACCGCACCACTCAGCCCAAAAGTCCACCAGCACCGGCTGGCCGGATTTCAGAACCTCGGCTTCAAAATTTGTTTCGTTCAGTTCGATGATCGCTTTCATATTTCCTTCCTCGTTGATGGTTGCTTCGCTGTTCGAAAAGCGCGGGCGACCGGTTACGCCGCAAGGGCGATGACCGGGCTGTTCTGCCGCACGGATTGCTGGCGGGCGTTCCAGGCGGCCACCGCCTGGACTTTCTCCGTCGCGAGGGCGGGAAAAAGCAGGTGCGGATACTTCGTTTGCCAGGCTGCCGCCTCGGCTTCATTCAGGGCCAGCCGGACCAATCGTTCCGGCGCCGTAAGCGCGCGGCTCGTTTCCGCAAAGATCGCTTCTTTGACCCCGGCAATCTGCGCCCGTATCTTCCGGCAAAATGCCCGGCATGCTTTCCGGGGCGAGCTGCCGTTTCCTCGATTTTCATTCGTGCTTGTCTGTTTCATCTTTTTTCCTTTCAACTTAATGTAATATCAACAGTTACATTTTCTCACAAAAAAAGAGACTGTCAACCGGTTTTTTTGGCGGCGCCCGGACACGCGGCCTTGATCATGCCGAGCACCCCGGCCAGGGTGGTTTTCTCCAGGTCCCGTTCCATGGCGTTCTCCGCCGACGCAAAGACCTTGTTCAAAGTCTTCCGGATGCAATGGCCCACCGGGCAGGCCGTGTTGGCTTTTCGGGCGGGACGGGCAAAAGGCTCAACAGCTTCCACGGCCCGATAGACTTCAGCCAGATTGATGCGGCCCGGGGAACGGCTCAAACGGGAGCCGGACCCGGCCCCTTTGCGGGTCTCCACCAGCCGGGCCCGCTGCAACGACAGGAGGAGCCGCCGGATGATGACGGGGTTGGTGTTGACGCTGGCGGCCAGCATGGCCGATGTGACCCGGTCGCCCTCCTTGTAAGCGAGGACGGCCAGCACGTGCACGGCCATGGCAAAGCGACAACTCGTTCGCATAGTT
>Ga0116112_1002328_pt1 | contig 11544 bp, 5 predicted proteins | sample June2015DPH_8_15_FD_89721 | JGI IMG/M metagenome (GOLD analysis project Ga0116112, IMG submission 89721) | Peatland microbial communities from SPRUCE experiment site at the Marcell Experimental Forest, Minnesota, USA - June2015DPH_8_150 | ecosystem: Environmental > Terrestrial > Soil > Wetlands >... | reverse complement strand
CTGTCACTATTAAAAGAATTCAAGGTATCAGAACATATTATAGCAATTACTTGTTACAAAATTACAATCTTATTGCTGATTTCAATGACCTTGAGCAGCAATACATAAGCTTTGTAAATACAAGACTAAATGAACAATTCGGTCAAATTTTAAATTCACAAGACCAAGGATATAAGGATGCTAGACAATTTTGTTATGATTTTTTTGTAACATATTTTTATAATGTTAGGGTGGACCCATTGCAGTTAAGTTACGAAGACAAATATTTTGGGTATCTTAAAAACGTGTTAAATTTTGGTAATAATAAATATTATTCAATATTGATTCATGATTATCTTGATGAAAGAATAAATCTCACCGACCCGCTTACGCTCATTGTAAAGTTGTCAGCCGCACTCCCTTCGGACATTGCCATAAAGGATACCTGTTGGGTGTCCAATTTTAGCATGGTGCCTTATATATTTACTGCTATTTTACAATCGCCGGTTCAATATCAGACTATAACAATTTCTCCTCCGAATTTTGGAGCCACACAAAATTTTATCAGTAAAGAAGGGTCAAATACTTTATATTCAGCCAACGACCTATCTTATCCATCGGCGGTAAAAAGTAGTATTACAATTAATAAAAAGATTGCTGAATTAAATACGGATTATACCAAGTATAATAATTTTATCATATTTTCATCGGCACAAAATCGGCTCAATATTTTTCAAAATAAAATGATTCAATGGACCGCTTTAAGTTCTTCGATAGTAGAACTTAACAACCGATACAATGCTTCATTGTCATCTTCGATACCTTATCAATATTATTACAGTGAATTGGGTAGTTTTACCACTCAAAGCACCCAATTAATCAATTCATTTGATGGTTTCGAGTCGTATTTGTTCAATACAGGAAGATATCAATACAATTTTCAATCCGGGTCATTTTATAGTGCAAGTTATGTGAGTTCGGAATATGCTAGGGCTGGTGAATATGACGCCAATAACCGGGACAGCTTGGCATCCAATATACCTCAATATATCGTTGATGACCAAAAAAATTATTCGGATTATATGACTTTTTTGAACATGATAGGTCATCATTTTGACAATATCTACATCTACATTGCAGCCATGCCTATTGAAAGACAGGTAAAAAATGAAATCAGTTCAAGTCTGCCAATGAATACTTTAAAGGAAATGTTGTATTCCTTTGGTTGGGATGTTGATGATATCATCGGGTCGTTGGACCTCGATGAGGTATATTTGAACAGTATGGATTCGGCATCTTACAATGCTTTATCTTCCCAACAAAGACTTCAAACCATATGGAATCGTATTCTTGTCAATTTGCCGGGCATTTATAAAACCAAGGGAACTGAAGAGTGTGTGGATTATTTGTTATCGTGTTATGGTTTGCCATCATCAATGCTTACAATAAGGGAATATGGTGGAACGGATTATGCTAGTGATACAGCCCCCACATATGAGTTGGATGAAAAAACCTACATGCTTCAATTTTCAGGTGTGGGTGATTATGTTGAGGGACCGATACCGTATTCAACAATGACCACGGAATTCAAATTTTCCATTGGTTCTGACCCAAAGAACATTTATTATCCAAACTTTCAGTTTTTTCCATTATTTACTAGCATTCCATATCCATATTCAAGTTCTGCTAACTTCAATTGGGCGTTGGGATTTTATAGAGTTCCGGGGCAATATACAGGAAAAGTCGTATTCCAAATGGGATCAGGGTCATCAGGCGTCAACATAACCAGCAGTGTGTTGCCAATTTTTAATGGTGATATTTTCAGTGTAATGTTAAGAAGAAATTATCCAAACGATTTGTTTGACCCAGCCATAGACCCAAATGTTGTTCCTGTTGAATATGATTTGACCGTTCAAAGAAATGAAAACGGAAGAACAATTTTTCAATCGACTTCAAGCGCGATTTTTTATGATTCGGATAATGATGTCTTTTCTCAATTCGGAAGATTCAGATTGAGTAATGGGATGTTCAAAGGAACATTGGATAAATTGTTGATTTGGGATGTTCCTATCGACGATGATGATTTTGAAGAACATGTGAACGACCTAAATTCATATGGTTATAGTGGTTCAGCCCCGTATCAACATTTGTGGGTAAGATTAAATTGGGACTATCCACAAAATATGTATTATTATAGTGGTTCTGTGTGGATAAATAATGAATCGCCTTATTACAGTATTCCAAATTATTATGTTAATGGGTTCCCTTATGTTATGCCAACTACTCCGTGGAATCAATTACCAACCAACTACAGTCATTGGTATGATGCATGGGGTGCTGATAACATTGATGATGAACTATATTCTGCATCATTAAATATTATTGCTCAATATTGGCAGCCTTATTACCCGACTGGTTCCGTTAAAATACTTGCTTATAATTTTCCGGAGGCCATCGGCAACGCTTTTTCGGCTTCTTTTGTTGGTTATCCAATCTGTCAGTGGTTTTCTCAATCGGTGTATCCATATCAATTTCAAGAACTGACATATCAACAAGATATTGATGCATCAAAGTTTGGACCAAACAAATACAACAACACAAGAATTAGAACATTAAGTTATGACCTTGATGCTCGGCTTGATCCATTTGACAGGTCAACCAATAACCCCGATATAACCGTTTCAGGTGAATCCAATCAACTTGGATTCTTTATTGACCCACAAGATTCCAAGAACAAGGATATTTTGAGATATGTGGGCAAAAGTGGTATTATGGGTCTCATTGGGGATCCATCTGACTTGTATGAAAACAAATATTATGGATTAGTCAATAAAAATTATGAATACAATACTAATGGTAACAAGAGAACATACTTTAATGAGTTGTTGACCGTATATAAACTGTATTTTGATAAATCCATTTTTCAAACCATAAAGAATGTCATACCTGCCCGAGCAAATGCTTATACAGGTGTGATCATTGAACCGACACTTCTTGAAAGACCAAAATACAAAAATAGGCCAATAACTGCTAGTCTTGATATCTCTTACAAAACGCCAACGATAATCAAGAATATTTATAATTTTGGTGAGAATCTTCTTTGGGCCGATTTTAATACCGATTGGACGTTGATTAATAGTGGGTCTCCACAATTACAACAAACAACGAGGAATTCGTTGCCTCCAAATTACAGTAAAGTAATAGATTTCAAATATATAAATGATCCTACTGAGATAAAACCTTCCAATATGGGAAGCGGATATTATAGTGATTATATGGATAAGATTCAACATTCTTTTTATCCTGATTTTGAACTTCTCCCTAGATTATGGGAAACCGCTTCAATCGGTGGCCCACTGCCTTTCAATGATACGGTTCCAATACATGGGTCGGTGACACATGAAACAGATAACGGTAGATTTATGGTTGAACCTGATCATGGTGTCAATTATTCTAATTTCTTCTTTTCAGGTTTCAATAAGGGAAACCATCCAATCGTTTACTATATGATGAAGGTTTGGGACAGATACTATTACTATTCTAAGACAGGAGAATATATTCGTTCCGATAATCCAGCAGATAATGCGTATTCATCGGCATCGTTGTATCTTTACAAGTATGTCATATTTGATGAACATTATATGAGGAATTTGGTCTATTTTACGGATTTGGTGTATTTGCCTCAATATGACAGTTCAAGTCTGTCTTATACATACAATGCTGGTGTTGGGCCATCAGGGTCGTATCTCCATAGAGCTAATACATTTCTTAAAACTCCCGACCAAACAGTAAGTAATATACTTGCTTCAGCAAACAGTCTTACACCTATTATTAAAACCATATTTAATTTAAGTATCAATCCTGTATCGCAGTATTTTGAATTGGCTTCCGGTTATCCTAGAAATCATTATTCTCACAAACGTCAGCAGTTTTCAAAGACAAAATATGGAACGTATAACCAAGGTATCTTTATCAAAGGCCAAGAAACATCTAACTCAACCATTAATAGTAATGGGGTCAATGATGGAAGTTTACCCATTCAGTCAACTAATGTCAGTAATGTTAATGTTGTCAACGCAAGCAACGTTATTCAAACCGTTCCTTCTTCAACAGTGGGGCAAATAACTCCATCGGGCGGGGGCGGTGTAGTGACAAAAACCTCCATAACAAACCCCGGAGGCAGCGGTGGTCACAGAAATCGCATTCATCAAAGTGGCAGACCAACTTAATGTTTATTAATAAAATAAATCAATCATGGAAAGATAGGAAAAAACACATTTAAGAGAATACTTATAGAGGAAGAGAGAAATCCATATGGCTTACATAGACAATCAAACAATAACCGTAGATGCTATTCTTACCCAAAAGGGGCGACAACTTTTGGCGCAGAATGGAAATTTAAACATTACCTCATTTGCCTTAGCGGATGATGAAATTGATTATACACTTTATCAGCCGAATCATCCCAACGGCAGCGCTTTTTATGATATTGCTATAAGAAATACGCCTGTTTTTGAACCTGTTTCCGATGAAACGCAGGTAATGAAATATAAATTGGTCAGTCTTAATCAGGGTGTTACGTCTATTCCTGTCATCAGTATTGCACAAGATAAAATTTCAGTGGCTAGTAATTACACCGGTCAAATTAGTATCGTTCCTTCAACCAACCCACCCTATAATCTTACTCTCGGTTACACAGCTATTCTTGGAAATAAAAACGTGGGTGTATTGGTGGTTTCTCAAGCTAATTCAATCAATTCTGTATCTAGTACAATTCCTTCCTTTGCAGGAGATATCAATTCGGCTAGTTCACAGGTGGTCGTGGGGCAGAGTTTTCTTTTTATTCCAAATAGTAGTTTGGGTCAGACCACTTCCACAATGTTGACCATTATTGGTAACGAATCCGGTGGTAGTGTAAGCATTGAAGTCACGGTGACGGTTCCGGTAACAACTACTAATACAACAACATAACAAAATATAACGATATATGATATTTAATCAATTTGATCCTACGGACATAGTTGCAGGCCGAACAAGTACTGTGACAAGTGGACTTTGGCCGGAAGGTGCAACCTTTTTATCCCAAAGTTCCTTGCTTGACGATTTTTTTGCTTTAACCCAATCATCGGCAACACCATCACCTTCGTTTGGATCATCCATTTACGATATTCGTAGAACCATGTATTATCTTAATGCATTTCCGGATGCTACCACATATGCCAACAATGACCCATACTTTTCGGTAGCTTATGGCAATTATAATGCCGAAGCGTCAGGTAGTGGTGATTTTAATTTGGATACGGGGAGTATTTTAGCCTTTGCACCAAAAGCTATCTATACACAATATCAAAATTTATTGCTTGGGGAAGGTGAAACAGGATTATTTCAATTTCAATCAGGGAGTAATTCCAATCCTCAAATGATTACAGGATATGACATATTTGTTATAAATTTTTCATCCTATAAAATGAAAGATCAAGTCGATGAAGGACTTTTTCAAATTACACTGACTGGTTCCAACGGTTCCATTACTTTAATAGATGATTCGCCTTTTACGGCTCAAGCTTCATCGGTTTACAATTTGATAACGGGATCCATCAATGAATCAACAAATATTTCGCCAGCCTATCAGGGTATTGGATTATTTTATCCGGAAGACGGTGTAGTTGTATTTAATGCACAAGTCATTAATCAATTAATAGGTTTAAATAATCTTTCAGGAACAGTTGGACCTGTTTCCACATGTATAGCAAATTATTGCACCAACAGTATTGCTGGCATAGCCATTCCGGGTCAATCAGCATTGGTTCCATCCACTGTAAATCACAAGGTATTTTTCTGGGCAATTCAAAATGCAGGTGGTACAATGTCTGTCCGCAAGAGTGAATATGTTCCATCCCAACATTATTTTGTGAGAGTAAAGAATCTTGACTTTAATTATTCCAACAATCCAACATACGTTTATAATGGAACAGATGGTATTCATGCGGCTGGAACCATATACAATGCTGATTTTATTACAAATCCGACAACATATATTACCACTGTTGGTCTATATGATGCTAGCAATGAATTGGTTGCGGTGGGCAAACTCAGCCGACCCGCAATGAAAACATTTGATAATGAATTGCTTATTAAAGTAAGACTTGATTTCTAAAATAATGAAATGCTTAAGTCACTCCATAAAGATGATACGCAAACCACACCGTTCGTTGTTACAAAAAATTGGGAACTTTCCAATGTAATAAATGATGATTTAATTCTCATGGAACATAGTGGGAGTGCTGGCTTGCCTGTCGCTTTGGAGTATATTGATTATGGAATTCAGTATCCAATAACCGCTAGTGCCTGTAATATTGCATTAGAACAGCAATCGCTAGACTTGGCCACATTTGAAGATGGACTAAATGTTACAGGAATTTTCTATCCTGAAACCGACCCTCAAAATCCCAACGGAACATATCAACGGTGTGTTTATTCACAAGTTTATGGTATGTTTTATAACAATTATCGGGACCCCACAAAAATGTGGGGATTGGAAAATCTTGATTTTGAAAATTCTCAAACAAAAAGATTCATAACCGATAAATTTAAGATGTTTGAAATTCCTCAAATAGTTTTTGGGGAAAAAATTCTTCCCAATACCATTGTCATGTATGATACAACGACTGATAATAATTATGTTTTTAAAGATGATGGAAATGGCAATGTTTTCGCTGGCATCAATTTATTTTCTCATCAACAGGAATTGGGGGAATATTCAAATAATATAGTGACAGGTAGTAGTGGTTATTGCGATTACTATAATACATTAAGCCTTCCTGATACCCCAAGATTGTTTATATCAAACATCATATATAGTCCATTTTTATATTTGACGTGGAATATAAATCCTTGGCCTGTAAATAATTATGTTATTGAAAAATCAACCGATGGCATAAATTATAATGTATTACAATCAGTTAATACAATTGATTATTTGGATACCAATATTTCTTCTAGTGTAGTATATTGGTATAAAATTTATGCGGCCAATCTTTTTGGTACCTCTTCCTTTTCAAACGTCGTCAGTAGTTCGAGTGGAATAGTAACGTGGAATACTGACCCGGATGTTTGGGATCAAGACAAAACTCTAGGACCTGTTATTTGGGATGTATGATAAAATTACTTAAAAAATATCAGGTTCAGTTGACGCCTTTCAATGCAACAAAGAAACAAGCATTGAATAATACCGATGCGGGTGACAATTTGCTTCTTACCCAAGATGGCTATGCCATTGCATTGCAATATATCGATTACGGTGATGGAAGTGGACTTCCTGTAATTAATAGTTCGTGCAGCATTGCATTAAACCCGATGCCTTATGATTTAGCAACGGTGGAGCAGGGATTAAATATTACCAATTCCATTGTGTATCCCGATTCTGAACCCAAAAATCCGGACGGAACATACAAGAGGTCGATTTATGCTCAAGTTAAAACAATGTTTTACAATAATTATAAAGACCCCACCAAATTATGGGGCGAAGAAAATGTTGATTTTGAACTGTCTGAAACCAAAAGGCATTTAACTGACCAAATTCAATTAATTGATGTTCCGAGAATCGTATTTGGTGATAAAATTGTACCAAATACAATCAATCTGCATGTTGACACTTCCGACAACCCATATATCATAATGGATGATGGAAACGGTAATTTGTTTGCTGGAATAAATATATTTTCCCACCAACAGGAACTTGGTTATTTCTCAAATTCTTTTGATGCACATTCCTCTTCATCATATTGTGATTGGTATTGGGGAAATAATTCAGAAATTGAATATGACACATCCAATGTGTCTGTTTATTTTTATTCAGGCAAGGTTGAAAATCAATTAAGAACAGATACCGCATCTTTGTCTGTGAGATTTTTTGCTGGTAGTGTGGTTAATGCCCCTCCATATTCTAATACTATAACTAATAGTATATCATTTTATAGTGCTTCCATGCAAAACGTAGTTACAATGGTAGCGGTCACAGGTAGTCTTGCAGATATTCCAACCGTAAACTTGGCGTTTAATACGGGTTTTATAACAAATACTGTTACTACAGTTACTTCAAGTTTTGATTCAGCCTCAACATATTTGGCTTTCTATACAGGAAGTATTCTATTAACGACGTTCCCACAAACGGCAAGTTTTGATTCAGCCTCAACGTATTTGGCTTTCTACACAGGAAGTCGTATATTGACAACTTTCCCACAAACAATGAGTTTTAATCAAGTGACTACAAGTATAGCATTTTATCAGGGAAGTCTAATGTAACAAATATGTATAGTAACAGTGAAAGGAAATTATGAATGAAGTAAATTTAAGAGAACCCCAAAAGGAAATTATACCTCCTACATCAATCGGTCAAACTTTAAGTGGTAAATATAAAGTTTCCGTTATTGATAAAGATAATAATGTTGTATGGGAGCAAAAGGATTGGCAAAAGAATTTAATTTTAAATCAAGGCATGGATGCTTTATATAGTTTTAATTATGGAAATGCAATGAATGTGGCTTTTGCTGGAAATGGAACCGCAGTAAATTCAATTTATACAGGAGATTCTTCTGGCTCTGTTGCCAGCACAACTCTCACATTTGTTCCCGGTCCTACAGGTCTTCAAAGTTTAACCGGATCTTCCGGTGGATGGTCATCAGCAGTTCAAGTTGGAGATATGCTTCATTTTGATGATGCTTCAGAAGTAAGAATTTTAGCTGTATCAAATACATCTGCTTCGATTACACCTTCATCAACAATTGTTTTACAACCTTTTACAATTTTTAAAACATCTCAGACAGGATTACAAGCTCCTATTCATCTTGTTGGATATAATAATTTGTTTTCAGGCACAGGGTATTGTGGAACTTCATACGTAGGGAACGTCGTTCAAAATAGAAGGTCTTGGGATTTCAATTATGAAACTTCATCTGTTACTTTTACTGAAGTGGGTGTCGGATATACTTATGATTCTGTTTATGCTCCTTCTTTTCCTAATAGTCATGTTTTCAGTAGAGTGTTATTACCTGCTACTGTTTCTATTGCTGCCAATCAAAAAATGAGACTCATTTATGAATTGGATATTGCTGTAACGCCATATGCTAATTCACCGGGGGTACCTTTTACAGCTTCTATAGTAGGATGGGGGACGGGTTCGTTGGTGCCCGGATATCAGAATGTAGGTGGGTATTATATTTCAGTTATAGATGTTGGTGGCGGTACTACTGGCACAGCATGGTTGGATCCAGCAGGTACTCCTAATATATTTGTTTCAAATAGTTCTACACCAAATCCAAATTCGGGAGTAGTTGTAGATAGGTCAGGAACATCGAATGCTCAAGCGGCTACGAGCATGGATGCATACGTACCTTTTAGTTTTACAGCGTATAAAAGCGCAACATTTTCAACAAATTTATTAGCAGAAAATGACCTTAGAACAATAGGACTTGGTAGCCCCGGTAGTAACGCTTTTTGTTGTGTATTCACTCAAAATCAAACAAAAACTAATGTTCAAACATTAACTTTGTCATTTGTTTGCACTTGGGGAAGAGTGTTGGCATAAAGCTTGCATTCTTGGTCTATTTATAGCTATGATTGCAAATGTTTCTAATCAAAATTTCGGTTGGTCAGTAACATGCGATGGATATTGGGCAGCAGTTGGAAATCCCAATCCTTTTCGTTATAATGCCTTAACCGGCAGTCTGATTAGAACCGGTTCGGTAGAAATATACAAATATAATATTAATTCGGACCTTCATGATGTCAAAACGACTCTTTATAGACCTTTGACCCCACCCGAATTGATTTTATTATCAACTGAAGCCAATAATACTGCTTCAACCGGGCCGGATTATTACTTGCAAACAGAATACACAGGTTCCGTTCCTTATACTGCGGATTTGGATTTAGCGGTTGATGTCGGACAATATTATTCGGCATCAGAAGATGGTTACGGTTGGGCTTTGGATTTGCGTGGGACTTTATTGGCTGTCGGCAATCCCTATTTTATAAGTCGATTTACATTTATAACGGAGTCATTATTCTATACAGGGTCAGGATATGTTGACCTCTTTGATGTATCCACTTTGGACATTGATCCTTATGCTAAAAGATTACAACCCACAATCATTGGTTCTTCATCTTTCAACGGCTTTATAACCATTCAAGCCAATGTTCCAGCAGGACAAAATTATACATTTGTAATGTTTCAAACAATGGACTTATCCATTCCGGGGTCTGAATGGGCAAACATAGCCATATCACCCACATCAAATAGTGGTGGAAATGTGAATATATCAACCACTTACACTACTCTTACAGGATTGGCTATCCGAGTAATAGGAATTATTGGAACCGATCCTTATTTGACGACAATATACAACCCAAATACGACTGTAACCTCGTCATTTGGTTATTCTTTATCATTAAATGATGAATGGCCTGCGGTTGGTTCACCAAATGAATCGGGCAGTCAAGGCGCCGTGTTCATGTTTAGAAAGTATAATGGAAACAATTTAAGTTGGTCGTTATTTCAAACATTACCCATACCTTCTGACATTGGCGGTGGTGACAATTTTGGTGCAAGTATAGGAATGAATAAAGCATCGTGTTCATTTAGTTGGAGTATGGTGGTGGGTAGCTCGAAACCAAGTCAATCTAGGGCTTATGTTTACGAATTTAATGGTACTAATTGGAATAATACGTTTACTTTATTGCCTGACAGTAGCTCAATTTATCCGCTTCCATTTTATCCAACTCTTCCCCTAGTTTCAAATTATCCAAACATTTATGATTCATTCGGTCATTCGGTTTCAATGTATGGTAATACGGTAATGGTGGGAGCGCCAACCGACAGAATAATACAGGAATATGAAAGTGGGTCATTGTATGCACAGGGTTCGGTGTATTTTTTTGAAAGATGTGCTAATGCAAATTATGGTTATTACTTGGCTAGAAAATCCTATGGCAATGAAACAATTATTGACAATAACATGTTGGGTTGGTCCGTTGGGGTTTATGACCAATATGCTGTGGCAGGTGTTCCAAAAATAAATGCTTTGTCGGCCTCAATATGTTATCTGCGCGGGTCTTTATTTCAACAATGGTTTTGTGGAGATAGTGTTGATGCGCTTTTAAACGGCCAGTTTGTTTTGTACAATAAAATCACAGGTTCGATACCGGATACAACCAATGTAGATTGGGGTATAACCAACATTTATCAAGTCAAAAAACAATTTTTGTCACCCTATCGTGTTTATGGGTGGGATGCAAACATTTCCAATCAATTTATTGTGATTGGTTCGCCAATGCTTATATCCGGCTCAACCGTGGTCATGGATTTAAGTTCGACTACAGGAAGTTTTACTGGTAGTGTGAACATTCTTGGCGACCTCAGTGGAAAAGCTTATGTTTACAATCTTAAAAATCTTAGACCAAATTTTTATGTGGGAAATAGTTTTTACAGAAATGGTAAAATAATCATTATGACTTCAGGTTCAAATTTTGGAGGTTTGCAATTGAGTAATACAGTCATTAATAATG
>Ga0116112_1002315_pt1 | contig 11579 bp, 9 predicted proteins | sample June2015DPH_8_15_FD_89721 | JGI IMG/M metagenome (GOLD analysis project Ga0116112, IMG submission 89721) | Peatland microbial communities from SPRUCE experiment site at the Marcell Experimental Forest, Minnesota, USA - June2015DPH_8_150 | ecosystem: Environmental > Terrestrial > Soil > Wetlands >... | reverse complement strand
GCTTGCCGTCTTTCCATTCGGTCCAGTGGCGGTAGAGCAACGCATCGGCCATGTGGGCGTGGAGCGGGCCCTTGCTCCAGCGCTGTTCGATCTTCTTGTTGCAAGCATCGTCGGCGCTGCATTCCGGATAGACGTCGCTCGAAAACGCGATCGTTTTTCCATCCGGCGACCAGAGCGGGCCGGAAACTCCGGTGGAAATGTTGGTGAGTTGCCGGGCTTCGCCACCGGTGGCGGAGATGAGGTAAAGATTTTCGTTGTCGTTGTCCTTGCCATCGCGCGCGCTGATGAAGGCGATCCACTTGCCGTCGGGTGAGAATGTGGGCGACGATTCTCCCTTTTCGCCAAAGGTAAACTGGCGGGCGTTCTTGCCGTCGGCGTCCATCAACCAGATGTGGCTAACGCTCTTTGCCTTTGGAAGGTCATTGGTGTGCAGGATGAACAGGACGATCTTGCCGTCGGGAGATACGTGCAAGTCTTCTATTCCGCGAATGCGATAAAAGTCTTCGATGGTGAAGGGGCGCTTGGCGGCAGCGCTGGAAATAGTTACCAGCAGAAAGCAGAATAAGAACGAGAACAGTTTCCTGTGCATGAAGTCCCTCGTCTTGAAATGAACTGTGTGGACGACTGAAAAGTTAAACACAATCCGACCGTGTTGCGCTATCGGGTAATGGGCCCCAGCTTGTACGCGGCGTCTGGCAACCTTGTGATCCGTATTCCACCGTGGCCTTTGTGGCGGATGTTGAGCCCGATCAGCAGCGCGGTGATCTGCTCGACGATGCGCGCGTTCTCAAGCTTGCCGCCGTCAATCGCCCGCACCCCGGCGATCTTCGCGGCGAGTTCCATCGCGACTTGCGTGGCATGGGGATCGTCGCTGCAGACGATGACATCGCAATCCACGTCGTCGTCTGCGTCGCTATTGAGCACGTCCGCCGAAACGTTCTGGAATGCCGCCACGACGGAAACGCCCTTCGGGACCAGCTCCGCCGTCTGCTGCGCCGCCGAGCCTTGCCACACCCCAAGGGTGCGGCTGGCGCGTCCGCCCACGCTTGCGGCGAGCGGAACGGTGGCATCAATCAGAATGCTGCCCGGACGAATCGCAGGCTTCAACTGCTTCAGCAGCTCGGCCTGCCCCGCGAACGGCACGGTGAGCACCAGCAGATCGCTGGCGGCGCAAGCTGCCGAATTTTGCATCCCGATAACTTGAGCGCTTGCGCCCGCCCGCTTGCGGATTGTCTCTGCCGTCTGCTGTGCGCGAGCGGCATCGCGCGAGCCGATGATGACGGTCTCTCCCGCGCGCGCCCAACGCAGCGCGAGCCCCGTACCGGCCGGGCCGGTGCCGCCGATGACGGTGATGGCGCGGCTCATGCGGGCTTTCATGCGAACTCTGCAATCTGCGCGCGTTCTATAACGGCTCCAGAGCTGTTGTGGCCGCCGGCGTCGGCCGAGCTGCGCCCGGCTGGGCAGGTGAGGGCACCTGCCCCTACGTGAGCTTGGACGGGCGAGAACGCCCGTCCCTCCACGACCGGCAGCTTGATCTTCATGCGCGAATATGTTGTGTTGCGCTCCGCCGGAATGCGCCCGATCTCTAGAATCATTGTTTGGAAGTCTTCCGGACTGGTGTACTCGCCCGCGGTCGCTCCGGCCTCACGCGAGATATTTTCTTCCATCAGCGTTCCGCCATAGTCGTTGGCGCCGGCTTGCAGGCAAAGCTGCGAAAGTTTGCGGTTGAGCTTCACCCACGAGACCTGGATGTTATGAATCGAGCCGGCGAGCAGGATTCTGGCCAGCGCATGAATCTTGAGATGTTCGGCGAGCGTCGGCCCCGTGCGCGCCAGACCCTGCTGGAATAAGAGTGTGTTCTGGTGCACAAAGCCAAGCGGCACGAACTCGGTGAAGCCGCCGGTCTCTGTTTGAATCTGCCGGAATAAAGACAACTGCCGCACCCAGTGGTCAGGTGTTTCCCTGTGCCCGTACATCAGCGTCGAAGTGCTCGGGATTCCACACGCGTGCGCCGTGCGGATCACCTCTTGCCATTGTGCCGACGAAAGCTTGTTGCGCGAGAGCACATGACGCACTTCGTCATCTAAAATTTCAGCCGCCGTGCCCGGCAGCGTGTCCAGTCCGTTATCGCGCAGCATCGTGAGATAGTCGCCGAGCGTCATGCCGGTCAGTTCCACGCCGTACACAATTTCCATCGGAGAGAACGCGTGGATGTGCATAGCCGGCACCGCATTCTTCACGGCGCGCAGAATGTCGCGGTAGTAAAACGGCGGCAGACCGTGCGGCAGACCGCCTTGAATGCAGACTTCGGTCGCTCCCACTTCCCACGCTTCTTTCGCTTTGCGGCCCATGTCTTCCAGCGAATGAAAATAAGAGTCGGCCTCGCGCGGCCCGCGGCTGAACGCGCAAAACTTGCAGCCCACGAAACAGATGTTCGTGAAATTGATATTGCGGTTTACCACGTAGCTGACAATGTTGCCGACCAGGTCGCGCCGAAGGGTATCTGCGGCAACGAGCAGCGCGAATAAGTCCGCGCCATTACAGTTTGCCAAGCCGTAGCGCTCCTCCTCCGTCAGACGTGCTCCTTCTTGCTTTTCCAGCACTCGCTCCAAGGCGCTGCGAATCGGCGCGGAAGCTTGCGGTGCGATCTCGTCCCAGGTTGGCGCGGGGAATTGTTCGAGTTCTGAAGCCTGCCAGGCCATAACATTCTCCTATCGAAAAACTTCTACCGAAAAAGATCGTTCTTTGCGGGCCGAATCAGTTCCCGCGCCCCACCGTCTCCTCGGTGGCCTTCGCGGTCATACTTATAGCCTCGAATGATGCATGCGGGAGTGCGTGTCAGCTTGCCGCAGACCAGTCCCGCCGCACAAGCTAGTTCGTCCGCCACTGCGTCCACCGTCGCGTGCAGCGAGTAGCCATGCGGATCGCGGCGTCCGCGGTAGTCGACCAGAGGCCGCATCCCGGCGACGCCAATCGCCACTTCCGTCAAGCCTTCGCGCCATGGACGCCCAAAGCTATCGCTGACGATGACCGCGATCTCGATCCCAAGCTGTTTCTTCAACTCCCGCCGCAACCTCGCCGCGGAACGATCCGGATCCGCCGGCAGCAACACCGCGTGCCGCCCACCATCCACGTTCGAAACATCCACTCCGCTGTTCGCGCAAATAAATCCGTGTTTCGTCTCGGTGATCAGCACACGGCGCTTTCGCCGCACGATTCGCCGGCTCTCACGCACCGCCAATTCACGGACGCGCGCGTCGAGCCCATAACGTCGAGCCCAAGCCTGCGAAGCCGGCGAGGGCCGGATCTCATCAAGCGCGACCAGCGCGCCTTCCGCCTTCGAAACAACTTTGTGCTTTACCACCAGGATGTCGCCATCCTGAAAGCGCAGCCCCAGGCTTCGCGCCGCCGCCAACAAAGTCGCGCCGAGCGATTCTCCGGCGCGAATTTCTCCGCTGACGGCGACGGGAAGAATGCGAACTTCCCCAGCCGCGCGCTTGCCGGTGCTCGACCCCACGTTAGACCTGACCATCTTAAGCCTGATTCCGGCTGCTGAGGTTCCAGCTTCGCACCAGCTTCTGCGATCGTCGCTCTCCGCTGGCGCCGGCGAGTTCGCGGAGATCTTCGGGACGATCGACATCCCGCGCAATCCCCGGCAGTTCGAGTACAACACAAGGCAGGCCCGTTGCCTTCGCGGCGGCCAGGTGCGGCAGGAAGCTGTCGTTCCCGAAGCGAAGCGGGAACAAATCACCCGGAGATCGCCAGGCGGCATTCGTGCCGCGTCCCGCCGCGTCCGGCACCAGCACCGCGCCACCGGGAGGAGCGCAATCCACGATCTTCTGCAGTTCCGAACTGTCGATCAAAGGAATATCTGCCGGAACCACCAAGGTGCTGCTCGCTCCGCGCCCTCTGCAAACCGCCGTTGCCATCTCGATGGCGCTGGTCTCTCCGGAGTTATCGTCGGCAACGACCTCGAAGTTGAAACGCGCGGCCAAGTCGCGCGCAAACGAATCGCTCGTCACCACCGCAACGGGAGGCCGGTTTTGCCAGCTCGCCAGCGCTTGCAGCACGTCCTCGCACATTGCTTGCGCCAGCGCGAAACGTTCTTCCGGACTCAGAATAGGAGAGAGCCGCTGCTTGGCGTCGACGAGGTTCTTAACCGGAACCAGAATCATGCCTGCTCCACCGGGGCCGGCACGGATGACCGTGGCATCGCCACATCCAGCACGCTCTTTGCCAGCGCGATTCTATCTTCATTCTTGCGCATGATGGTCGGGGTGCAATGCACACGCATGCCCGTTTTGCGCAACTCTTCGGCAGTCGGCGCGTCCTCGGAATCGACCACCAGCAGATCAAGGAAATCGTGATAGAAGTCGGCAACGCCGGCAATCGAAACTGCGAAGCCTTGCGCCGCCATTAGTGTTCCCGCGGGCCCGGTGACCGCGGCTCCTCCCACAATCGGGCTCACGGCCGCAATGCGGGCGCGACTTTCGCGCAACGCTTCGCGAATTCCCGGCACGGCGAGAATCGGCCCGATGCTGGTCACCGGATTACTCGGCGCGAGCAGCACGAGATCTGCCGAGCGGATCGCCTCGATCACTCCCGGCGCCGGCTCCGCATCCGACGCGCCGGCGAACCGCACCGATTCCACGGGATCCTGGTACCAGCGCTGGACGAAATATTCTTCGAAGCTCAAGTCTCCCACCGGTGTCAAAACCCGCGTCTCCACGCGCGAATTGCTCATCGGCAGGATGCGCGTCTTGATTCCAAGCCTGCTGGCTATCTCGGACGTGGCTTCACTAAGCGTCTTGCCGTCGGCCAGCAGCTTCGAGCGAAAAATGTGTGTGGCCAGATCGCGATCGCCGGCGTGGAACCACGTCGGTTGTCCCAGTTGCCCCATGGTATTCAGGCAAAAAAAAGTGTCGCCCTTCACGCCCCAGCCGCGCTCCTGGCTCAGTTTCCCAGCCAGCAGGTAAGTGATGGAATCCAGATCGGGCGAAACGTACAATCCCCACCACAGCAAGTCGTCACCGGTATTCACGACGATCGTCAATTCTTCCGGACGAACGATTTGCCGGAGTCCATCCACGAACTTCGCGCCGCCCGTGCCGCCGGTCAGTACCGTAATCATGCCGCCCTCCGAGCGTAGCCCTCAGCGTCTGCCGCTGCGCTCAGGCGCTCGGCCAGCAAATCGCTACGGGCCGCTGCTTGTTCTCGAAACTCAGGATATACCGGCAACCTCTGCCGCAACTCGAATCCTTTCGACTCGGTGCGCTGCCGCAAATCTTCCAGGTGCGGCCACGGTTTTTCCGGATTGATGAAATCCGGCGTCAACGGCGAAACTCCGCCCCAGTCATTGATGCCGCCCTCGAGCAGGTCGGCGTAGTGCGGATCGGAGAGATTCGGCGGCGCTTGAATATTCATCTTCGGCATCAGCAGGCGCGCCACGGCCAGCGTGCGCAGCATTTCCCCGCGGTCCGGTTCGGGCCAGTGTGCCATCGGCGTTCCACTCTTGGCACAGAAGTTTTGTACGATCACTTCCTGAATGTGCCCATACCTCTCATGCAAATCGCGGATCGCGATCAGCGCATCCACGCGCTCTTCCAGAGTCTCGCCAATTCCAATCAGAATTCCCGTAGTAAAAGGAATCTTCCGCCGCCCTGCATCCTCAATTACCCGCAGGCGCTTTGCCGGGTCTTTGTCGGGAGCATTGTCGTGCGCGGCATCTTTGGCGAGCAGCCGCGTACTGGCCGTTTCAAGCATGAGCCCGATGCTCGGAGCCACGCGGGACAGGCGTTCCAGCCATTCCGCGCTCATCAGCCCGGGATTAGGATGCGGAAGCAGACTCGATTCGCGAAGCACCTTCTCGCACATCGCTTCCAGATAATGCAGCGTGGATTTGTATCCGAAGCGCCGCAGCGTGTCGCGCATCTGGGGAAAAAGCAACTCCGGCTTGTCTCCCAAGCTGAACAACGCCTCGGTGCATCGCATGCGTTCTCCCGCGCGCACGACTTCCATCACCTCGTCGGGCGTCATGGTGTGCGCGCCGGGATCGCCGGGATCGCGCCGGAATGTGCAGTAGCCGCAGTAGTCGCGGCAAAGATTCGTCAGGGGAAGAAATACCTTGCGCGAATAGGTGACGACTCCCGGGTTGAATCTCGCGCGGGCAAGTTGCGCCGCCGAGAGCAGGGAAGGCAGCATGTCGTCGTTCGCGCGCAGCAGCAGACAAGCGGCTTCGCGAGAGATCAGCTCGGCGCCGTTGTTCGCCAACTCAGTTGCGGTCGCGGTGAGCGCGTCTGGGGAAAAGGTGGCCATGCGTCGTGGTTAAAGTTGTTACTTGGACATCACTAGCTTTGCGATCGTCGCCAGCTGCATGTTCGACGTGCCTTCGTAGATTTTTCCGATTTTTGCATCGCGCCAATATTTCTCGACTGGATAATCTTTTGTAAAACCGTATCCGCCGTAGACTTCGATGGCGAGCGACGTCACACGCTCGGCCACTTGCGACGTGAAGAGCTTGGTCATGGCGGCTTCTTTCACAAAGTTTACGCCCGCGTCTTTCATGCGGGCGGCGTTATAAACCATCAGCCGCGCCGCCTCGATCTCGGTTGACATCTGCGCGATCTGGAACTGGATCCCCTGAAATTCCGCAATCGGCTTGCCGAATTGCGTGCGCTCCTGCGCGTATTTGGCCGCGCATTCCCACGCGCCACGCGCTACGCCCAGCATCTGCGCGCCAATTCCGATGCGGCCTTCGTTCAGCGTCTCAATCGCGATTTTGTATCCTTTGCCAACCTCGCCGAGCACGTTTTCCTTGGGCACGAGGCAATCTTCGAGAATCAGTTCGCAAGTTGACGAAGCTCGAATTCCCAGCTTGTCTTCTTTCTTCCCGACGGTGAATCCGGTGAAGTCCTTCTCGATCAGAAACGCCGTGATCCCCTTGTATCCTTTCGACGCATCCACGGTAGCAAACAGAATGAACAAGCCAGCCTCTTTGCCATTCGTGATCCAGAGCTTGCGCCCGTTGAGAATGAAGTCATTGCCTTTGAGCTCAGCCTTGGTTTGCAGCGCAAATGCGTCCGATCCCGATCCCGCTTCGCTCAACGCGTATGCGCCAACCGTGTCCGCCGCCATCTTCGGCAAGTAACGCTTTTTCTGGTCTTCGCTGGCCCAGCGCAGAATCGCATTCGCGACCAGCGTGTTCTGCACGTCCACAATTACGCCGGCGGAGGCGTCGGCCCGCGAAAGTTCTTCCACGGCCAGGATCGCCTCAAAAAACTTACCGCCCGCGCCGCCGTACTGCTCGGGAATTTCGATCCCCATCAGTCCGAGCTGAAAAAACTGGTCGATCAGGCCGTGATCGAACGCCGCCTTCTCGTCCATCTCTTTCGCCAGCGGACGAATCTTGTCGTCGGCAAACTGGCGGACGCTGTCGCGGAACAGAATCTCGTCTTCGGTAAGGGTGGTGAGCGGCGCGGGATTCGCGAGCTGCAGAGTTTCCGGCATGGAGACACCTCATTGTAGAGACGATTGCCGAGGCGCGGATTGCCGCGTCCGGGGCACGATGGCGAACCGGAAGATTGTAGCAGCAGAAGACGGCGGGACCGCGACCGCTCGGTTGGTCGCGCCGCTGGCCATTGCGTGCGCGCGCACGCGCTTCGCTCCGCTTGGCGTCAGGTTTTGTCGCAGAATCAGCGGCGGTTGATGAGGGAGGCTACGTAGCCGGCGCCGAATCCGTTATCGATGTTTACTACGCTGACGTTCGAGGCGCAGGAGTTCATCATTCCCAGCAGAGCGGCCAGGCCCTCGAAGGCTGCGCCATAACCTACGCTGGTTGGGACGGCTATCACCGGGACTCCTACCAAGCCGCCGACAACGCTGGGCAGCGCGCCTTCCATTCCGGCGCAGACTATGATGACTCTTGCTTTCGCGAGCGCTCCGCGATGGGCCAGCAGGCGGTGAATGCCGGCGACTCCGACGTCATAGATATGCTGGACGTTGTTGCCCATCAATTCCGCGGTGACGACTGCTTCTTCGGCGACTGGGATGTCGCTGGTTCCGGCGGACACGACCACGATCACGCCCTTGCCGCGCTTTTTGCGGTCGCGCTTGAGCACGATGGCGCGAGCGAGCGGACGATACTCCGCGAGTGGAAGGCCGGCGGCGACGGCGGCGTATTGTTCCTCGGTGGCTCGCGTCGCCAGCACGTTGCCGCCGTGGGCTGCGAGGCGGCGGAAGATTTCGGCGACTTGGCTGGGCGTTTTGCCCTGAGCGAGGATCACCTCGGGCATGCCATGGCGCAGGGCGCGATGGTGGTCGAGCTTGGCGAAACCTAGATCCTCAAAGGGCAGGTGGCGCAGGCGCTCGACGGCATCGTCGGGTGAGAGGCGCTTTTTTCGAACCTGGTCGAAGAGCTTGCGAAGGGCTTCGGAGTTCATAGATGCAGACTTCATTGTAGATTGCTGGGGGCCCGTGCGGGGTCGAGCGGCGCGGGATTAACCACAGGAGGTCCTTCGGCTTCCCCCTCGGCTTCGCTCGGGGCTTCGGCAAATCAGGGCAGGCTCCGGGGAGCACTGGGGGAAAGCGTCTAGCTCCTAGAAAGATCAAGTGCTTTCAGTAACTTACGTAGATTACTCCAGTGGTTCAACACCCTTCGGATAGATTGCCCTGGACTTCGGCGCACCCTATAATCGCAATACTCTGGTCCTGGATTCTCTGGCAGGTTCTCGGGTAGGGTAGGCCGTAGAGGAAGTGTGTGTCTCTTGGCCGATGTGATACCCGTATGCGTAAACGCCTGCAAATCGCGTTGATGGCCAGCTTAACCGCGACCTCCTTTCTTTCCACGCTGTTTTCGGCGACGCCGGCGCGGGCCCAGTTGGGAACTATTACTGCCACTACCGACGAATCTGGCCGTAAGATCTACGTTAACGGGGATGGGCCTTCCGCTGCTTCGAGGGCGGAGGCTTCTGCGCCTACCCGGTCTCCGCTGGTTTATTGGAGTTCGACCGAGCATCGCTTCAAACCGGTTCCGACCAGCGGTGCTGTGATGCGCGCGGCGCGCTCGGCGGCTTCGGAAGTCAACACCTACCTCGACGGCAGAGCGCGGACTCACCAGACTCTTAACCGTGCCTTTACTCAACAGGATATCGACGCGGCGATTGACGATGCGGCGGCGCGGCACCACGTGGATCCGAGCCTGGTGCGCTCGGTGGTGCAGGTGGAGTCGAATTTCAATCCCAATGCGGTGTCGCGCAAGGGCGCCATGGGGCTGATGCAGTTGATGCCTTCGACGGCGCGGTCGCTCAATGTTTCCAATCCTTTTGACCCAGCCGAGAACGTGGACGCCGGGGTTCGGCATCTAAGGAAACTATTGGATAGTTACGGCGGCAACGTCCGCCTCAGTCTGGCAGCATATAACGCTGGATCGGGAGCGGTGGCGCGGAGCGCGGGCGTTCCGCACTTCAGGGAAACACAGAACTACGTTCGCCGGATCACGAACCTGTACAACGGAGGCAGCGAAACGATTTTCGGCAACCCGGCGCACGAGCCGGTCCACGTGCAGCGGGATGCTCGGGGCGTGCTGTACATCAGCAATACGGAATAAGCGGCATTGAGTCATTTGATCATTGGGTCAATGATTCAAGCAGGAACCTAGTGAAGACCCAGGCTTCTACGACCCTAACTCGAGGCGGCCGCGCCTTTCGCATCGGCGCAGCGTTGTTGCTGGCGCTGCTACCGCTGGTTTCCGCATCGGCTCGCGTATACCACAACGATGCCTGGGCCCGTCAGCAATTCGCCAAGGCGGATCGCATGCGGGAGGCTCTCAACGGCCGTCCCGTGGGAGAGCGCACTCGCCGCGAATACCAGCGCGTGATCGACTCGTACCGCCGCGTTTACTTTGGCTCTCCCGCCTCATCGAAGGCGGACCCGAGCGTGGTGGCGACCGCCGAACTTATGGTCGAGATGGGGCGGCGCTTTGACGACAACAAGATCCTGCGCGGCGCTGTCGACGAGTACCGCTTCCTGCGCAAGGAATATCCCGGCAGCAAATACCGCTTCGACGCGCTCTTCACGATCGGCGAGATCTACAAGGACGATCTCAACGATCCCGAGGAGGCGCGCACGACGTTCGAAGACTTTCTGCATCGCTATCCGCGCAACCGGCTGGCCGGTGATGCCCGCGCCGCGGTGAAGGAAATCGACGCCGAAGCCGACGAAATGGAACGTACGGCGCAAAAGGCGGCGGGCAAGCAGAAGTCTTCTAATGTCAGTGGCGCCAGCGGCACCGCCAGCGCCAACGCCGACGACGCGGCCGAATCCGCGAATGCCGCGAGCGTTCGCCGCAGCGCGTTGCCGCGCGTCACTGGTGTTCGCCACTGGTCCACGCCCGACTACACCCGTGTCGCCATTGACGTCGAGCAGGAAGTGAAGTTCGATTCCCAGCGCATCGCGCATCCAGACCGCATTTTCTTCGACCTGCGCGACACCAAACTGGCTTCGACCCTGGTCGGCAAGACCTTCGACGTCGACGATGGCTTCCTGAAGAAAATTCGCGTAGCCGAATTTCAGCCTGGGCGCACACGGATTGTGCTTGAGGTGGACGACCTCGCGAGCTACGACGCTTTCCTGCTGCCGGACCCGTACCGGCTCATCATTGATGTTCACGGGAAGGATGTGCACGGGAAGCAGAACCGGACGGCGGTCTTTTCTAAGGCGGACACGGCCACAACGGCTTCCCCGGAATCGGACGATGACTCCAGCGAGCCGGCCGCGTCGTCAAGCGAAGACTCGAAATCTGCGGAGCGGAAAGCACAGCAGGAATCCAACAAAGACGCAAGGGGCTCGTCGAAGCCGGGACTCGTCGAAAAGGACTTACCCGCCGAAGATGCCAGCGCGGACTCCAAACCGTCCGACTCGGCGAAGGCAACGAGCGGCACTGGAGTGATCAAAACCACGGTCGCGGTCAAAGGGTCGAACCGCAGGATTCCGAAGACGATCGTCGAGGCGGACGATAGCGCTGCGTCGACGGTCGCATCGCTTGAGCGCGAAAAACTGCGTCCCGAAGTGGCGCCGGGCGACGTGGCCGATATCTCGGGCGCCGACGAAGCAAAGCCGGCGAAATCGGATTCGTCATCATCTTTGTCATCGTCATCGTCATCTTCGTCTTCTTTGCGCCGGAAAAAGTCTCGTTCATCCGCAGCCGCTCCCGACACCGCGGATCTTCGTGTTGAATCTCGTGAAGCGGCCCGTGAGGCGCGTCCGACCGCCTCCGGCGACCGGTCTTTGACTCGCGCGCTGGGCCTGAAGATTGGCAAGATCGTGATTGACGCGGGCCACGGGGGCCATGACACCGGCACGATTGGTCCCAATGGCCTGATGGAGAAGGACGTGGTGCTCGACGTGGCCAAGCGCCTCGGCCGTTTGCTCGAATCCCGGCTCGGCGCCGAAGTTATTTACACGCGCCAGGACGACACCTTCATTCCACTCGAAACCCGTACCGCGATCGCGAACCGGGAGCGGGCGGATTTGTTCATCTCGATCCACGCCAACTCGAGCCGCGATCCCGATGCACGCGGCAT
>Ga0116112_1002313_pt1 | contig 11605 bp, 10 predicted proteins | sample June2015DPH_8_15_FD_89721 | JGI IMG/M metagenome (GOLD analysis project Ga0116112, IMG submission 89721) | Peatland microbial communities from SPRUCE experiment site at the Marcell Experimental Forest, Minnesota, USA - June2015DPH_8_150 | ecosystem: Environmental > Terrestrial > Soil > Wetlands... | reverse complement strand
CTATCGTCCGCATTTGCCTTGCTTTTTGAAGAGCCGACCGCTGCGCCTGTTTTCAGCCGTATCACACTGTTGTATCCGGCGGCCACGAATGACGGCGCGGGCGCTTACATCACGGAAGCACAAACCGCTGCTCGTGGAAGCCGCAGCGGCGAGGCCGTCACGCTCAAGAGATGCCTTCAGCTTCTCGTCGCAACGAGCGGCATCAGACCAGTCCTAGACAGGTTGCGGTCCGATGCGATTCATATGCGAGGCGATTCCTGCGTGAGGTGATTCCCAAGTTAAGGTTATAACTGAGGAGGGGCATGCGGTATTCACGATGCGCGAGCACCCTCATACCGCCCGATATGTCACGCTTGCCGTCATCTTGATCGTGGTCGCATCACTGCTTTTTCCGCTGCTGGAGGGGATGGGCGCTGCGGGCTTCCTCGGTGACAAGACGTACCTCGTCGTCTTACAGGACAACTCGGAAACACGAAGCACCGGAGGGATAATATCGCTTATGGGGGTGCTCACGCTGCATGACGGGCACATCGAAAATCTGCATTACTACTACAGCCACACGAGCACGACGATGCAAGCGGTCGTGCCCTTAGACGGCCCTGAGAGCCTCACCTCATTCTTCGGCTTCAACGCGGTAAATCTATCTGATTCGAACGTTCAATACGACTTTGCTTCCTTCGCCTCTAAGGTGCAGTCAGACTGGTACAATGTGACCGGACAGAAGCTCGACGGCGTCATCGGGATGGACTTTACCGCGGTGGAAAAGATTTTGAGCATAACGGGACCGATAACGTCATCAGGCGAAGTCATAACGGACAGGAACGTGTGGCAACGTTTGGAATTCTACTCGTCGAGACAAAACGGCACGCAAATGGCGAGTCTCTTGTCGACGCTTACCTACGGGACCCTTGGCCTCATCCTCGATGCGAGCGTTCCGCAGAAACTGGCGCTCTACAACGCTTTCCGCGACTTGGCAAACGAAAAACACCTGTTCATCTATCCCGATCAGGGGCTCCTCCTGGGAACCGGCGACGGCACGAACAGAGCGCCTCAGTCGGACTCCATCTCCGTCGTTGATATCAACTTAGGCAATGGAAAATCAGATTTTGGTATCAACAGAAGCATCGATTACCACGTGCAGCTGCTTCCGGACGGTTCCGCCGTCTCAAACCTGACGCTCACGTACGTCAACGGGGACTGGTGGGGTTCTGACCTTTTTTCGCAGGCGGTGGTGCCGCCTGGAGCGAAGCTGGTGGCGGTATATAATGACACTGCCCAATTCGACGGCCCTGGGATAACCAACGGCACGGACTTCACGGTCTTTTCATCGCGATTCGATGTGTCGCCCTATACGACGGCGCGCATAACGTACCTCTATACGCTGCCGAACCTGACGTATGGAAACGGCTTAGGGACACACTACGACCTCTATGTCGTGAAGCAAGGCGGGATCGATCGCTATGGCCTGAATACCAGCGTCGAGCTTCCAGCGGGCGCAACGCTCATCCACACTGAAAACGTCGGGTCGAATCGCGTATTCACGGACGATGCGCACGTAAGCGTGGTGTATACGACGTAGCCGAGGCGGAGCAGATCGACATGAACAGAAAACTCGTTGCAGCGGCCGTGGTCATTCTTTTTATCGTTATCGCCCTCGCCGTCATCGCTTACGCGTTTCTTGCCGCCATCCCGGCCTACGAGATTACCTACAAAGAGCCGGCTTCAGCGGTTCACGCGTCGTTGGGCAAGACCGCGACGAGTGACACGATTGCGTTGCGACTCAACAGTGTCACCGATGGATCAAACCCGGCGACCGCCGCCGCCTGGGCCAAATACAACCTTGAATCGGGGTTAGCCTCCGGGATATGGTTGTATAACGTCTCGTTGATGCCGCCTCCTAGCGACAGCTACTTGGTCGCGAACCTTACGCTCACAAACGTGCAACACACCCCGGTTCCCTTTAGCTATGCGGCTTTGGCGTTGCTCACGTCCAATGGCACCGCGTATTATGCGAACTACCCTGCGTGCAACGCCAACTGCAGCGCGCAAGCACTTGACAACCAGACGCTGAACGCGGGCTTTTCGAGCGATCTCTACGTGCTCTTCTCCGTGCCGGCAGGAACGAGTGCCGCAAAACTCGTTTACACCACATCCAATCCGGTTATCGTGATGTCAGCGAACTGAGATCCGTCTTCGTCGAATCGCGCACCTGTGAACTTTTTCACTAAGGTTCGCACGTGCCCACGAGCGGTCAGCTTTATCGTTCTGTTACTCAAGGTACCCGTGAAAGAAAACAAAACGAAAGACCGTTTTATCGGGTTGCGGGCCCACGGGCTCGATTTTCATTTGCGCTAGCCGCTACTTCGATGGCACGGTCGTTGTTAGCAGGACAACGACTAGGTCGCAGGGATCAAAAACAGGTTCGCCTCATACAGACGTCTCACTACGTTTCTATAACGTAATTGATTGCTGATACGCACGGACGACTGGGAAAAAAGGTAGGATTACCTTTCAAAAAGAAAGCGGTCGATGCGCAGAAACGGGGCTGCAGCGAGAAGTGCAATGAAGGAGCCGAGCGGTTGCACGTAGTCGTATTCATTAATCATTATCGCGCACAGACGTGCGGCAGACATCTAACTCGCGTCCTACACCGACTGCGAGAAACGTGAGGCGATTCCCAAACTCGTGGGGATCAAAAATACGCCGAGCGTCAATCACCGCCGGTGTCGCCATGGATTGAATGAAATCGTCCGGTGTGAGCCGCTTGAATTGCTCCCACTCGGTCAAAACGATACAGCAGTGCGCTCCTGCGAGGCATTCTGAAATTGAGTACGGATAATCAAGCCCTTCAAAGCCGGGCTGACTCACCTGCTTGACCGCGGGATCGAACGCGCTGACGCGTGCGCCCGCCCCCAAGAGTGTACGGGCAACGGTGAGTGATGGGGCCTCGCGCAGGTCATCGGTATCGGGCTTGAACGAGAGGCCGAGGAGGGCCACTTTTTTGCCCCGTGGTTCGCCGAGCGTTGCAAGCGCCAGCTGGGCGACATGCGAGGCTTGCGCTTGATTTACCGCAAGCGTAGCCCTCAGCAACGGCGCTGAATAGCCCTGTGCCTCAGCGAACTTGCATAACGCTTTTGTATCCTTGGGTAGGCATGAACCCCCAAAACCTGCCCCAGCATTGAGGAATTTTGGGTTGATCCTCTCGTCAAGTCCCACGCCTGCCATCACCTTGGACACATCGACGCCTGGAACCCGCTCACAAATTCGTGCCATTTCATTTGCATAGGAAATCTTCATCGCAAGAAAGGTGTTGCTCGCGTATTTGACCATCTCTGCCGATTCGAGACTCATCCTGAGTATGGGAATACCCGACCCATAGAAACCCTCAAGCAGATCGGCCAGCCGTTGGCCCGAACGCTTATCGTATTCTCCAATTACTACTCGATCGGGGTACAACGTATCCCGAATTGCCGATCCTTGCCGGAGGAATTCCGGATTCATGCACAGACCAAAATCACGCCCTGCAACGAGTCCCGACGCTTCTTCGAGAGCGGCCTTGACAGGGCCCCGCACCGTCCCGGGCGTTACGGTGCTTTTGACCACAACGAGGTGGTAAGTTTTCTTCCGTGTTAATGCACGCCCGATGTCCTCGCTCGCACTGATGACGTAACGCAGGTCGATCGTTCCGTCGGCTTTCTCCGGCGTGCCTACCGTAAGAAACGTGACCTCCGTTTGACGCACTGCTTCAGAACGATTAATCTCAGCGTGTAAGTGTCCCGATTCGATGCTCGTTCGCACCGCTTCATCCAGTCCTGGTTCGTAAAAGGGGGCCCGCTTGGCATTGATGGTGCGCACCTTATCTTCGCTGCGCGTGGAGGCGATAACATCGTAGCCCCTCGACGCAAAGCAAACGGCAGTGCTTAGGCCAACGTACCCGGTTCCAACGATCGATATGCGCTGCACTGCGTTTTCGTGTGCTGTCATTCATTTAAAAGTTGTGTTTGCGCGACGCCAGATTTCCTTTGAAGGTAGGAAAAAGAGCTATCGTCCGATGCACACGCGGTGGGTTTGCTCCTCAAGATGAAATAAGGGGTGTACTATGGATAAGAAGCGTCTCATTCTTTTGCAGATATCGCCTTCTTGTTTTGCTCTTTGACGAGGGCAGGCATTCGGCAAGACGATCAGCGCTACAAGTCGTGACGTCGGTCCTCCCAAGTGGAGGATCAACCTTTTATCGGAGCCAGTTGCAGAACAAATCAAAAAGTCTTTGACGACTCATCCTAATAGGTCGCACAAAGTGCGAAGCCGCATGCCGCCACAAGGCTTTCTTTATAGGTGTTCCTAGAGTGCCTTGGCGCGGGAGCAGCGAAAGCAGTCAGAAGCGCTTGAGGATCTGCTCGAGGGAAGAACTTATACCGTAACGCGCAACACTACGAACCGAGCGATGTGACGCCCTCAGATGATCAGTAGTCGCGCCGACCGCCTCCGATGAGAGAGGGAACAATGATTAAAAAAGCAGTGATACCCGCAGCGGGGTTAGGCACGCGCTTTCTTCCCGCCACGAAAGTGCAGCCAAAAGAGATGCTGCCGATTGTGGACAAGCCCGTCATACAGTTTGTCGTCGAGGAGGCAGTTTCTTCGGGAATTGACGATATTATTATCATCACTGGGCGGGGCAAGAGAACGATCGAAGACTACTTTGATTTCTCTCCCGAGCTCGAGAACCACCTGGCCCACGATGGTAAATATAGACAACTTGAGCAGATACAGATGATATCCACCTTAGTGGACATACACTACATACGGCAGAAAGAGCCAAAAGGGCTTGGAGATGCTGTTTTAAAGGCAGAGAAACACATTGGAGCCGAACCCTTTGCCGTATTGCTCGGCGATGACATCATAAAGTCAAACACCCCGTGCATCATGCAACTTGCAAACCTGTTCGCAACGTACGAGTGCCCCTTGATTGCCGTTGAGAACGTCTCACGAGAGAGAGTGCCTCAATATGGCATCGTAAAAGGGGAAAAAGTCACCAATTCATTTTACCGCGTGAGCGACCTCGTTGAAAAGCCTAAACTGCTGGACGCCCCCTCTCGCTTGGGCATCGTCGGACGGTACCTCATGACCCCAGATCTCTTTGATTGCATCAAGCGGGTTTCTCGTTCCGCACAAGGCGAGGTACAACTCACTGATGCGATTAGATTGCTCCTGCGTGAACGCGACGTCTATGCCCACGTGATCGAAGGAAAGCGATACGACACGGGGGACAAGATTGGCTATATAAAAGCAGTCATAGATTTCGCACTGGAAAGGGAAGACTTACGCCGTGAAATAGGCCAGTACCTGCTTGAGAAAGTCTCAGGACCAAAGGGGGATATGGAATAATGCTTCAATGTCGCAGCTTGTTGCAGCTCGCGTCTTCTTTGCCACGTGCTCCAGTCCTCGGTGTTCTCGCAGCGTCAATAATGCAAGATCGCACAAAAGGCAAGCGCCGTTTCGAAAGGCCTCTGGTCTTTGGAAGCGAGACTGGCGATGGTCCTGTTGCACCGAGAGTGATCCGCAACACGCTATCGAAACGAAGAGATTATTTGACCTCGTCTCAAAAAACATCAGACCGGCTATGTCAGAAAAGTTCTATGATGAAAACGATGAACTGATCGCACTCGTCATCGGCTCGCGTTACGAAAAGGATGGCGTTGAATTCTTCACGCCAGGCAGTTTCTCCCAACAGCTGGGGTATATGCACCACCAAAAAGGCAAGGTGATTCCGCCCCACATACACAACCGCGTCGATCGAGAGATCCGTCTCACCCAAGAGGTGCTCTTCGTCCGAAAAGGGAGGGTTAAGGTCGACCTCTATGACACGAAGCGGACGTTCATCACTAGTACGGTACTGGAAGCGGGCGATGTGATTCTGTTGGCATCAGGGGGGCACGGTTTTACCATGCTCGAACCGACAGAAATGATTGAAGTAAAACAGGGTCCCTATTTGGGGGACCGCGATAAGACGTTATTCTCGCCTTCGGGTGACGATTGAGGCGGGGCCACGAAGGAGGGCGATTGATTCCGGTTTATGAACCGCTGCTGAAAGATCGCGAGAAGCAGCTTCTAGCCGAGTGCATCGACAGCGGCTGGATCTCGTCCGAGGGGCCGTTTGTCAGAGAATTTGAAGAACGGTTTTCGCATTACATAGGGGCTCAGTACGGCGTGGCCGTGTGCAACGGCACCGCAGCACTTGAAACGGCCCTATACGGGATCGGTGTGCGAAAAGGCGATGAGATCATTATGCCCTCTTTTACCATCATTTCGTGTGCCCTTGCCGCCTTACGATTGGGAGCACGACCGGTACTCGTCGACATCGATCCGGATACGTGGAATATGGACACTACGCAACTCGAGTCAAAGATTACGCCTAAAACGACGGTTATCATGCCTGTGCACATCTACGGGCTTCCCGTTGATATGGATCCAGTCTTTGAATGCGCTTCCGAACACAGTCTCAAGATTGTCGAAGATGCAGCAGAGGCACACGGCGCAGAGTATTTTAGCAAGGTAGCGGGAAACCGCTGGATGAAGTGCGGCAACATGAGTGATGTTAGTTGTTTCTCATTTTACGCTAACAAGATTGTCACCACCGGTGAGGGGGGGATGGTCGTCACAAACGACGCCTCTGTCGCCGCCCGGGCAGCCTCGTATCGGAACCTGTGCTTTCATCCTGAGAAGCGGTTTTACCACACTGAGCTCTGCTATAACTTTCGTATGACCAACCTTCAAGCAGCTGTAGGCGTCGCCCAACTCGAACGGATCGAGGAGGTCATTGCTCTCCGAAGGTCATTGGTCAGTTATTATAAGGAGCGGCTGGCAAGCGTGCCCGGCGTGCGTTTTCAGGCAGAGCTTCCCTTCGCGAAGCCGGTGTATTGGATGTACGCAGTTCAGCTTGACGAGGCTCTGAACGTAGACGCAGAGCTGATGATGACGCGGCTCAAAGACAAAGGTATAGGCACTCGCCCATTTTTCCTTGGATTGCACGCACAACCGATCCTTCAGAAGTTGAGGGTCGTCAAGGACGAACAGTTTCCGAACACTGATCGCGCTCATCAACAGGGACTCTATCTGCCTTCCGGCCTCACCTTGACGAAAGCAAAGATCGACGTGGTGTGCGATGCCGTGCGTGAAATTGTGCAGGAGGGCTGAATTGGAAGTATTTGGCCAATATGCGCAGTATTATGACCTCTTTTACGGGGAGAAAGATTATCGCGGAGAGGTCGATTACGTCGACGCGCTAATTAAAAAATACGCGCTCGGTGACGCGCGGACGATACTTGACCTTGGCTGCGGGACCGCGGGACACGCAGTGTTGCTCGCACAGAAGGGCTATAGCGTAACCGGAGTCGACCGCTCAGATACGATGCTTAGTATCGCCGAAGAAAAAAAGAGACAGATGAAGGTCTCGGTCGAATTATGGAACGGCGATATCTGCAGCGTTGAACTCGACAAACGCTTCGATGTTGCCATCGCTATGTTCGCTGTGATAGGTTACCAAACGACTAATGAGCGTCTTGAAAGTGCCTTGACAAACACTGCGAAGCACCTCAATCCTGGTGGGCTTTTCATCTTCGACGCGTGGTTTGGTCCCGCAGTGATCGCACAAAAGCCGCAAGACAAAATGCTTGTGGCTGAAGCGGGTGCAGAAAAAATCATAAGGTTCACACACCCCGAACTCGATATATTGACGCATACCGTCAGCGTGAACTTCAACGTGCTACACATCGCGAATGATAAGGTTCTTCAAAGCGTTGAGGAGATGCACAAAATGCGATTCTTCTTTCCTAAGGAGCTTGAGTTTGTGCTCGCAAAGACTGGTTATAAGGTTGTGGAGATGTATCCCTTTATGGACTTCTGCGCAAAGCTAACCGAAAATGATTGGAATATGGTTGTCATAGCAAGAAGAACCTGAGAGGGCTGCATTTCTTGCGCTTTAAATAGATGATTTCTTTACGGTCCGAGTTGAAAAAAAGCGGTAGACGTCAACTAATTGAATTTTTCAAAGATATCAACTAATTGGCTTTCAAGAGCGTCCCAGCTGTATTTTTCGATACATCGTTCTCTCGCCAGTTGTCCGATTTTATTGGCTTCCTCAGGGTTTGACAGAATATGGGCAATCGCTGTCGCTAACTCATCTGGGTTTCCTGGTTCAACGATCCATCCGCAACCGTCCAGTATTTGTGGCAAGTCATTCACATTGGTCGCAACGACTGGCTTTGCCATAGCCATTGCGTCGAAAACCTTTGCGGGTAGTTGTCCGATCGATGCAAAGTCTCGTTTTTGAGGGATTACAACCACGTCTGCAACAGTCAAAAGCTCAGGAACGCGCGTTATGGGGATCTCATCAAAGCCCCTAAACCTTTCGTGTAGCGCCTGTTGCGCGGTACGCGCCACGCTTATACTGTACGGATCTTTATCATTTAACCCCGCTAAAATCAGTTTAACGTTGCGATTCCTGATAAGAGCCACTGATTGAATCAAATCCATAATACCCTTGTGCGGCATTGGGGAGCCAAGAAACATAACGATTTGATCGTCCTCATTTACACTGTACTTCGCCCTGAATATTTCTCGGTCAAATCTACTCGGATCAAAAGCGTGCGTGTCTCGAGCGTGGTAGATGATCTCTCCGCCAAATTTATTCCTCAAATAGGTGTTTGAGACTGTAATTTTGTCCGCGTAACGGGTGAGTCTCTCACCAAGTCGAGCGTTTAAAGGAGAGTCGTGTGCGTAGATGCGTTGCAGGGAAAATAAGAAAGACTTCAAGCGCTTTATCGGGTTGTGGGGTTTTCTGCGGTTTGATACATCCTGTGCCGAGACAGAATCGTTTAACCTGTAACCCTTCACAAATCCCATTTCCCAATCGTCGATATCTAAGACCAATGGTACGTGCTCTCGGAGCTTCTTAAGCAACCCTAATCCAAAGCTTGTAAGAAGGGGCTTGCTGGCATACACTGCATCAGCGTCAATCCTTTTAGCAAGGTCGTTTAGCTGCGAGTAAGGGATGAAGCTCGTCATCAGCGCGTTAAATCGCCAAGAGGGAGAGAATCCTTGGTTTAGTTTCGTCCATTTGTAGGCGATACTTGTATCTTCGACGACCGGCTGCCAGATCTCATCACCAAAAAGGGGTCCGACGACTTCTACTTCGTATCTTCTCTCCAAAACTTTCGCCAATAAATAGGCTCTGCCAAGACAGTTGTGGGACAGATCTGGACTGAGTATCGCAATCTTCATTTGGTTGCGTCCTTTATCGCACGCGCCTCAATGCCCGTCGCTGCTTCTCAAAGTCTTTTTAAATAGGCCTTCCACGGCGTCTATTGTTCTGTCCCACGTGAATTTTTTAGCCGTTCTTGGACCCTCTCTCTTGAATCTTTCGCGCAGGTCTTCATCTTCTAACAGTCTAAGCACAGCACCGGCCAACCTTTCGGGGTCTTTCGGAGGCACGACCAAACAGTTATCTTCGTGAAATGCATAATCTTCAGTTCCATAGGGTGTTGTGACGACCGGACATCCGCATGCCATCGCTTCCAAAGGGAACAATGGAAAACTCTCATACCAGGACGGGCAAATCATAAGTTCGGCCGAAGAATATAGATGAGCGAGCTCTTCGTCCGAAGGAGACTTGATGAACTCAAATGGGATGTCTGATTCGCAGGTTGGTTTCATCGTGCCATATGCTTTAAGCTTTATATCGGGCTTTTGTCTCGCAACTGATTTGAAGGCTTTCAGGGCTTCCGGAAACCCTTTTATCCTCTTTTGCTTGCCAAAGCCTAAGATGTATTTGCTGTTGGTCTCATTTTCCACGGTTCTCGGATAGAACACATCGTGTTGTACGGCCGGATTAACGACAGGAACATCGTAACCATATTTTTCTTTAAGCAGGTTTTTAAGCCATTTTGAATTCGCGATCTTATTTAGTGGCAGATGATACGTTCTCTCTGATATTCTCTGAACATACTCGTCTTCGAAGAACAGTGGTTCATAATGTTGCATATGATAAAACGCGACGCCTTTCTGAGCCGCTATAGCGGAATATGCTGTAAAGCAGTAAGTTGCTACATTAATGTCACAATCGGGGTTAGCATCTGTCAGCAACGTCAATTCTGGACCTGGGAATGTAGAGGGATCAATGTCAAAGGCCTTTTTTAAACGATGATGTAGAATTGCTTCATGAAAGAACCCGGCTTTCCGCGCATAATCAATATTCGCGTGAAGAGGAAACCACGAATGACCGTTTTCTTCGCCGAGGGCAGTTATAGTAACCTGATGTCCCCTACTTGCAAGCCCATTTGCGATTTCAAACAGTACTCTGACACCGCCAGTCAGATCGACGCCCATCATGATATAATTTATTCTCACATCGTCCCACTCTGCGCTAACGCTTCTTGCTACTGATCATTCTCTTCATTAAATTCAAGTCCCTCATTAAGCTTTTGAGAGCATACAACATAAAAAGTATGAAATACGCTCGTAGAGAAGCCTGAGCCTCAACGTCGTTTGATTGAATGGGCAATAAATGATCAACATATCCCCGTCCATACCTCATTGATGTCTATGATCATCTCTGCGATTATCGAAACCGCTTTCAGCCTATAATCCGCCTATAAATTGGTCACTGTCATAAGAAAAACTACGGTTACGTTTTCTACGTGACAATGTTCCAATTTCGGCGACTGCCTTGTCGCTTGAATGCTTTTAGGTTTTCCCCCTCCGCTGCCCGTCACGAATGTTCATGAAAAGATATTATATAGTCTCAAAAAAACCTCCGTGACGAGTGCTGAGCAGTTTTGCTCACATAGCGGAAACTCAACATTTATACCGAGAGTTCGCAGGGAGCTGAAAAAGGTTGAAAAATCGCCTGACGGCTCCCCTTGCTAAAGAAACAGGGACAAAAAATGAATGTCGGAGTTATCGGTGGCGGGTTATCAGGTTTAGCAATTGGTTATCTACTGAACCAAAAAAAAGTAACATTCGAGCTTCTGGAAAAGGAGAATGAGTGTGGCGGCCTTATGCAGACCTCGCAAGAGGAAGGTTATACCTTTGACCGTTCTGGCGCTCACATCATCTTCTCAAAAGATGAAAGAATCTTGAATTTCATGCTTAATCTTTTGAAAGATAATGTCGTGAAAAATGTCCGAAATACCAAGGTGCTGTACAAACAGCGCTATGTCAAGTATCCATTCGAAAATGGACTGGCAGATTTGCCCAAAGAAGAAAACTTTGAGTGTCTCCGCTCGTTTGTAGATAGTTTGCTCAAAAAAGAAAAAGGAGATTTAAACGAACCTGCAACCTTTAAAGAATGGATATACTATACTTTTGGCAAGGGAATAGCTGAAAAATATCTTATCCCTTATAACGAAAAGATATGGAAATATCCTCTTGAAAAGATGGACTTGAGTTGGGTTCAGCGGGTGCCTAATCCCCCAATAGGAGATGTCATAAAATCATCACTCGGAATACGCACTGAAGGCTATACGCATCAGCTCCATTTCTATTATCCGAAGCGAGGCGGCATTCAAGCTCTGGTAAGATGCCTGGAGGGAGAAATTCAAGCCAACGT
>Ga0116112_1002301_pt1 | contig 11656 bp, 21 predicted proteins | sample June2015DPH_8_15_FD_89721 | JGI IMG/M metagenome (GOLD analysis project Ga0116112, IMG submission 89721) | Peatland microbial communities from SPRUCE experiment site at the Marcell Experimental Forest, Minnesota, USA - June2015DPH_8_150 | ecosystem: Environmental > Terrestrial > Soil > Wetlands... | reverse complement strand
GGCCAAACTGTCGGACACCCGCGAGGAGCTGATGAAAATGCGTTTCCAGCAGGTGACCGGCCAGTTGACCGATACCAACCGCCTGGGCCAGCTGCGCCACGATATTGCGCGCCTGCAGACCATTTTGAAGGAACGTGCCCAGACCCCCGTCCAGGAAGGTGAAGCATGAACGAGCGTCGTCGCATAACCGGCGTCGTCACCAGCAATAAAATGACCAAGACCGTGGTGGTCGAGATCAGCCGGACTTTCCGTCATCCGCTTTACCGCAAGGTCGTGCATTCGAGCCGGCGGGTCAAGGCCCACGATGAGCTGGGGTGCCAGATCGGCGACCAGGTCCAGATCGTGGAGAGCCGGCCGCTCTCGAAGGAAAAGCGCTGGGTGGTCGAGACGATCCTCAAGCACGAGGCGCGCATCGCCGAGCCCGAATTGGAAACGGGCGTGGAGACGCAACCATGATCCAGCAGGAAACAAAAGTCAAGGTGGCGGACAACACCGGCGCCCGCGAGATCCTGGTGATCCACGTCATGGGAGGGTCGCGCCGTCGCTACGGGGCGGTCGGCGATATCGTGGTGGGCACAGTCAAGTCAGCCGCGCCGCAGGGCACCGTCAAGAAGTCAGATATCGTCAAGGCCGTGATCGTGCGCTGTTCCAAGGAATGGCGCCGGGAGGACGGTTCCTACATCCGCTTCGATGACAACGCCGCGGTCATCCTGGACACCGACGGCCAGAACCCGAAGGGCAGCCGCATCTTTGGCCCGGTGGCCCGCGAGCTGCGCGAGAAGGGCTTCATGAAGATCGTCAGCCTGGCCCCGGAAGTGCTCTAGGCTGCTTGAGGAGCGAAGGATGAAAGTCAAGATTCGAAAAGGCGATACGGTCGAAATTATCAGCGGGAAGCTCGAAGACCACGGCAAGCGCGGCGAGGTCATCAAGGTCCTGCCGGACGTGGCGCGGGTGGTGGTGCAGGGCGTGAATGTCCGCACCAAGCATCAGCGCCAGGTCCAGACGCAGGGACGCACGATCAACCCCGGCCGCATTAAATTCGAGGCGCCCATCCATATTTCGAACGTCATGCTGGTTTGCCCGAAGTGCAGCGAACCGACCCGGGTCGCTGTCCAGCGCGACGAGAGCGGCTCGCATCGGGTCTGCAAGCACTGCCAGGCGTTGATCGATTAGCCTCCCGGAGAATAGTGAGTCATGAACAGAATGCAGGAAAAGTACCAGAAGGAAGCGGTCCCGGCCTTGAGCAAGGCGTTCCAGTTCAAGAACATCATGCAGGTGCCGCGCATCGAAAAGATCGTGATGAACATCGGCCTGGGCGAAGCCATGGACAACCCCAAGGCGCTCGAGGCGGCCATGAACGACGTGGCCACCATCACTGGGCAGAAACCGGTGATGACCAAGGCCCGCAGAAGCATTGCCAATTTCAAATTGCGTGAGGGCCGCATCATTGGCACGAAGGTCACCCTGCGCGGCGATAAGATGTGGGCTTTTCTCGACCGCCTGGTCAATACCGCCCTGCCGCGCGTGCGGGACTTCCGCGGCGTCTCTCCGGAGGCCTTTGACGGGCGCGGCAACTACACCCTCGGGTTGCGCGAACAGCTGATCTTCCCGGAGATCGAGTACGATAAGATCGATAAAATCCGAGGCATGGAGATCACCATCGTGACCTCGGCGAAATCTGACGATCATGCACGGCTGCTGCTTCAGATCCTGGGCATGCCGTTCAAGAAAGAAGTGTAACTATGGCGAGCGTCTGCATGAAATACCGTGAACAGCGGCGGAAGTATCCCACCCAAGTACGCAATCGCTGCAGCCGCTGCGGCCGGCCGCGCGGGTACATTCGCCGGTTCGGGTTGTGCCGGATCTGCTTCCGCGAGCTGGCGCTGGAGGGGAAGATCCCCGGCGTCATCAAAGCATCCTGGTAGCCGGATGGAGATACGCATATGAGCATGTCCGATCCTATTGCCGATATGTTGACCCGCGTGCGCAACGCGGTGCTGAGCGGCCAGCCGATGACCGCCATGCCTTGTTCGAAGGTCAAGGTGGAAATTGCCAAGATCCTGAAGGAAGAGGGCTACCTGGAGACCTATGAGGTCGCCGACGGCGAACGGCCGAGCCAGAAGGTTCTGCGCCTGCGCATTAAGTACCTCGGGGAGCGCCGGGAGCGGCATCCGGTGATCACTGGGCTCGAGCGGATCAGCCGTCCGGGCAGGCGCATCTACACCAAGAAGCAGGATATCCCCTGGGTGCTCTCCGGGCTCGGGGTGGCCATCCTTTCGACCCCCAAGGGGATCATGACCGGAGCGCGCGCCCGCCAGCTGGGCGTCGGCGGTGAGATCCTGTGTAAGATCTGGTAAGAGAGGAGGAAGTCTCGTGTCTCGTGTTGGCAGATTACCGGTGGTCATCCCGGCGGGCGTGCAGGTGGAGGTCAAGGGGTCGAGCGTGCGGGTGAAGGGCCCGAAGGGCGAGCTTCAGCGCGCTTTTGCCCCGTCGATGGGCATCGTGATGGAAAAGGGCCAGCTCGTGGTCTCCCGCAATTCGGACCTGCCTGCGGAACGGGCCTTGCATGGGACAACCCGCGCGGTCCTCGCGAATATGATCCAGGGCGTCAGCGCCGGTTTCGAACGCGTCCTGGAGATCGAGGGGGTCGGTTACCGGGCCGAGCTGAATGGCAAGAACCTGGTATTGTACATGGGTTATTCCCACCCGGTCGAGATGGTCCCCCCGGCGGGAATCTCCTTTGATGTGGATGCCAAGACGCGCCAGATCATGGTGCGCGGCTATGACAAGGAACAGGTCGGGCAGACGGCAGCCGATGTCCGCAATGTCCGCCCGCCGGAACCCTATCATGGCAAAGGCCTTCACTACCTGGGTGAACACATTCGTCGCAAGGCTGGCAAGGCCGGAAAGGCAGCGGTGTAAGCGATGGCTCAGAAAACTCGTGCGGTGGCACGCGACCGGCGGCATGCCCGCGTGCGCCTCGGGATTGCAGGCACACCCCAGAGGCCGCGCCTCGCGGTCTTCCGCAGCCTGTCGGAGATCTACGCGCAGGTCATCGACGACCAGGCTGGCCACACCCTCGTTTCCGCCTCCTCGATCGACCCGGACCTGCGGGCCCGGATCAAGGGCTTGAAGAAGATCGAGCAGGCGAAACTGGTCGGCCAGGCGGTCGCGGAGCGCGCCAAAGGAAAAGGCATCAAAACGGTGGTCTTTGACCGCGGCGGATTCAAGTACACCGGCCGGGTCAAGTCGCTGGCGGACGGTGCCCGCGAAGGCGGACTGGATTTCTAAAGGCCGGATTGGAGAACCATGGTTGAATACCAGGCAAGTGCACTCGAACAAGCTGAACAACTCGATGAGCGCGTGATCGAAATCGCCCGCGTGGCGAAGGTGGTAAAGGGCGGCCGGCGCTTCCAGTTCCGGGTCACGGTGGTCGTGGGTGACAACCGCGGCAAGGTCGGCATGGGCATCGGCAAGGCCAATGCCGTCCCGGATGGCATGCGCAAGGCGACCGAGCGCGCCCATAAGAACATGCACAAGATCTTCCTTTCCGGGACGACCATCCCGCACGAGGTGACCGGCAAGGTCGGCGGTGCCATCATCCTGCTCAAACCGGCCTCACCCGGGACGGGCGTCATCGCCGGCGGCGGCGTGCGGGCCGTGCTGGAGGCCTCCGGCATCCATGACATCCTGACCAAGTCGCTCGGGTCCTCGAACGTGCTCAACATCGTCCAGGCGACCTTCCTGGCCCTGGGGAGCCTCAAGTCGCCCCAGGAAGAGGCCGCCCGGCGCGGCAAACCGGTCGAAGAGCTGCTGCCCTTCTGGGAGAGGAGAAAGAAGCATGGCTAAGAAGACCTCGGAAGGCAAGACCCTGAAGGTCACCCTGGTGCGCAGCCCGATTGGATATCCCCAGCCGCAGAAAGCGACCGTGCGCGCCCTGGGCCTGCGCCACATGCACCAGGTCGTTGAACACCAGGACACGCCCGCCCTGCGCGGGATGCTTGCCAAGGTGATCCATCTGATCCGTATCGAAGAGTAGGCAAGAAGATGAAGCTGAACGATCTCAAACCCAATCTCGCCAAGAAACACCGCAAGCGCAAGGGTCACGGCATCTCCGCCGGCCAGGGCAAGACCGCCGGCCGCGGCACCAAGGGCCAGGGGGCGCGCACCGGGGAAGGCGGCCACCTGTACCGACAGGGCGGGAACCTGCCGTTCTTTCGCCGGCTGCCGTTCATCCGCGGCAAGGGCTTTACCCCGCCGACCGAAGTCGAGTTCAATGAAGTCAACCTGGACCAGCTCGAGCGCTTCAAGGCCGATGCCAAGATCACGCCGGAGAGCCTGGCGGAAGCGGGCCTGCTGCGCGATCCGCGCAACCCGGTGGTCATTCTCGGCCGGGGTGAGCTGAAATCGGCCCTTAAGGTGCGCGTTCAGCGCGTCAGCGCCGGAGCGCGAGCAAAGATCGAGGCCGCCGGCGGGACGGTGGAGCTCACCGGGTAATTCCCGGCGAGGAGGCTTCTGATATGAAAACGGCGTTCTCGGGTTGGCGTTATCTGTGGAAGTCTGCGGACATCCGCCGCAAACTGCTGATCACCCTGCTCCTCCTCGTGATCTATAACCTGGCATCCTATGTCCCTGTGCCGGGGATCAACGGCACGGCCCTGAAACAGCTGATGTCGAGCCTGACCAGTTCCGGTTCCTTCTTCAACTTCCTCGACATGCTGTCCGGTGGTACCATCAGCCGCTTCTCGCTGCTGGCGATGGGTGTCTACCCTTACATCACAGCCCAGATCATCCTGCAGCTGCTCGTGCCCATCATCCCCGCCCTGCAGCGGCGGATGGAGGAGGACCCGCGCGAGGGCCGCAAGTGGATGGAGAAGTGGACCTACTACATAGCCATTCCCATGGCGGTGCTCTCCGCCATCGGGCAGATCAACATTTTCAATGCCTACGCCGCGCAGGCCAACCTGGGCCAGATCGTTCCTTTCAGCCTGAGCGGCACTCAACTGCTGCCCTCCCTGGCGGTGCTGTTCAGCATGCTCGGAGGGACGATGTTTGCCATCTGGCTGGGTGAGCTGATCTCCGAATACGGCATCCGCGGCCAGGGCCTGTCCCTGATCATCTTCGCCGGGATCGTGGCGAAAATTCCGAGCAACCTGGGCGCGCTCCTGGCCGATAAGCAGCACGGGGTGATCCTGGTCATCTCGGCGCTCGTGGTCATCATCGCGGTGGTCTTTGCGATCGTCGTCGTCCAGGCGGGCCGCCGCAATGTGCCGGTGATGTATCCGGGACGCCGGGTCGGAAACCGCATGTCCATGCCGGTCAAAGGCTCGCTGCCGCTCATGGTCAACCTGGCAGGCATGATCCCGCTGATCTTCGGCAGCGCACTGCTGCAGTTCCCGGCCATCATCAGCAGCTACTTCCTCAGCTCGAAGAATGCCTCGATCAAGGCCTTCGCCAACGGCGTCTACACCACGTTTAACAGCACCGGTTCCAACGCCTGGGTGTACTGGTTGTTGTATTTCCTGATGGTGGTGCTCTTCACCTTCTTCTATACCGATGTGTTGTTCACCCAGCAGAACTACGGTGAGAACTTGAAGCGGGTGGGCGCCCAGATCCCGGGTGTCAACCGGGGCACGCCGACCCAGAAGTACCTGACGAAGGTCCAGCGCCGCATCACCTTACCGGGAGCGGTCTTCCTGGGCATGGTGGCAATCCTGCCCTTCTTCATCAACCTGATCCTGCAGGCGGCCAAGATCGGCTCCACGGCCTCGAACTCGACCCTCTTCCTGGTCACCTCCGCCGGCTTGCTGATCGTGGTAGGCGTCGTGCGGGATACGTTCCAGAACATCGAGGCCGAGCTGAAGTTGCACGGCTACGAGGATTCGCTGCTCGTCCGGTAGAAACGCATGCCCAAGTATATCGTCCTGCTCGGACCTCCCGGGGTCGGCAAAGGTACCCAGGCGAAGAGAATCGCCGAGCATGCCCGGTTGCCCCACATCTCCTCTGGGGACCTGTTCCGGGAGAACATTAAAAACGGAAGCCAGCTTGGAAAACAGGCCGAATCCTACATTAATAAGGGCGAGCTGGTCCCGGATGATGTGACGATCGCCATGATCCGTGACCGCCTCTCCCGTCCGGACTGCCGGGACGGGGCGCTCCTGGATGGTTTCCCACGCACGACCGTTCAGGCGGAGGCCCTGGCGAAGCTGCTGGCCGAATTTTCCGGACGGGTGAACTTCGTCCCGTACATCACCGCCTCCGAAGCGACCCTGGTCGAGCGCCTGAGCGGGCGCTGGATCTGTCAGGCCCAGGGGCACGTCTTTCACGAGAAGTACAACCCGCCCAAGAAGGCCGGGGTGTGCGACATCGATGGTTCAGAACTGCGCCAGCGTGAGGACGACCGGGCGGAGACCGTCAAGAGGCGGATCCAGGTCTATTTCCAGCAGACCGCGCCCTTGATCGCCTATTACCGGGAACGCGGCCTGCTGGCAGAGGTCAACGGCGCGCAACCGATCGAAAAGGTCACTGCCGACCTGATGACGGTCTTGGAAAAATAACATGGCTTGGGACCGGGACATTCATATCAAGAACCCTGCCGAAATAGTCTTGATGCGCGAGGCGGGAAGAGTCAATGCCCTGGCGCTCGCGGCCGTGCGGGAGATCATCCGGCCCGGCGTGACGACCGCAGACCTCAACGCGGCTGCTGAGGAACTGCTGCGGAAGCACAACGCCTACTCGCCTTTCAAGAACTACGGCCAACCGCCATATCCGGCCTCGATCTGCACCAGCGTCAACGAAGAACTGGTGCACGGCATCCCGGGGAAGCGGAAATTGAAGGAAGGCGACATCATCTCTGTGGATTGCGGGGCGGTCGTCGAGGGGTTTGTCGGCGACGCAGCCTTTACGGTCGGGGTCGGGGAGGTTTCTGACACCGCCCGCAACCTGATGGCGGTGACCGAACAGGCGCTCTCGGTGGCGATCGCCATGATGCGCCCCGGGAACAAGACCGGCGACATTTCGGCGGCGATCCAGCAGTACGTGGAGAGCCAGGGCCTGTATGTCGTCCGGGAATACACCGGACACGGTGTTGGCCGGAAAATGCACGAAGGGCCGCAGGTCCCCAACTACGGCACGCCGGGTACGGGGGTCCCGTTGCGGCCAGGGCTGACGATCGCCCTCGAGCCGATGGTGCTGGTCGGCACGTATAAGACCCGCGTGCTGGCGAACCAGTGGACCGTGGTCTCCGCGGACGGGTCGTTGACGGCCCACTTCGAACACTCGGTGGCCGTCACCGAAGGCGCCCCTCTGATCCTGACGCTTCCCTGACCCGCCCGGGGGCCGGACGAAACTGGACGGAAGTGGTTAGAGCATGTATAATCAAATCTTTGGCTGGACTACTGGAAGAGAAGAGTAAGGAGTATTGCGATCATGAAAGTATCACCCTCCATTCGCAAGCGCTGCGCGAAGTGCAAGGTTGTCAAGCGCAAGGGCAGATTGTATATCATCTGCGAGAATCCGAAGCACAAACAGCGACAAGGATAGCAGACCATGGCCAGAATTGAAGGTGTTGACCTACCGCGTAATAAACGCGTGGAAGTTGGCCTGAACTATCTGTTCGGCATCGGCCCGGCGCGCTCGCGCCAGATCCTGGCTGCGACCAAGATCAACCCAGATACGCGCGTCAAGGACCTGACCGAAGGGGAGGTCTCGGCCATCCGGGACTACATCGCCAAGAACTGGAAGGTCGAAGGCGATCTGCGCCGTGAAGAACAGATGAACATCAAGCGCCTGGTCGAGATCGGCTGTTATCGCGGCCTGCGCCACCGCCGCAACCTGCCGGTCCACGGGCAGCGCACCCGCACCAACGCCCGAACCCGCAAGGGTCCGAAGAAGACCGTTGCCGGGCGCGGACGCCGCCGCGGCGGGAAGAAGTAAGTCATGAGGAGCGAGTGAGAGAGTATGGCTCAAACTGTGCGTAGTGCGCGCCGCGCCGGCGGCGCCAAGAAAGGCAAGCGGGCCCTGTCCTCCGGGCAGGTGCATGTATTTGCTTCATTCAATAATACGATCGTCACGGTGACCGACACGGACGGTAACACCCTGTGCTGGGGCAGCGCCGGGTCGGCCGGCTTCAAGGGATCCCGCAAGAGCACGCCCTTCGCGGCCAGGCTCGCGGCCGAGCAGGCCATCAAGGCTGCCCAGGCGATCGGCATCCAGGAAGTGCAGCTCTTTGTCAAGGGCCCGGGGCCAGGTCGTGAATCGGCGATCCGCGCCGTCCAGTCCATGGGGCTCAAGGTCAAATCCATCTCGGATCAGACCCCCATCCCGCACAACGGCTGCCGGCCTCCCAAGAAGCGCCGCGTCTAGTTTTGGCTGAGAGAAGGAAGAGCGTATGGCGAAAGAATTAGGGCCGGTTTGCAAACTCTGCCGGCGAGAAGGTGAGAAGTTGTTCCTGAAGGGTGAGCGCTGCTTCACCCCGAAGTGCGCGTTTGAGCGCCGCAGCTTTGTGCCCGGTCAGCACGGTCCGACCGGCAGCCGCGGCAGTCGCCGCGGTGGCACCGGGCGCGAGTCGGACTATGCCAAGCAGCTGCGCGCCAAACAGAAGGCGCGCCGCATTTACGGTGTCTATGAGCGCCAGTTCCGCCGCTATTACGGCAAGGCTTTGAAAGCGCGCGGGATCACCGGCCTGATGCTGCTGCAGATCCTGGAGAGCCGCCTGGATAATGTGGTCTTCCGGCTGGGCTATGCCACAAGCCGCGCCCAGGCACGGCTCCTGGTCACGCATGGGCATTTCACGGTCAACGGCCGGCGTACGGACGTCCCGTCCATGACGGTTGCCGTTGGCGATGTGATCGCCGTGCGGGACGGTTCGCGCGAATCCACCTATTTCAAGGACCTGGTCCCGCGCGCCGAGACCCGCAATGCTCCGGCCTGGCTGGGGCGGGACCTGAACGGTCTCTCGGGCAGCGTCCTGCGCCTGCCGGAACGCGCTGAGATCGACGGCAACCTGAACGAACAGCTTATCGTCGAGTACTACTCGCGCTAAAGCGAGTTGGCTTTCCTAGACGCGGCGTACCGTTTTGTACGCCGGGAAGAGGTGTACCGTGACCGTTACGAACATGGTGATGCCCAAGATCGAACGCGAGGCGGAAGCACGCAATTATGGCAAGTTCATCATCAGCCCGTTGGAGCACGGTTATGGTGTCACGCTCGGCAACTCCCTGCGCCGGGCCATGCACGCATCCCTGGAGGGCGCGGCCGTAACCTCGATCCGCATCGCGGATGTCCTGCATGAGTTCAGCGACATCCCGGGCGTGCGCGAGGACGTGCTGCAGGTCATGCTACAGATCAAGCAGCTCCGCCTGGTGCTGGAAGGGGTCGATACCACGCGCATGCACCTGGAAGTGCGCGGGGAGGGGGTTGTGACGGCGGCGGATATCATCACCCCGCCGGAGGTCAAGATCATCAACCCGGACCTGTACCTGTTCACGGCCGACAGTGCCAAGACCCGCCTGGACATCGAATTCAACGTCGAACGCGGACGCGGCTATTCGCCGTCCAATGAGCGCGGGCGCATGCCCATCGGCGAACTGCCGGTGGATGCGATCTTCTCTCCGGTCAAGCGTGCCAACTGGGAAGTCCAGGCCGCCCGTGTCGGGCAGAGCACCAATTTCGACAAGCTGGTCATGGAAATATGGACGGATGGCACCATCTCTCCGGAGAGCTGCCTATCGACCGCGGCCAAGATCCTGATCGAGCACCTGCGCTACATTGCCGGCGTCAGCGAAGAGACCCTGACCATCGCCATGGAAAAGGAAGTGGCTGGATCGCGCCTGACCAGTGAAGTGGCGGAGACGCCGGTCGAATCGTTAGACCTGTCCGTGCGGGTCTTCAACTCCCTGAAGCGCACAGGCATCACCACGGTCGGCGACGTGCTGGAGCTGCTCGATAAGGGCGATCAGGCGGTGATGTCGATCCGCAACTTCGGAGAAAAGAGCCTGGAAGAGTTGCGCACCAAGATGCGCGACAAGGGCTACCTGAAGGACGAACCCAAGAAAGAAGCGGAGTCATAGAGTTATGCGACACCAAGTAGCAGGCTATAAATTAAATCGGACCAAGGGTGCACGCATCGCCCTGCGTCGCAACCTGATCAAGCAGTTCTTCACCGAGGAGCGCATCCGCACCACGGTCACTAAGGCTGCCGCGATCCGCGGCGAAGCGGAAAAAATGATCACGATCGCCCGCAACGTCAAGGAGGCCAGCGACAGCGAGAAGGTGGCGGCCCGCCGCCTGATTGCGGCGCGACTAGGCAATAACAGCAATGAGGTCGTGAAAAAGCTGTTCGACGAGATCGCCCCGCGTTTTGCCGAGCGACCCGGCGGATATACGCGGGTTTTGAAGCTGGGTCCCCGCTATGGGGACCGGGCGGAGATGGCGCTGCTCGAGCTGGTGGAGGAGTAAAACCCAGTCCGGGAAAGATCGTCGATCGGCGTTCGATGGTACGTTACCAGATCATCCTTGCTTATGACGGCACCGGCTTTGTCGGCAGCCAGCGGCAGGCAGACTCGCGGACCATCCAGGGAGAACTGGAGAAGGCCCTGCGCAAGCTGGGCTGGAAGGGCCGTACGGTGCTCCTGGCGGGGCGCACGGATACGGGGGTGCATGCCAGCGGCCAGGTGGCAGCCTTTGACCTCGCTTGGGGTCACGGCCTGGATGACCTGACCAGCGCCCTGAACGCCCATCTGCCCGGCGATATGGCCGTGCGGCAGGCAAGGGTAGCCCCGGAGGGTTTCCAGCCGCGCTTTGACGCCACCGGGCGGGTCTACCGCTATCGGTTGTTCTGTGAGAAGCTGCGGGACCCCCTGCGGGAACGCTACGCCTGGCGGGTCTGGCCGGAGGTCGGGGACCTCTCGGGCCTGGCTGAGATCTGGCCGGGACGGCATGATTTTGCCGCCTTTGGCAGTGCCCTCCGCAAGGGCGGCAGCACCGTACGCTCCGTGCAGGCGGCCGATTGGCGCAAGCAAGGCGGCGAGTGGACCTTCGAGATAAGGGCGGATGCCTTCCTGTACCGGATGGTGCGCCGGCTGGTGTTCGTCCAGGTGGCTGCCGGACAGGGCCGACTGTCGGCCGAGGCGCTAAGAAGTGCGCTCGAGAACCCTTCGAAGCTCCTGGCGGGGATCGCCCCCCCGAGTGGCCTGACCCTGGTAGAAGTCTGCTACGATGCGCAGGTGTGATCAAGTCTGAAATTGTGGAGATAGAAAAAGTGTACAAATCTTATTATCCCAAGGCTGCTGAGGTTAACAGCAGGTGGCTCCTGGTGGATGCCGACGGTCAGAACCTGGGCCGCCTGGCGACCAAGATCGCCGCGCTCCTGCTCGGCAAGCACAAACCGACCTTTACCCCCGGTGTGGCGGGAGGTGATTTCGTGGTGGTCATCAATGCCGAGAAGATCACGGTCACCGGCACCAAAACCCACAGCAAGCTCACGGAGAAGATCTATCACCACCATTCGGGGTATCCCGGTGGCCTGAAGTCGGTCACCCTGCGCGACCAGCTGCAGCGGCACCCTGACCGGGTGATCCGCTCCGCGGTGTGGGGCATGCTGCCTCACAACAAGATGGGCCACCACATCCTCACCCGTCTCAAGATCTACCCCGGT
>Ga0116112_1002296_pt1 | contig 11676 bp, 11 predicted proteins | sample June2015DPH_8_15_FD_89721 | JGI IMG/M metagenome (GOLD analysis project Ga0116112, IMG submission 89721) | Peatland microbial communities from SPRUCE experiment site at the Marcell Experimental Forest, Minnesota, USA - June2015DPH_8_150 | ecosystem: Environmental > Terrestrial > Soil > Wetlands... | reverse complement strand
AGTTGTTAGAGAAATCGCAAAAGCTGGTTTAGAACCAGAAATCTGCGCTTTGTCACGTGCAACACAAGGCGATATTGATGCTGCAATCGACTGCGACGTTGACTTAATTCACGTGTTTATTCCTACTTCGCCTGTGCAAATGAAGTATGCGGTAAACCTGACACCTGAACAAGTGCTATCTTCTACTGTAGAGTCGATTGAACGTGTAAAAAAACATGGCATTAAATGCGAGTTTTCACCAATGGACGCCACACGCTCAGAAATGCCCTTCCTAAAACAAGTTTGCCAAGCAGCACAGAAAGCAGGCATGGACCGCCTAAACGTTCCAGACACCGTGGGCATAATGATTCCGAAAACAACTATCAAGCTCATTGAGGAACTGAAAACCGTAGTTAACGTTCCAATAAGCATACATTGCCACGACGATTTTGGCATGGCAGTCGCAAACTCACTGGCCGCTGTTGAAGCCGGCGCCGCTCAAGTGCACGTTGCCGTCAACGGGTTAGGTGAGCGAGCTGGGAACGCTTCGCTGGAAGAAGTGGTTATGGCGTTGCACATGATTTACAAGTACAAAACAGGCGTAAACACTCGGTTAATATATAGCACTTCCCGAATGGTTGCTTCATTGACAGGCATAGCTGTTCAAGCTAACAAGGCAATTGTTGGCGAAAACGCCTTTGCTCATGAATCTGGAATTCACACTCGCGGCGTAACAGAGAAACCATTAACCTTTGAGCCGATTAAGCCCGCGTTAGTGGGGCGCACAAGGAAACTTGTTGCTGGAAAACTAGCGGGAACGCGTGGCATTAAAGCTGAACTGGAAGAGATAGGCATTCACCCAACCGAAGAGCAGCTAAAAGGAATCGTCCAACGCGTCAAAGACTTAGGTGATAAGGGCAAGATGGTGACGGACGCTGATTTGCTGGCGTTAACTTCTGCAGTCATGGGCGAAGTGATAGGGGAAGAAAAAATCGTTGACTTATGCGACTTAGCTGTTGTAACGGGCATCAAAGTAATTCCAACAGCTTCAGTGAGACTAGTTTTGGACGGAAAAGAGTACATTGCGGCAGAAACAGGTGTAGGCCCAGTTGACGCTGTTTTAAAAGCCATTCAAAAACTGACTAATAACTTAGAAAAGATACGGCTTAGCGAATATCGTCTTGAAGCAATTACAGGCGGTTCAAACGCTGTCGCTGAAGTTGTCATAAAAGTAGAGGACGAAAAAGGCAACATTGTTTCAGCACGAGCCGCAAGAGAAGACATCGTCATGGCCAGCGTTGAAGCGATGATAAACGGTATAAACAAGTGTTTGCTAAAGAATCGTAAGCAGGGAAACAAAAAGTGAAAACAGTAGCCTTTCAAGGCGAACGAGGCGCTTACAGCGAAAACGCAGTCTACCAATTCTTCGGGTCAACCGCGGAAGCCAAGCCCTGCAGAGATTTCAGAGATGTTTTCGAAAGCGTAAAAAAACAAGAAGCCCAAGCCGGCGTAGTTCCAGTTGAAAACTCCATTGAGGGCAGCGTAAATCAGAACTACGACTTGTTTTTCACTTATGACCTTAAAGTCTGCGGCGAAGTCATAGTCAAAGTCGCTCATTGTCTCATTGCAAACCCAGGCACAAGCTTAGATGCAGTTAAGGCTGTTTATTCGCATCCTCAAGCGTTGGCTCAATGCCGCAGTTTTCTCGAACGCTTAAACTGCGAGCTAATCCCAACTTACGATACAGCAGGCAGCGTTAAACTCATAAAAGAAAAAAAATTAACAAACGCCGCAGCCATCGCCAGCGAAAAAGCAGCAGAGCTTTACGGAATGAAAATCCTTGCCCGAGACATAGCGGACAATCCAGAAAATTATACTCGCTTCTTCGTGTTATCCAAAGAGGATTCGCCAATAACAGGTAAAGACAAAACATCCATAATTTTCTCAGCAAAACACGAGCCAGGCTCACTCTACCATGCGCTGGGAGAATTTGCTAAGCGAAACATTAACTTGACTAAAATCGAATCAAGACCTACAAAAAAGACACCTTGGGAATACAATTTTTACCTCGACTTTGAAGGACACAGAACCGAACCTCGCTGCGCAGAAGCACTAAAAGCATTAGAGAAATATGCTATTTTCGTTAGGATATTGGGTTCTTACCCTAAAGCCGTTTAACCGCATTAGTTTTCGGTTGATTCTAACATTTTATACATAACTTCATACGACTTAGCGAAGGCACTGTCGGCATCCATCAGTTTTGCCTTTAAGCGCTCCATTCTTTTCATGATTGCTTCTGCATCTTTGTTTTTAATTAGGTTCAGCCATTCCTTTGCTTTAGCCATAAACAAGTCTTCGACTTTTTCCAGTTCAGGCAGGTTCGTTTGGAGGCTTGCATAAAGGTCTGGTGTTTCCAAAGCTGTTGCTTCAGCCAAAGTGAACAGCATCCTGTACGTGGTGCCAGCGACTTTTTTTGTTTCCGAAAAATCCTTCTGCTCCAGAAGCGTTTCACAAGCAACTAAGCCTAGAAAATGTGGTAAACCAAGAACAATCGACATCATCTCGTCATGCCGTTTCGGGGACATGACAAACACGTGTGCTTCCTCTTGCTCTAACCACTTCTTGAATTCTTCTGCTAACTTTTCCTCCTTGGCGTTTGTCGGAGTAAGAATGTACGTCTTATGCTTGACGCCACTGCTTCCTGGACCGAATACTGGGTGCGTTCCTAAGACTAAACCATGCTTTATGTTTTCATGCATAATCTTGACTGGAAACTCTTTGATAGAGCATATGTCCAGTACCACTTGCCCTTCACGTATACTTGTGCCGATTTTCTTAACGACTTCCTCAAAAGAGCTAATTGAGACGCAAATCATAATTCTGTCTGCAGCTTTGACTGCATTTAAAAAGTCTGCAGTTTCAACCGCAAGCTCTTTTCCCAGTTTGGCTAGTTTTTCCTTGTTTCTATCTGCAAGGATTATGCTGTCGCCTTTTTCTTTGCAAAACTTAGCAAACCACACGCCCATTTTTCCCGCGCCAAGAATCGCGGTTTTCATTCCAAAGCCTCACTTATTATGTTTAGACCAGTTTTGATTTCGTCTCTGGGCGCAGTTAAGGAGATGCGGAAGTGCTCTTTGTAATCGCCAAACGCTGTGCCTGGAGCTATTGCTACGCCTTTGTCTAGGAGGTCTAAGGTGAATTTTTCAGAGTTTAAACCTTGACGCTTGGGAAAAACATAGAATGGCGCTTCCGGTTTAGTGAATAAGAACCCTGCTTTTGCTAAGGTTTTACTTGCCATTTTTGCTCGTTCTTGGTATTCGTCTTTTATTGTTGTGGCAAGTTGTTTTTCCATTTCCAGACCTTTCAACGCCGCTTCTTGAATGAATACTGGAACGTTGTTGATGGTGATTTGGTTGAGTTTAGTTATGTTGTCGATAAGTTGTTTGTTAGCTATGATGTAGCCTATGCGCCAGCCTGTCATGGTGAAGGTTTTGGAGAAGCCGTTGGACAGGATATGTGTGCGGTTGCCATCATATTCTAGGATGCTTTTGGGTTTAACGAAGCTTATTGTTCCGTAAATCTCATCGGAGAGGATGGTGACGCCTTTCTTGTTGGCTATGTCCACTATGCCGTCAAGGGTTTCAGCGTCCATGACTTTGCTTGTTGGATTGTTTGGATTGTTGAGTATTATCATTCGGGTTTCTTTATCGATTAGGCTTTCAAGCTTGTCGAGGTCGACTTTCCAGTCGTTTTCCATCTCAGTTCGCAACAGTTTAGCATGAGCACCAAGCGCTTTGGCTATTAACTCGTAAGCTGTCCAGTAAGGCGTGGGGATAATGACGTTTCCTCCACCATTCATCATAAGGAACATTGTGGCGAATACGCCCCATTTAGAACCAGGAGTTATAACGACGTTTTCAGCTTTAACCCCATGCAGTTCAGCAAGCTTTTCTCTAAGTTTGTTCTCACCATAAGATGAAGAATACTTTGTTTTCCCAGCCTTCATCGATGCATACGCAGCTTCAATTATCTCGTTAGGCGTAGCTAAGTCAGGGTCGCCTAGGTTTAAGCGTATTATTTTTTTACCTTCACTTTCAAGCCTTAAAGCTTTCTCGTTTATTTCATAGAGCACAGGTTTTAACTCTCCGTTAAGAGTTCTTTCTACTCTTGAACAGCAGTGCACATATTAACTATTTCGCGGTAAACCGTCTCAACTTGAAGGGGATCAAGATGAAATTGGACTGCCTTTTCTTTGACACGCTTGAAGAGTTCATTTTCTCTGGAAGCGTCCCTTATGTGCATTCCTTGCTTTTTCTTAGCTAAGCCAATAGCTCTGCATATTTTAGCTCTTTCCCTGAGTGCATTTAGGATTTGTTCGTCTACTTCGTCCACTCTTTTTCGAAGCTCTTGGATGTCGTCCATTATTTTTGTCTCTCCAAAACTTTCGGTATAAAGCCAGTGCGAATCATATGGTCAGCTAAGGTTATGGCGACCGCAGATTCTATAGCGGGCACGGCTTTTGGAACCACACATGGGTCATGTCTGCCCTTAATGCTTAGACTCGCGTCTTCCATCGTAGACAGGTTAACTGTCTTCTGCTCTTTGCCAATGGAAGGTGTGGGTTTTATTGCCACTCGCATCATGATTGGCATGCCATTGGATAATCCGCCTAAGATTCCGCCTGCATTCTCTGTCACGGTTGCGACCTTCCCGCTTTGCATAACGTAAGGGTCGTTGCTTTCTGAACCCTTCAACGCTGCAATTCCAAAGCCCAAGCCGAATTCAACTCCTTTCACGGCGGGAACATTAAACAATGCTTTCGCTAAATCAGCATCGAGCGAATCAAACAGTGGCTCGCCAACGCCTACTGGAACGTTTAGGGCAATGCACTCCACTATTCCGCCGACGCTGTCGCCTTCTTTTCTCGCAGCCACTATGGCTTCCTCCATGCGTTCAGCACAGGCTAAGTCTGGACAACGCGTAGCCGCTTTGTACCTGTTCTTGCGTATTTCCTCAAAACTAAACTTTTTATCACTTCTCACCTTGCCAACTGCTCGGGTGTAAGCTAAAACGTCAACGTCGAATCTGCTTAGCAATTTTTTGGCTACTGCACCAGCCATGATAAGTGCAACTGTGACTCTGCCTGAGAAGCGCCCGCCGCCGCGATAATCATTAAAGCCGCAATACTTCATACGATCAGGATAATCGGCGTGTCCTGGTCTTGGCAGATCCTTGATTGCCTCGTAGTCGCTTGAGTCAATCTCCTTGTTCTCAACCATTAAGGCTATCGGAGCGCCAGTTGTAAAACCGTTAAAAACCCCAGAAAGAATTCTTGCAACGTCTTTCTCGATTCTTCCAGAAACAATTTTCGGCTCTGCTGGAATGCGCCTATCTAGTTCCAATTGGATGTCCGTTTCAGAAAGGGGCAACCCAGCTGAGCAGCCGTCTACTACTACGCCGACGATTTTGCCGTGGCTTTCGCCGAAGGTTGTTACTGTGAATTCTTTACCTATCGAGTTTCCCGTCAACAATTTCAACTCCTAACTGTTTTAGATGAGTGAAGAACTGCGGATAAGATTTTCTAACGCATTCAGCGTTTTGAATAGTAGTTTTGCCTTTTGCACCTAAAGCCGCAACCGCGCAAGCCATCGCGATACGATGGTCATTATGCGGATTAATCACAGCGCCATGCATGGTGCGGGAACCTTTCACAGTTAAACTGCTAGCATCCATGTCAATGTGTGCACCCATCTTTCTCAATTCAACATAAAGCGACGACAACCTATCCGACTCCTTGAACCTAAGCCTTTGCGCACCGCTTATTTTAGAAACACCTTTTGCATAACATGCAAGCGCTGCACAAACAGGAACAAGATCAGGGATATTCTTTGCATCTACATTCAGAGGCCCAAGAGAACTGCCTGTTCCATTTATTTCAACGCTGTTCTCGCATACTTTTTCTTCAACACCCATTTGCTTGAGGATATCTAGAATCGCTTTATCGCCTTGAACGCTCTTGTTATCAAGGTTGTTTATTTGCACTTTCGAGTTGGTTATAGCTGCGGCAGCGAGGAGAAGGGCAGCTGAAGAGTAATCGCCTGGCACGCTGCAGTCAAGGGGTTTATACGTTTGATTGGCTGGAATTGTCATGCGTTCAAAGCTGCCTTCAATAAGCACCCTAACTCCATGTTGCTCGAGGACTTCTTGGGTCATCTTAACGTAATCCGCAGACTCAAGTGGTGTTGTGAGCTCGATTTCTGTGTCCACTTTTGCCATGGGGGAGGCAAACATTAATCCAGAAATAAACTGTGAACTAACATTGCCACGAATAGAAGTTTTGCCTCCAAGGATGCCACCGCCCTCTACAAAGACGGCGTCTTTGTCGCCAAGCTTTTGAGCGCGTGCGTTTGCGCCGAGGTCTGCGAGGCTTTGAAGCAACGGTTCGATTGGTCTCCGTTCAAGAGAACCATGAAAAAATAGTATTGATGGGTCAGGCGCCAACGCTGCTACGGGTATCATGAAACGCAATGTAGCCCCCGATTCATCACAGTCAATAGGCTCTTTGGCATTTGTAAGTGGGTTCGCGCCTGTAACTGTCCAGTAGTCTTCAGCCGTTGTGATGGTTGCGCCTAAAGCCGTGATGGCGCGTAAAGTGGCTTCTGTGTCTTCTGATAAAAGTGGATTAGATACTTTTCCAGACCCATTTGAAAGAGCAGCCGCTATGAGCATGCGCTGTGTATAAGATTTCGATGGAGGTGCACAAACCTCGCCGCTTAGCCGCGGGGTTTTTGTGATGATTACGTCCGTCATTGGCTAGATCACCCTGGCTTTCTCACGGTTCAAACGCGACTGCAAGATTTCGCCCTCATACTTTTGCAAGGCAGCTTTCACCGAACCAATCTTATCTTTAGATGCAACTGCGGTTACTGCTGGACCTTTGCCGCAGAGTCCAGCCGCTACTGCTCCCGCTGCTAAAGCGTCCACCGCTATGGCTGGGTTATATCCTTGGGCTGTAGAGTAGATTAAACCGTTGAGCGTCAATGCCTCCCAGACTTTTCCCTCCAAAGCTTCCTTGTAGGCGACTTCAATGAGCGGTTTTACGGTTTGCAGCCTGCTCACGTTTGTGTCAGCTGTGTACGCTTTTTCTGGCGGCACATGGAAAAGCACCACTAAATCTTCAGTCAACGGCAACTGTTTAACTATTTCTCGATTCAAATTGTCTGTAATCGCTATGCTGCCGAAGTATGAAGCACAAGCATCGTCAAAAGCGCCGGTTACAGTCACTTTCGCATCAATAGCCGCATCTACACCCAACTTTACGATTTCCAAATCATCAAGCGTTTTGCCTAACGCTGCCGTGGTTGCTAGGGCTACGGCGTTTGCTGCTGCACTGCTGCTCTTTAATCCTTTGGCGATGGGAATGTTGGACCAAGTTTTCACTTTTGCACCAAAACTATTATCCAAACTGAAGCGCTGAAGAACCTTTAACACAGTTTTTTCTATTAAGAGAGTGTTTTCTTTAGGATCAGAGGTTATTTCTGTCTTGAAAACATGAGGCTCATCTGTTAATTTTACTTCTGCCTTAGTCCACAAATCAACTCCAAAAGCCGCACCCTTACCCAGTGCAATCGCGTTAACGATTGTTGCAGCGCCATGAGCTATAGCCGTAGCTTTCCCAGTCAACTCTTACACCTTTAACAAGTGGTTAAGCATTGCGCGTCTCATAACTTCGACTGGTGCAGAGTGCCCAGTCCAGATTTCAAAAGATGCCGCACCTTGGTAAATTAACATTTCAACCCCGCTCACTACTTTGGCTCCTGCCACTTTTGCATCCTTCGCTAACTTCGTTTCTAGTGGATTGTACACTATGTCCATTACTGCCAAATCAGGTTTCAACAATTCGAACGCTACTGGGGTTTGATTAGCGTTTGGTTTCATTCCGACTGAAGTGGCGTTAATCAGCACATCAGAATCCTCAAGGTTATCTTTGATTGCGTTCGGCGAAAGCGCGTCTGCTGCGACTTTTCTGTTGAACACTTGTTTCAAGAGGTTAGCTAACTCTGCTGCTTGCTTAACGGTTCGATTCAAAATTATCAGTTCATCAGCTTCCTGCGCAAGAGTGTATGCTATGGCTCTTGCAGCGCCTCCTGCTCCAAGCAGCAGCACCTTTTTGCCCCTTGGCTCAACGCCGTTCTCCCTTAAAGCGTGTAATGCTCCGATGCCGTCAGTGTTAAAGCCAAAAAGTCTTCCATCCTTGTTAAGGATAGTATTTACTGAGCCTATGGCTTTGGCGGCTTGGTCTACTTCATCCAAGTAGTTGATGACGACGCTTTTGTGTGGCATGGTGACGTTTAACCCATGAATTCCCAAGGCACGCATGCCACTCACTGCTTTTTCAACGTCAGTAGCTTTAACTTTGAAGGCTAAAAAAGCAAAGTCCAATTTAAAAGCTTTAAACGCTGCGTTATACATGATGGGACTTAGCGTGTGCTCTATTGGGTTACCGATTACTCCGCATACGCGTGTCTTTCCTGAAATGACCATTTATTTTAGCTCCAAGAGGTCGTAAGCAGCTTTCATTTCTTGAATAGTCATCTGTCCTGCCGCAGTTTCATTGCCCTGTTGTAGCGAAGCAAATGTGAAGAATGCACCAAACATAGGCGAAAGAAGTCTGGAGACCTTGCCCAGTTCACCCGTACAGAAACAAACAAGTTTCACTTTGCTTGACATGGTAGAAACAAAATTCAGTACCGTTAGGTTGTCCTCAATTTGGTTTGCTGCTGTTATGATTTTGCAGACGCTGGCTCCGCTGGCAATTTCCTGTTCAAGAACCTTTTCCATTTCAGAAATGCTTAATGCGCCGTCAAATTTGTGGTAAGAAACGATTGGTTTAGCGCCTAATAGCTTGAGTTTATCGATTGTTTCTTTATGTTTTGGGCTTGACAAGTCAACGTCAACATATTCAAAATCGTTCTTTGCGGCGTTGAGTAATGTTTGCTGCCGCTCGGTTTCAGTTCCAGCGAAATTGCCTTTTTCGCTTTGCAGTTTGTTTGTAGCGATTAAAGGAATTTTTGTGCTTTTAACAAGGTCTGAAAGGTTTCTGGACGCTTCGAAGCAGTCTAGCCTAACTTCGATGAGGTCTGCTTGAGCTTTTTCGGCCCTTTCGATTAGACTTAATGCTTCAGGCATGTTTTTTGGGAGAATCGAGACGCAGATTCTCGTTGTCATTTTTCTATCACCGTTTCTTCCGGCACGGATACGCCGAAGTGTCTGCCTCCTTTGGCGGCTAAGTGCACTAGGACTTCGTCGTTTGGTTTTATTTCGGTTACTGGTTTTGAGGCTTTAGATGTAACTAGGCGTATGGTTTCTGCGTTTTGGAGGATTGCTTTTATTTTTGTTTCGTCTGCTTGGGCTTCTATGAGGATTAAGGGGCGGAACTCGATTTTTGATCTTCCCACGTTTGTTATTCGGGCTTTTCCTTCCCTGTTGATAATTAAAACTTCGTCGCCGGCTTTCAGTTCGGAGAGGTACCTGGTGTTCTGCAGCGAAGTTAATGTGTAGTGTGATGCTTGTCCAGCGTTCACTCGGAATGGTCTGGATTGTACATAGGGGTTTTCGTTTACTTCGGCTTCTACAAGGAAGAAGCCTGCGGATTGGCATCCAACTAGCATTCCTTCGCCGGAAATCATTAAGTCAACGGTGTCAACGCAGACTCTGGCTCCAGTGCCAATCGGCTTAATAGATAAAATTTTAGCCGAGGTTAAAGCTAGTTTTGGCATTTGCTCCTTTACCACTTTGACAGCTTTCGCAAGTTCGTTCGGGTTTGAGGTTTTCAGCAGTACACCGTCTGTTCCTAGTTCTAAGGCTTCGAGAACAAGTTTCGCGTCTTCTGCTGTAGTGACTTCGGCGATTAGTTTGCTTTTGCCGCGTACCTTTGCAATTAAATTTTCAAGGGGAATTACTCGCCAATCAAGGCAGTTAATGATTATGTAATCAACTTGAAGTTCTGCCACTTTGGCGGCTTTGTTCTCATCTTCTTTGCCTTGAATGCTTACTCGAAAGGCGATTTTTTTGCCCTCCTTTTTCAATTGGGCAATTTTTTTCTCGTTTAGTTCAGTGAGGAAGGTTATGTTCAATTTGCCAGAGCAGTTGCTCGCTTGCGTATCTTTAATTATTACGTCAACGTTTCCATGGGCGAGGCTAAGCAAATTTTCTTTTTCTTGCGGTGAAGCAGTTTGGTCTATTTCTATCCAGAGTTCCTTCAACGATGCTCACCGAGAATTTTAAGCGCTTGCTCAACGCTGGCGCCGCTGTGAACGATCGCTGAAAGCGCTTTAACTATTAAGGTTGGATTCTCATTTTGGAACACGTTTCGTCCAATGGAAAGCCCTGCAGCTCCCGCTTTTATTGAGTCATGTGCGGTTTGGAGGATTTCTTGGGATGTTTTGCATTTTGGTCCTCCTGCAATTACTACTGGAACTGGACAGCTTTCGATGACTGTTTTGAACGTATCTATGTTGCCCGTGAAGTTTGCTTTGATAATGTCTGCCCCTAGTTCAGCGCCGATTCTCGCCGCGTGGGCTACTACGTCGGGTGCATGTTCGTTTGGTATTTTTGGTCCACGGGGGTACATCATTGCGAGCAGTGGCATACCGTATACTTCGCATTCGTCGGCTACTTTGCCTAGGGTACTTAGCATTTTGTCTTCGTCTTGTGCACCAACATTCACATGCACGGAAACTGCGTCTGCACCTAAGCGTATGGCTTCTTGAACTGTGCATACTTGGGCTTTACTGTTTATGTTCGGGCTAAGGTTTGACATGCCTGACAACATTACTATTAAGCCTGTGTTTCCAGCGTCAACATGTTTAGCTATGCCTTTGTGGACAAGTACTGCGTCAACTCCGCCTTTGAGGAGTTGGTTGATTATTTGTTGCATGTTGATTATTCCTTGGATTGGGCCTATTGTTACGCCGTGGTCCATGGGCACGATTACTGTGCGGTTGTCTTGTTGCATGATTCTTTTTAATCGTCGTGTTTTTCCTTGGTTCATGTTCTTTCACCTTTGTTTATTTGGGAGTCCTTAATGAGTTTTTAATTAATTTCAAGGCTCTTTCACGTTCATTCCAATCTACAAAGAGCAGGATGCTTGATGTTATGGTTAGTATACCTGAAATGTTTATCCCGTTTAGTCTGAGGTCTTCGCTGATTTTTCCTATTATGCCATGTGTCTCTTCTAAGCCAACACCGCTTGTTTTTATGAAGACTAGGTCTTTTTTGACTGCCATTGCTATGGTTTCTTTGTTGTTCTTTGTGATGTCATGAATGTCATTGAAGAGTGAATCTAAGTTTTTCTCTTGAGAAACGTAGAGTATAACTGAATTTGTGTTCATTGACATGCCAAGAAGCGAAGAGTGCTGTTTAGTTTTTTCTATCATTTCTTGGATGATTTGGGGGTTTGCGGAGATGCCGTTTCCGATTACTGTTATTTCAGCAACTGGAAAAGGATGCGCTATTTCCGCGTCTAGTTCGGTTGCTAATGCTCCTGTGATTACTGTGCCCTCTTTCGAAAGGTTGCCATGTACGTGGTTGATTACCCTGACGTTGATGTTTTTGGGTTTGTACTTTAAGGCTTTGCTGTGGATAAATTTGGCTCCTGAATCGGCAAGACCTACTACAGTGTTAACGTCGATTTCT
>Ga0116112_1002293_pt1 | contig 11687 bp, 10 predicted proteins | sample June2015DPH_8_15_FD_89721 | JGI IMG/M metagenome (GOLD analysis project Ga0116112, IMG submission 89721) | Peatland microbial communities from SPRUCE experiment site at the Marcell Experimental Forest, Minnesota, USA - June2015DPH_8_150 | ecosystem: Environmental > Terrestrial > Soil > Wetlands... | reverse complement strand
CCCTCCGCTACGCCGTTGAAGAGCTCGTTTTGTTTAACGATGTTTAGTGTGTTCCAGCCCATGTGCGGTACCTTAACAGTGTTGGGCAGGCGGACTGTTTTGCCCTTGAAGAGTGCTAAGCCGTTTCCTGGTCCTTCTTCGCTTTCCTCAAAGAAAAGCTGCAAGCCTAAGCATATACCGAGCAGCGGTGTACCATCTTCAACCTTGTTTATGAGCGTCTCTTTGGCCGCGTCCAGTTTTGTGACTGCAGCGCTAAAGTTCCCAACACCAGGCAAAGCAATGGCATCTGCCTTGGCTAATTGTTGCGCCGAAGTGCCAATTGATGTATCTAAGCCTGCTTTTTCTAGGGCGCATTTTAGGCTGAGCAGGTTTCCTACGCCATAGTCGAATATTACTACTTTTGGCATTAGATGACTCCTTTTGAGCTTGGCACACCTTTTCTTCTTGGGTCTAAGGCTACCGCCTGTCTAAGCGATAGGGCGAGGGCTTTAACTGCCGCTTCTGCCTTGTGGTGGTCATTGCTGCCGTATTCGACGAATATGTGGACGTTTGCTTGCAGTGAGGTGGCGAAGGATTCGAAGAAGTGGTTGATGTCTTCGGTTGGCATGTTCTCTACTTTTTTGCCTCTAAGTTTAAGGTCAATTTTGAAGTATGGACGCTTTACCAGGTCCACGGCTGCAAACGCCAAGGAACAATCCATGGGTGCAGCGGCGTTTCCAAAGCGCGCGATACCCTCCCGTTTGCCCAAGGCTTTGTTTAATGCTTCACCTAAGCCTAATGCTAAGTCTTCCACTGAGTGGTGCACCAAATCGCCCTTCACCGACGCGGTTATGTCGATTAGGCTGTGTGTCGCAAGTGAAGTTATCATGTGGTCTAGGAAGGGCACGCTTGTGCTTATGCTGGCTTTTCCTTCGCCGTCAAGGTTCACTTTCACTTTAACTTCGGTTTCTTTGGTTTTACGGTAAACTTCTTTTATCCTCATCTTTAATCACTTTGAATTTGTTTTAATGCTTCAATAAGTTTAGCGTTCATTTCTGGCAAGCCAACTGTTACTCGGAAGCAGTTGTCGTATTGGAGGATTTTCCCCCATTTCTTGAGCATAATGCCCCGTTTCAGGAGCTTCTCGTTTACTTCGTCAGCGGGCTTTTGCGTGTTGACCAGTAGGAAGTCTGCTTGTGAATCGAAGGCTTGCACGCGACTTATTTCGTTTAGTGCCTTTATCAGCTTTCCCCGTTCAACAACAAGTTCCTCAGCGGATTTTTTCATTAGGGATACGTTGTCAAGCATTTTGCCAGCCATACGCAACGTGAAACCGCTCACTGGATAGGGCAACGGCGACTTTTCACTGATAATCTTTGCTAACTCGGGGTTTGCCACCGCGTAACCAAGCCGCAGAGCAGCTAGTCCGAAAGCTTTGGAGAATGTTCGCAAAATTATCATGTTTGGGAACTTCCGTATCTGTGGTACAAACGAGTAGTCTGCAAATTCGCCGTAAGCCTCGTCTAGGATGACGATTCCTGGGAAGGCTTTGGCTAAGGTTTGGACGTCTTCCATTTTGAACTGGGTTGAAGTCGGGTTGTTTGGTGAGCAAAGGTAGAGCAGCCTAGTTTTATCGCTGAACTTTGACAGCAGCCCTTTAACGTCAAGCTGCAGGTTGCTCAGCAGTGGCACCGCTATGTATTCACCTTCTTGGCGTTTAACGCAAAGTTTCGGGATACTGAACGTTGGGGCAAACGAAACTGCCGCTTCTCCTTTTCCCAAGAAGAGTCTTACTATGCGGTCTATTAGTTCGTCGCTTCCGTTGCCGACAACAAGACAATCCTCTGGCGCTCCAATGTAGCGTGAAAGTTTTGCGAGAAACTTTGGCACTTCATCCTCAGGGTATAATCGCAGGTCAAATTCATCCGCCAATTCCTTAACTAGCTTTGCCTGCTTTGCCCTGTCTACAAATAGGCTTTCGTTAAAGTTCAGTTTGATGATTTCGTTTGGTGAGACGCCGATTTGCTTCGCTACGATTTCAGGCGTGGCTCCAGCAGAGTAGCAGTCGATTGCCTGAAGCTTTACGAGTTTATCGTTTAGCCATTTACGGTAGGATGCGCTCATTTTTCAACCCTCGCAACTATTGCTTTGTAGTGATTTGGAAGGTTTTCTGCTTCCGTCATGACTTTGATGTTGTCTTTTACTTTTTCTAAGCCTTGCTTTGAGCTTTCAACTATGCTAACACGCCGCATGAAGTCAAAGACTGATAGCCCCGAGAAAGCCTGAGCAAAACCGCCTGTGGGCAGCACGTGATTGGTTCCACTGCCATAATCGCTCAACGCAACGGGACTGTACGTGCCTATGAGGATTAATCCAGCAGTTAGTTTCTCCGCAATATCCTTGGGCTTTGCAGTCATTACCTCTAAGTGTTCTGGAGCAAACTGATTCACTAAGCTAACCGCCTCTTCGATGCTTTTGCAGACTATTATAAACCCATATTTGACTAACGACTCGGAAATTTTTTCGCCTCTCTCCGCTCTAGCCGCAAGTCTTGATAGGTTATCCTGAACCTGTGTGGCAAGCGTAGCTGAGGTGGTTATGAGTCCTGCAACACTATCTCCTCCATGCTCAGCCTGCGAAATCATGTCGTAAGCGATAAGCCGAGCATCTGCCGTTTCATCAGCAAAAACGAGCACTTCGCTTGGGCCAGCAGGCATGTCAATCGCAACATCCTTAGACACCAAAATCTTGGCTTCCGTCACGTACTTGCTGCCTGGACCAACAATTTTCCGCACGGGCTTTATGGTCTGTGTTCCGTAGGCTAATGCTGCTATTGCTTGGGCTCCTCCAACCTTGTAAACCTCGTCTACTCCGCAGATGTTAGCGGCGACAAGAACCAAGGGGTTAACTTTGCCCTCAGCATCTGAAGGTGAGCATACTACTATTCTTGGGACGCCTGCAACTTTGGCTGGAACAGCTGTCATGACCAGAGTGCTTGGGTAAGCGGCTTGTCCACCTGGAACGTAACAGCCGACGCTTTCGATTGGGCGCAGAACAGTTTGAACCGTTATGCCATCGTTAGTAATTTTAGTTTCAGTTTGGTTAAGCTGTTGCTTTTGGAAGGCGCTTACTTTTTCTTGCATGAATTTGAGAGCGGCAACTTGTTTTTGGTTTGTTTTCTTGTATGCTTCTTTGATTTCTTCTGCTTTGACTCTGAGGGTTTTTGTGGTTAACTTGGCTTTGTCAAATTTTTCGGTGAGTTCTATTAGTGCTTTGTCGCCGTTTTCTTTTACTTGGCTTATTATGGCTTTAACGTCGCTTTCGACCTGCTGAGCTGCTTTCTGGTCTGCTTTTTGCCGTTTAAACCAATCTGGCGGTAGTGCTTCTGCTTTCCAGATTTTCACTTGGGCTTGCTTTTGCACGGGTTCTCCTCTCTCTTACTAATCTCATCTAAAGCCAGCACCTGCCGTGGCTCGTACACCACTAGTCCTTGAGCGAGTTTGCGGATTTTTGGCAAGAGTTCGATTAAGCAGTCTTTCTCGATGACAGTGTTAACGCTGACCCAGTTCTCATCAGCTAGTGGCGCTATCGTCGGGTTCTTTAATGCAGGCAGACTTGTGAGCAGTTTCTGCAAGTTAGTTTTTCGTACGTTAACGAAAATGTGTATTCTCTTAGAGCCGTCCACGACGCCTTTAAGTAGGCTGACTATGTCGTAGATTTTTTCTTTCTTCTCTGGGTCTTCTAACGTTTTCTTGTTTGCGATTAGCACTGCTGAAGACTGCATAACTGTCTCAATAATCTTGAGGTTGTTTGCTTCAAGGGTAGTGCCTGTTTCTGTAACGTCAATTATGCAGTCAGAGTTTTCTGGGAGTTTAGCTTCAGTTGCACCAAACGAAAGGAAGATTTTTGCTCTCGGGTTGTCGCCTTTTCTCCACCAAGGCGTCACGATTATAGGGTCTGAATCTCCGAAGCGTTTCTTGTATGCTGGATTGCTCTTGATATACTCGGAAGCAATGTTTAGGTACTCGGTTGATACGCGGAAGTTTTTGCCTCTGCTCCAAATGTCCTCCATAATGTCAGACATGGCGCCAATTTCACTCATGCTTTCCGGTACAGCCACGACTAAGCGGATTTTTCCGTATTCAAGGTTCTGTAGTACTTCTACGTCTGCTCGGGTTTCGCGAATCCAATCTTGCCCAGTAATACCCACATCCTGTAAGCCTTCGCTGACAAAGAACGGGATTTCTTGGGGCCTGAGGATTTTTAATTCAATTTTTGGGTCGTTTATGGCTGGTCGGTAGGTGCGTTCTTGACCTGAGACTTTGTAGCCCGAACGCTCGAATATTTCAAAGGTTGCTTTTGACAGCGAGCCTGCTGGTATAGCAAATTTTACTTTATCCATAATTTTTCACCTAAATTTTTAGAGAAACAACTAAAGGTTTTTTGTTCTGATAAAACGGTTTTCTTGAGGGAACTGCCTAATTTCAAATAGGTTTTTGTTTTTAGGCTTGTACGTTTTGGATTGCTTTTAATGAACGCAATCGCCTTGTATGAACGCAATCCCTCATCGTTTACCACTGGAAGACACCTGATTACCTGTCTTCCTAATAAACCTGTTCACTAATATTTAACTGTCGAAATGCTAAAAAAGGACTAAACTAAAGCTGGCTTCCGTTTTTTAATTTCAAACACCAACGGCGGCACCGAATTTCTAGTTTCCAACTCTACGCTCAAAAGCCCTTCCATTATGCCTTTCCAGATTTCACAATCATTAATAAACGGGGTTTTAAGTAGCAAAAACTTGTCTTTCAAATAGAAATCTCCGAAGCCTTGCACTTTCAACTGTTTGAATACCTTTTCCCAATTTTCCTGTTCACTTGCTTCGATGCCTATGGTTGATTGGATGGAAACTTTTAGGGCATCACCCATTTTTTCGCCAACCTCGCACCACTTTTCTTTAGGAATTTGTTGAGTTAGTATGTTAAATAATTCAACGTTAACAAGAGCTATGCGACTTATTCCACAGTAGTATTCGCCTGGGAAACGCCAGTCATAAATCATCATGCTTCTGTAAATGTCAAGCATTTTGGAGATGAGTGGTTTGATTCCAGGCTCTTTCCCTTCTTTGATTAATGATTCAATGAATTCTCGTTCGCTTTTTTCAAGAATAATTGTTGTTCTTTTTGCTTCTTCATTTTTTTCTTTTGGCAAATCAGGGCTTCTTCGGTTGGCATCTTGCATAGAAGCTATTGCTACGTTAATATTTAATATGCCTTATGTATTCAGGAAGTATATTTACAGTCAGGTTTCTTTTCAAAAGTTCAAAGAATACTTAATAAAACAGGTTATATCTCTAGAAGCTTTGCCGATGAAGAATCCAAAATGCTGATTGATGATGCACCCTGGGGTATCTGAGGCAAAACTTATGGCGTTATTATCTTCTTTCTAATTAAGAATAGCATGAACGCTATGCCCACAATGAACAATATGGCCCCGACGCCTGCTGTGACAAAGCCGTTTACATTAAGCTTAGACATTGCGTATGGAACGTAAGTTGGACCTGCAAAAATTAAAAGCATTGATATAATTACTAGTGTGATTCTCCAGAATTTGGAATATATACCGCCAACATTTACGTTTTCTTCATTTTCAGTCATTGCGACCCAACCTAACTACTCTTCTGGTGCATTGTTTTCTCCTAAACCTTCTTTTATCTCTTTTCCTAAAGCCTTCATTAAAAACTTAAAAACAAGAAATCCAGCTTCGCGGTCTGCTCTGAAACCCGTGGTGGTTCCCAGCAAACTAACCCCTTCCATTTTTCTTTCCTTCGCCAACGCCAGGGTAAGCCCTGTTCCCCCGACGATTCTGCCTTTGCTGTAAATAACTGCGCCTTTTTCCATAAACTCAGCTGCCAACCGCGGCGAAGTAGCGGCAATGTAAACTTGAGCTTTTTCTTCAGTAATTGGTATGCCGCCCATGGTTATAATGAAATGGCAACCTAACGTTTCAACAAAATCAATCACTTCGTCACAAACCTGATAATGAGCAACTACATCCTCAAATGAAGGCTGAATTTCCCCTGTCATTATGACCAAGTTGTTTTTTTCCATGGGAACATAATAAAACTCGTATCTGGGCAAGTGACATACACCCACAGCATTTATGGAAACGTAATCTGGAAAAGAAGGAGAATACAACTCGGCAAAAGGTTTAGCATCAAAGAACTTTATAAGCAGATGCGCCGCAATTCTGCCAACATTCCCAAAGCCAGGAAGACCTTGAACAAAAACAGGATTTTCAAGAGTCGGGGTTGAAAGCTTACGTAAATACGGCTTATCCATCAGCAAACTATCCTTGCCATAGAAATATTAGTCGCCACTAAAATGCTTTTGCCGAAATGAAAAAGAAACTATTAATATTTGACAAATAAAGTAATAGCTTACATCAAAGAACCATTGTAGAACAAAGATTTAGCGGGGTGGGGTAGCCAGGATTAACCCGCTGGGCTCATAACCCAGAGATCACTAGTTCAAATCTAGTCCCCGCTACCAAAATCGCTCAATTCTATTGTAGCTAAATAATCGTTATTGTTTGCGGGCTAACGTTTGTTTCTAAAAGTGAGCTTTTAGCTTTTTAGGGCTTAAGGGCAAAGCTTCACGGGTGAATCTGAAAGCTTGAATGGGCTAAGATTTCTTCTTCAGGGTTTCTTCAATTTCCACTCTTAATTCGGCATTTTCCACCTTCGGCAAAAGCTGTAGAAGATGACCCTTTGTGCTCATAAAATTCGCTTCACACTAAAAACCTTCTTGGGTCAGTATCGATATCTACAATTGTAGCCTTATTAGCTTTTAGCGCTTTATCAATCACACCTTCAAGCTCGCTTGGCTCAGTCACCTTAATGCCAAAGCCACCAGAATGCTCAGCAAAATCAGCAAAACCAAAGTCGTACAGGTCAGTTTGCCAACCCTCGTAACCCTCAACCTTCTGCTCCTGCATAATCATTCCTAACCGCTTATTGTTCATGACAAAAACTTTAACCGGCAACCGATACTTCAATGCGGTTAAAAAGTCGCCTAAAACCATCGTTAAGCCCCCATCACCAGTCAAACAAACAATCTGCCTATTCGGGTAAGCCAACGCTGCAGCCATGGCGCCTGGCAAACCAAACCCCATAGTGGCTAAAGTGCCGCTCATCACCATCTTCTGCGACTTGCGCATCATAAAGTTCCTGCCGAACCACCAGCAGTTTTCACCTACATCTAAAGAAATCACTGCGTCGTCAGCGATTTTATCGTTTAAAACTTTGATTATGTATTGAGGTCTAATCGGCTTCATATTTGGATCGGCTTCTTTTTCCAGTTGGTTTAGCCATTCCTGCTTTAACCTTGCAATCTCAGCCGAATAATCTGTGTTCTGTTTCTCCTGAACTTTCTCTGTCAACTTGGGAATCAGCACTGCGCTGTTGCCAAGCAACCCTACCTCAACAGGGTATCTTCGCGCAATCATAAGCGGATTAATATCAATCTGCACAGTCTTCTTCTGTGGAATCTGCGACAAATCAGAAAACGATGACCCAATAGCTATGAGCAAATCAGCTTTTTGCATAAGCTCCGCCGAGGCAGTTGAACCAATGCCACCATGGCAACCAACGTATAACGATTCATGCTCATCAACAACGCCTTTAGCTCTGAAAGTTGCAATAATCGGCGCAGAAATTTTCGATGCCAACTTTAACAGCTTATTGCCTTGCCCTCTCGCTCCGAAACCAGCAAGAATCACGGGTCTGACCGCTTTGTCAACAACCTTGGCTGCCTTCTCAATCACCCATTCTTCCTGTCCATAAGCAAGATTAGGCATTCTGCCCTCAAACGGCAAAATCTCCGCTTCATAAGGCAACTTCTGCACGTCATTAGGAATCCCAATGTGCGAAACGCCTTGGTCCAAAAGCGCATGCTTAATCGCCAACGTGACCAGCATAGTGGTTTGGTCCTCAGACATCAGAATCTTGTTAAAAACGCATATGGGCTCAAAAAACGAGTACTGATCAATCTCTTGAGTGGATCCTGGTCCAATCAGTTGCCTTGTCACCAACCCAGTTAACGCTAAAACAGGCGCATGATCAAGCTTTGCATCATACAAGCCAGTCGCCAAATTCGTAGCTCCAGGGCCAGAAATCCCAAGGCAAACGGCAACGTGTCCAGTGAGTTTTCCATAAGCTGAAGCCATAAACGCTGCAGTCTGCTCATGTCGAACCTGAAGGTACTTTACTTTGCCATTAGTTTTTCGTATCGCATCCACGACGCCTAATGTGGAAGTGCCTGGGATACCGAAAACGTATTGGACACCCCACTCAGCGATTTGGTTTATTAGAACTTCCGAAACTGTATGCTCAGCCTTTTTCTCTTCAGCTTGCTCAGTTAACAACACAAAAGCCGATTTAGGCGCTCCACAAACCGGGCAAACCCATTCTTTAGGCAAATCACTAAACTTCTTTCCTTCTTTTGCTTCATCATAAACGTAATTGCAAACTGTGCACCTGTACCTTGCCAAAATCTGCACCTTCAAAAAATGCTAATATTAACTAAAACGATTTCAGCCTTATCTGTTTATTGGAAAATAAAAACAAGTCAAGACAAAAAAAATCGAACAATTCATAAACTGCCCTAATCCACTATTCACTTAAAAGAGATGCACATTATGGAGAACTGGGATATCATAATAATCGGTGCTGGTTCCGCTGGTTTGGCAGCTGGAATTTACGCTGTCCGAAGCGGACTAAAAACTTTAATTTTAGATGAAAAGCTGGCTGGTGGAACAATCTCTGATGCTCCAACGGTGGTGAATTATCCAGGGTTTGCAGAGATTAGTGGTGGAGAACTTGCGGAAAAAATGACTTCGCACTGCAGAAAACTTGGTGCAACCATTCACGACTTGGAACCTGTAACTGAATTAGAACTTATGGGTGAAAAGAAAATTGTTAAAACTTCAAGAGCAACATATGAAGCTAAAGCCGTAATATTTTCCACTGGTTCACATTACAGGGAAATCGGCGTAAAAGGCGAAAAAGAATTCCGAGGTAAAGGCGTAAGTTACTGTGGCGTTTGCGATGGCCCATTTTTCAAGGGCAAAAAAGTGCTTATTGTTGGCGGTGGAAACTCAGCTTGCATCACTACCCTTTATCTTTCAGGCATAGCTTCGCAAGTCACCGTAACTCATAGAAGGCAAGCATTCAGAGCTGAAGAATCTTTAGTCACAGACATTGCATCAAAAGGTAACGTGAACATTCTATGGAACACTGAAATTCAAGAAATAAAAGGCGACAGACAAGTAAAAGCAGTCATACTGAAAAACAACCTGACTCAACAAATAACTGAACTACCTGTGGATGCAGTTTTTGTCCAAGTCGGCGAAGCACCCAACAGCCAAATCGCAAAAGCCTCTGGAATAGAAATAGATGAGCATGGATACATCAAAGTTGACATGAGGCAGCAAGCTAGTATCCCTGGAGTGTTCGCTGCGGGCGATGTTACCGACCAGCCAGTTAAGCAAGTGGGCACAGCTGTTGGACAAGGCATCACTGCAGCCCTTGAAGCTTACAGTTTCATTAGACGACCATATTACAGAAAATAGAGAGAAAGGATTATATCATTCTAAAACCCTTTTTGTGCTTTCAATAAGCTTTAAGCTAGCATCTTAGCATGCTTACAGTTTAAAGTAGCAGCGGTGTTTGAAAAGAGGTTTCAGAATGAGTGAAAAATGTCTCGCTGTAGTAGAAATCGATCAAGATTTATGTAGTCGATGTTATGTTTGCCAATCGATCTGCCCTTATGAAGCAATAAAACGCGACTCAACTGGAAAAGTTGAAGTTAACAGTCCAGACTGCCAAGTCTGCGGCATATGCTACAGTGCTTGCCCAGTTTCAGCCATTAAAACGCAATATTACACTTACGATAATCTTTCAAACTACGTTGAACAGGCACGTGCAAAAGCCAAAAGTGGCGCTGACACGCTTGTTTTAATGTGCCGAGGAAACTCGCCTTCCACAGGCGAAGTCCAAGATATCCTTAAAGAGCAAGGGTTAAAGGTTGGAAAGTACATTGCGTTGCGTTTGCCATGTTCAGGCAGAGTTCCAACTGACTTTGTTTTTGATGCGCTTAATTCAGGCATTAAAAATATTGTTTCTGTTCAATGTGAAGATCCATTCTGCCGCTATAAAGAAGGCACAAAAATAAACACTCGAAGACTCGTTTTAGCCAGAAATGTCCTCAAACAATTAGGCTTCGATGAAAACGCAGTTAGAATAGTAAAGTTCTCTCGCAAAGCGGTTTATGATGTTCAAGAATGCGTGGGCTGTGACAAATGCATATTCATCTGCCCGTATAAAGCACTTGAGTTTGAATCGTTTGCTACTCCAAAAGTAAACGAAGAGAAATGTGTTGGCTGTGGCGCATGCCAACTGGTTTGTCCACATCACGCTATTCAAGTGAAAGGCTTCGAGTTTGAAAATGTGGTTAACCGTTATGGGAATTCAGTTGCGCAATTGAAAGCTAAAAACCATGGTCCAGCAGTTCTTGCGTTCGTTTGTCAATGGTCAGAATTCTCAGCTTTAGACAATCCTAACAGCGCGTTTGCAGGCAAAAACGTGTTAGCCCTTGAAGTTCCATGCTTCAAATCTTTAGATCCAGTTCACGTCGTCAACGCGTTAAACTGCGGTTTCGACGGTGTAATGGCAGTGGTCTGCTCAGCACAAGATTGCAAGCTTCAAGAAGGCAAAGACACTGCAGAACGCAACTTGGGCGTATTATTGAATGTGTTGAAAAAGAAGAATCTGCTTGACCGATTCGAACTTTATGAGGAGTCACCCAGAGTTGCTGGCGACTTCAATCAGAAACTGGATGCTTTCTACAAGAAAATTTCAGCGTTACCAAGACGTGAAATAGCTGTGGAGGCGAAAGCAAAACGTACAAAATAGTAACTAAAAAAGAACTGGTTCCAAAAATTAAGCTGTTTGAAGTTGAGGCTTCCGACATTGCAGCTAAATCGCAAGTTGGACAATTCGTAATAGTCATAAACGGCAAAGCAGGCGAACGAATACCCCTGACAATCTGCGAATATGACAAAGCGAAAGGAACAGTATCGTTTGTTTTCCATGAAGTTGGCAAAACCACAAAAGCGCTTGGCTTACTAAACGAAGGCGAATGCATCGATAACGTTACAGGTCCGCTTGGCAATCCGTCTGAAGTCAAAAACTTCGGCAAAGTCCTCTGTGTCGGCGGAAGCGTGATGATTGCGCCGTTGCTGTTACAAGTCAAAGCCATGAAAGCAGCAGGCAACAAAGTAACCACAATTCTTGGCGCTAGGACAAAGGAGTTCATAATGATGGAAGACGAGGCTAAAGCCATGAGCGACAAGGTTTACATCGCAACAGATGACGGTTCAAAAGGCTACAAAGGATTAGATTTCCTCAAGGACCTGCTGAAGAAGGAAAAGTTTGACCGCTGCATCGTTATGGGTCCAGTTATCCTGATGAAGGATGTTAGCGAAATCACAAAGCCTTATGGCATTCCAACAGTTGTAACTTTAACGCCTATAATGATTGATGGCATGGGCATGTGCGGAGTATGCCGTGTATCAGTTGATGGCAAAATGAAGTTCGGTTGCATTGATGGACCAGAATTTGATGGTCACCAAACCGATTTCGACCAGTT
>Ga0116112_1002273_pt1 | contig 11778 bp, 7 predicted proteins | sample June2015DPH_8_15_FD_89721 | JGI IMG/M metagenome (GOLD analysis project Ga0116112, IMG submission 89721) | Peatland microbial communities from SPRUCE experiment site at the Marcell Experimental Forest, Minnesota, USA - June2015DPH_8_150 | ecosystem: Environmental > Terrestrial > Soil > Wetlands >... | reverse complement strand
GCAGATAAAACGACCACGAGAAGGAAGACCGAGCCGCGGAAGAGGGGTCTCATAACAGTTGGCAAACCTCCCATTGGTCCATGGGAGATTTTCGATTAAAGCCCGTAGATCTCACCATATTTCTGGTTAAGATAACGCAGATAGGGATGCGGATCGATCCTGGATCCCGTCACCTTCTGCACCAATTCCTGTGGCTCGTATTTTTTTCCATAACGATGGACCTTCTCGCGCAGCCAGGCAAGCAGGCCATCGAATTTCCCGGACCGGATCTCGTCCGAGAGGTCGGGGAGATCCTGGTTGATCTTCTCCCACAATTGGGCTGAGATCAGATTGCCAAGGGCGTAGGTCGAAAAATACCCGATCATTCCACTAGACCAGTGCACGTCCTGTAAAACCCCCTCGGCATCATTCGGAGGGGTAACCCCTAAGTAGTCCTGCATCTTGGTGTTCCAGACCTCGGGCAGGTCTTTGACCGCCACCCTCCCTTCCAGCATGGCGATCTCGATCTCCAGGCGCAGCATGATGTGCAGGTTGTAAGTGGCTTCGTCCGCCTCCACCCGGATAAAGGAAGGCTGGACCCGGTTGATGCCCCGGTAGAACTTGTCCAGGGACACTTTTTTGAGCTGCGGGAAGACCGCCTGCAAACGCGGGTAGAAATGCTGCCAGAAGGGCAGCGAGCGCCCGACCAGGTTTTCCCAGAGGCGCGACTGCGACTCGTGCACCGCTAATGAGGCCCCGGCTGACAGAGGCGAGCGCTCCAGCTCGGGCGCATGGCCCTGATCGTACAGCCCATGCCCGCACTCATGCATGGTGCCGAACAGCATAGTGTTCAGGAAATTCGGGTCGACCCGGGTCGTGATGCGCACATCGCCCGAGCTGGTGCTCTGGGTAAACGGATGGGGGGCTTTGTCCTGGCGGCCGCGCCGCCAATCGTATCCGAACCGGGTGATCACCTCCACCCCAAAATCCCATTGTTTCTTTTCATCGAACGGCTGGTGCAGGAAGGAATCATCCACCTGTGGTTTCCCGGCGATGGTCTTGATCAACTCCACCTGCTTTGGGCGTATGGCGTTAAAGATCGCTTGGACCTCGGCGGTCTTCATCCCGGGTTCATAATCGTCAAGCAGGACGTCATAAGGGTGATCGGCAGGTGGGAAAAATGTCACATAGCGTTGGGCCAATTCGATGACCTTCTCCAGGTGCGGGCGGAAGAGGGAGAAATCAGATTTCTGGCGTGCCGCCACCCAGGCCTGGTAGGCGAGCGACTGGATCTGGCTCGACTCCACGATAAAGTCCGAGGGGACGCGAATGGCCTTGTCATAATCCCGGGCCGCCACCTTGATGAGGCGCGCCTCATCCGAATCGGGGTCAAGCCCCGCCGCGTAAGGCTTAAGCTCATTGAGCAGTTTCCCGAGCTCGGGGGATGTTCCCCGATCGTGGGCGATGCGTCCGAGGGTACCAAGCTGCTCGCCGCGCGCCGCTGCCCCTTCCGGCGGGAGGTTGACCTGCTGATCCCAGCCCAGCAGGGCTGCGGCCCCGTTCAGGTCGGTGATCTCTGCCAGGTACATCTTGAGTTGTTGTAATTTTTTATCCATATCTGAGGATGGTTCCTTTGAGGATGAAAATTATTGGAGTTTTTGGGTTGGCGTTGGCGTTGGCGTACGCGTCGGTAAAGGCGTTGGCGTGGGCGTGGGGGGAAGCGGGCAGATGCCTGGTTCATTTCCGGTCGGGGTGAAGCCTACCGCCCAGCGGCAGGTGTTGTCGATCCCATAGAGAGCCTTGAGCGGATAGTACTGCGTCAGCTCGACGAGCGGCGATCCCGCCTGCGCCTGGGTGAAGTGGTCGTCGTAATCGAACCAGTCCGGATGGAACATGACCGGGTCGATCGCCCAGGCTCCCCACAGGAAGGGATTGGCATCGTTGAACAGTGTCCGTTTGAATGCGATCTGGACGCTCGAGGAATTGAGCTGAGAGATCCGTCCCCAGGCTAGGTCCGGATCTGACCCCTGGCCCTGATTGAAAAGGAGCTTCTCGTAGCCGTCCCCGGTCTGCGGCGGGGGGTCCGACTCGACCGGATGAATGCCGCCGACGTCATGGTTCGCATCCTCCCAGATCTGGACACCGTCCGTGGTCCAGCCTACCCCTGGGGCAAGGACCACGACCAGAAAGTCTCCACGGCCATCCCGGTTCACATCCAATTCGACCGCGTACTCCTCGGTCAGGCCGCCTTTCGGATCCTGGCCGACCAGGTCGATCGTCACGTAGTCCCAGGAGGAATCCCTTGAGAATCGGGCCGCTTTGATATCGAGATCAGGATAGTAGGTGGTCATGGTCTGGTCAAAAGGCCGCTCGAAAAGGTTGATATTAAAATTCTCGCCACCCGGCGCCCGATGCTGGGAGGCTACCGAGGATGAATCGATGTCCTGGATCTGACTCACAAAGGAGGCCGGAGGATCCACAGGAGAGGTTTTATGGACGATGGCCGTCGGCGTTCCGCTGGCTGCCGCGGACAGCACGGTCGCGGGCAGGGCAATTGCAACCGGCACAGTCGCGCTGGGCAATATGGAAAGCGGCGTAGTGCTGGTAAAACCCTGCACGACCGAATACGGCAGGTTGCAGGCTGCAGCCGTAGCAAGCAGGGTCCCTACGAAGAGACAGCACCTCCAAAATGCGCGCGATCTTCCTCTCAACCCATCTCCTATTTCATTGTATCCTCAAAATGGGGCGACACCCCTACACGCAGAAGGTCATTTGCATGCAACCTTCGCAAGTCTCGATTATACTCCCCCTCCATCAGCGCATCTTATCCGGGAGAGTTGCGAGGCGGAGGCAGTCCAGGCGGAGCCAATCGTCCCTGCAAAGGATCTAAATCCGGTAATACCAGTTCAGCATGACCTCATGGGCCACCTCCGGCACCCCGGCATACCCGAACCGGTGGATCTCACCCGGTTCGCAGCCCATGCGCTGGTAGAAGCGGCAGGCGGGAACGTTGACGTTCTGCGTCTCGACCTTCATCTGCCGGAGGCCGCGCTTCCGGGACCAATCCACTGCATAACGAAAGAGCAGGATGCCAGCGCCGCGGTACTGCGGTCGTACGCGGATGTCCCAAAGCACGCATAGATCGCTCCGGGCTTCCAGCATAAAGACCCCGGTCGAATCGACGGCTACGGCGGCCGCGCCCGCGGTCTCGTCCCCCCAGCGGGCCAGGAAGAAGCCCCAGGCGCGCACATCGAAACTTCCGGGGCCAATCCAGGGCAGTCTCGCCATGGGCATCATAATCCTTGATATAAGGGTCGACCGGCACCTCCTCGAGGCGCATACCTCCCAGGCCTCCCTGGATGAGTTCGACCTGCAGGACGGACCTGACCTCCAGGCTGCTTGGGACACGGGCGTATTCCGCCAGGCGGTCAGGCGTGATCTCGATGATCTCGAGTTTCACAGCCCTCCTGAATCAAACTCCCGATGCTGAAAAGACACCGGGAGTTGAGATGCAGATGAAAGGGTTTCCTCCGCCGAAGCCGGCGGCGCGGTTTATTCGTATCGCAGGGCTTCAACAGGCTCAAGACCCGCGGCTCGGTTTGCCGGATAGATACCGAAGAACAGGCCGACCGCCGCCGAGAAGAGCGTCGCCAGAAGGATCGAGTTGAGCTGGACGGTCGGACTGAAGGCGTTTCCGGTGGCCGTGGCGATCTGCCCAATCAGGAGGGCGAGCAGCCAGCCCAGGACGATGCCGATCAAGCCGCCGAAAAGGCTCAAGAGAGATGATTCGGTCAGGAACTGGATCAGGATATCGCGCTTGCGAGCCCCCAGGGCTTTGCGCAGGCCGATCTCGCGCGTCCGTTCGGTGACCGAAACCAGCATGATGTTCATGATGCCGATCCCGCCGACCAGCAGGGAGATAGCTGCGATGCCTCCGATAAAGATGGTGAACACGCCGGTGATGGTCGTTGCAATCGAAAGCACATCCTGTTGCGAGAAGATGGTGAAGTCATCCAGCCCCGGCTGAGTGCGGTGCCGTTCACGGAGGACCTGGGAGACCTCCTCGGTCGCCAAGGTGACCGTCTTGGGGCTCGTGGCCTGTACCAGGAGTTCGTCGACGGAGTTGGGAACGGTGGAGGGGATCAGGCGGGCCTGGGCTGTGGTAAAGGGCACAATGATCCGGCTGTCCTGGCTGCCGAAAGAACTCCCGCCCTTCGAGGCCAGCACGCCGACCACGCGGAACGGTTGTTCATTGATTCGCAGGGTCGCACCGATCAGCCCGTCATGGCGGCCGTATAGTTTATCCGCGATGGCAGGACCGATCACCGCCACGGAGGCATATCCCAGCATCTGGTCCTGGGTCAGGAAGCTTCCCTCGGTCACTGTAAAGTTCTGCAGCGTGAAATAGGACGGGGTGGCGCCGATGATGGCGCTGCGGGTCGCCTTCCCGATCGTCGTGCTGACCTCCGCGCTGCCCTGGATGCTGGGAGAAACCGCCGCCACGTCCGGCGCAGCCAGAGGATTGGCGATGGCCTGGGCATCGGCCAGGGTCAGCGGACGAGGGTTCGTCACGTCCACGGTATTATTCCCCGGGGAGACGAACAACAGGTTCGTCCCGATCCCGCTGATGGCGCTGGTGATCGAGGACTGCGCACCCTGGCCGACCGAAAGCATGGCGATGACCGCCGCCACGCCGATAATGATCCCCAGGATGGTCAGGCCGGAACGCAGCCGGTTCGAGTTCAGGCTTTCGAGCGCTTCCAGGATGGATTGACCGATGTTCATACGGCCTCGACCAGTCCATCGCGTAGATGGATGATGCGCTGCGTTCGGGAAGCCACCGTCGGGTCATGGGTGATGATGATCAGCGTCGTGCCCTTTTCCCGGTTGAGGTCCAGGAGCAGTTGGATGATCTCCTTGCCGACCTTGGAGTCAAGGTTGCCGGTCGGTTCGTCCGCCATGACGATCGCGGGGTTATTAACCAGGGCGCGGGCGATCGCCACGCGCTGCTGCTGTCCGCCGGAGAGCTCTGTGGGCCGGTGAAACACCCGGTCCTTTAATCCAACTGCTTCGAGGGCTTCCATGGCGATCTGCTTGCGGCCCGAGGTCACACCCGCGTAGCGCAGCGGCAGCTCAACATTGGCGAGGGCCGTGGTGCGCGAGAGCAGGTTAAAGCTCTGGAACACGAACCCGACCTTGCGGTTGCGGATATCCGCCAGCTGATCATCTTTCAAGGTGGAAACCTGTTCTCCATCCAGGGTGTAGTCTCCGCTGGTGGGCAGGTCCAGGCAGCCCAGGATATTCATCAAGGTCGATTTGCCCGACCCGGACGGCCCCATGATGGCAATCACCTCGCCGCGCTCGATCTGCAGCGAAACGCCGCACAGGGCGCACACTTCCACCTCACCCATCACATAGGTCTTAACCAGATCCCTGGCGATAATGACCGGTTCTGCCATTAACCACCTCCGCCACCGAAGCGGAAACCGCCACCGCCACCCCCACCGGCGCGCTGCCCGCTGAAGATACCGGAGGGGGGATTCAAGATGATCAGGTCGCCGACCTTGAGGTCGCCCGAAAGAACCTGGCTGACTGTATCCGAGGAGGCGCCGAGCGTGACGGGGACTTCCTGGACAACTCCATTGCGAATGACGTAAACCACCTGCTGGTTATTTACCTCGCGCACGGCCCCGTTCGGCACGATCAGCACATTGTTCAGCTGATTCACCACGATCGTCACCGCAGCCGTCATGCCAGGTTTGACCAGGGCATCTGTATCATCGAGCTGCACGGTGACGGTGAAGTTCACAGCCCCCGAGACGACATCCCCGGCCTGGGCGACCGTCACCACCTGGCCAGTATACGTCTTGCCCTGGATGGCATCGAAGGTCAGCGTCACATTCTGGCCGACCTTCACGCTGTCGATGTCCACCTCCGAGACCTGGACGTCCACCAGCAGCTTGGAAAGGTCATCGATCCGGAACGCGCTCGTGCCCGGTGCCACCTGATCCCCCACGAGCCCGTTGACCTCCGTTACGGTACCGGCGAAAGGCGCACTGATCTGGGCCAGCTGAACGGCGGCGCGTGCCGAATCAACGTTCGCCTGGTCTATCAGGATATCGTTCGGATCCGGTCCGTTTTGCAGCTTGTTCCAGGTGCGCTGGGCGTCGGCCACCTGCGCCTGAGCCTGAGCCAGCTGGGCGTCCAGTACGGCCTGATCCTGGTCCGTGTTATGACCGACGTACCAGTTGTAGGTGGCGATCAGGTTATCGCGATTTTTCTTGGCAGTATAGAGATTCGTATAAGCAGCCGCCCGGTTGACATTGTCGTATGCCAGATTGGAAGTGTCATTGTATCGTGCCTGGAGAACAGACACCTGTTTGTTGGCCAGGACAATTTCCTCTTCCTGATTGATGATCGTCTGCGGATCAGCGCGGAAGGAGGTCTGGTAGGCATAATTCGACTCGACGGTATAGAGGTTCTTCTGAGCGTTCGCCAGGTCGAGCTGGGCCTGAGCTTGGGCCGATTTGGAGTGCAGAAGATCGTCCAGCGCCTTCTGGGCTGTGGCCAGAGCTGCCTGCGCTTGGATCACATTCTGCGGCAGCGAGGTCGGATCGAGAGAAGCCAGAACATCTCCCGCTTTGACCGGATCCCCGGGTTGAACGTTCAACGCTGCGACCGTGCCGGTCGTCTGCCAGGACAGGCTGGCAGTCTGGCGCGCCCTCACCGTGCCGGTCGCACCGACGGAGGCGGTCAGGCTGCCGCGCGCCGCGGCCTGGGTCTGATACAGGGCAGCCTGCGCCTGGTTCTGACTCCGGATCCTCAGTCCTACCACGACGACAATCACCAGGACCACAACACCCAGGATGATCCAGATGCGGGTCCTGATCCCCTTAATCCAACCAAAGAATTTCTTCATGGTACTTTCTCTCCATAACCGGATTCTACTGCTTCTTGCACATCCATCCAAGTTTCGCTGTCTCGAATTAGCCGAGCATGACGGGTCCGCGGTTTCAATACTTACGCGGTACTTTGTAATTCCGGGTATATCCGGACCGAAATAGAATAAAAGAACTGCGCCCTTTTCCCAGGATGACAGAGAACGGGAAAGGGAAGGAGTGATATGGTTATACGACCCACAAACTGTAATTTTACTCGAGGGTCATCAAAACGGGAGGCTAAAATCAAGTGTTCTAATGGAACTATTACATATTCCTTTGTGATAATCGTCGCAAGCAATGGTGACATATAAGCCTGTATGGCGGCCTGTAAACTGGGTATGATGATAGCAGTAGTAGGAAAAGCATTGATAGGCTTAGAGGTGGCCATGCAAAAAATACCGAGCGAATCCCTTGAAATTGACCGCAAAGCGCGGGTTTACATGCCCTACCAGGATGTATCCCTGCGTCCTTCCGAGGAACGGGTGGGCGATGGCAACGACGTGGTCATTCCTCTGGATGCCGAGCGCGCCATGCTGGAGGCTTCGCGCTGCATCCACTGCCCGGATCCGGCTCCCTGCATGCTGGCCTGTCCCTGCCACAACGACATCCCCTCCACCATGTGGCTGATCGAACAGGGATGTTTTGTCGAGGCCTCCCAGCTTTATCGCCAGATGTCCAGCCTGCCAGAGATCTGCTCGCGGGTCTGCCCGCATGAACAGCTCTGCCAGGGGTCCTGCGTTCTGAACAAGACCTACGAGCCGGTGCTCTGCGGTCCACTCGAATCTTTTGCAGTCGATTATGAGCGCAAGACCCAGGAGGTAACCATCCCGGTCGGAACAGCGACCGGGAAGAAGGTCGCCATCGTCGGGGCAGGCCCCGCGGGCCTCGGCTGTGCGGAGATCCTGCTCCAGCTGGGTCATGCGGTCACCCTCTTCGACTCCAAACTCGCCCCCGGGGGGCTGCTCGTTTACGGCATTCCCAGTTTCAAGCTCAGCAAGGATGTTTTCTTCTCCCGCTGGGGAGACTTCGAACGGGCTGGAGCGAAATGGGTCCCCAGCACGACGATCGGCAAGGACAGGACAATCGATGACCTTTTCCACGAAGGCTTCGAAGCGGTCTTCATCGGGGTCGGTACCGGGATCGACGCAAAAATGGACATCCCCGGCGAGGACCTGCCGGGTGTCTACGAGGCGACCGATTTCCTGGAGCGGAGCAATACGGACCTTAAGCTTCTTCCCAAGGACCAGCGCAAACGGCCGGCCGTGGGAAAACGGGTCGTCGTCATCGGCGGAGGCGACACGGCTTCCGATTGTCTGCGCACCTCCCTGCGCAGCGGCGCTGAGGAAGTCACCTGTCTCTATCGCCGAACCGAGAAGGAAATGCCCGGCGGCCGCAAGGACCGCAAGCTGGCCCGCGAGGAAGGTGCCAAGTATCGTTTCCTGACCCAGCCGGTCAAATTCATCGCCGGCGAGGACGGCCACCTGGCGGCCGTCGAGTGCATCGAGATGAGGCTCGGCGAGCCGGATGCCAAAGGCCGGCGCAAGCCGGTGCCGGTCGAAGGATCGAATTTTTCGATCGCCGTGGATACAGCCATCAAAGCCCTCGGTTACTGGCCGGATCCGATCATCGGGAAGTCCACGCCTGACCTGGAGGTCCACGATTACGGCCTGATCACCGTCGTGGACCGCGAGAGCGGTGCCACCAGCCGGCCCGGCGTTTACGCCGGCGGGGACGATGTCACGGGACCGGATCTGGTCGTTACCGCCATGGTGGCCGGCCGGAAGGCCGGGATGGCCATCGACCAGTATCTCCAGGGTACTGCATAAATCAGCAGATCCAGACCCCTTCGAAAGCTTAAAAATCCAAATTCTGAAAATCGGGAGGCCCATTCCGGCCTCCCGATTTTGATCCAGCCACTGCCGCACGGATCTTCAAGTCGTGCGGCGTATTCAGGTCGTCCGGGAATGATACGCCTAAGGCGTGAAGCTCCACCAGGTCCCGTTATCGGCAAGCGTGGACCCTGGCGGCTTGACCGCCTCCACCTCCCAGTAATAGGTAATTCCTGGGCTCACGCCGCTTGTCGTGAGGCTGGTCGAATAGGTCACTGTCCAGGCCGAATTGCAGCGGTCATCGTTGATCGTATCGTAACAGACCAGATAGAGGGCCGCGCCGCTCGAGGCGCCCCAGCTCAGGGTCCCGTTCGACCCCACTCCCTTGGCGCCATTCGCCGGATGGATCTTGCCGAAGGCACCGGGTCCGCCCGGAAGCGACGTTACGGTGGGGGAGATACCGCCCGAGGTCGGGGTAGGTGTCACGGTACTGGTCGGCGTCCGAGTCGCGGTCCAAGTCGGCTGCGCAGGCGTAAGGGTAGGGGTGAAGGTCGCTCCCGGCAGGACAGTGCCCGGGACGCCAGAAGGCGAGAAGCTCCACCAAGTGCCGTTATCGGCAAGGGTGGCCCCCGGCGGTTTCACCGCCTCCACCTCCCAGTAATAGGTCATCCCGGGACTCAGCCCGCTCACGCTGGCGCTGGTGGTGTAGGTCACGGTCCAGGCCGTGTTGCAGCGGTTGTCGTTCACGGTATCCAAACAGTACAGGTACAGGGCGACGCCGCTGGAGGAGCCCCAGCTCAAGACGACATTCATCCCCACCCCCCCTGCGCCGTTCGCCGGATTGATCTTGCCGAAGTATCCAGGTGCACCCGGCTGCGAGGTAGGGGTGACTGTGGGTGTCGGTGTGATCGAAGGGACCGTGGTGGGGGTACGTGTTGGGGTGGATGTGATCGATGGGACCGCAGTGATGGTCGGGGTCAGGCTGGGCGTGACCGTGGCAGGTGTATCAGAGGGGGTAAAGCTCCACCAGGTCCCGCCATCGGCAGAGGCCGTCCCGCTTGAGTTCACCGCCTGGACCTGCCAGTAATAGGTCGTCCCCGCGACCAGCCCGGTAAGTGCGGCGCTGGTGGAAGTGGTGCTTGTCCAGGTTCCATCACAGCTATCGTTGTCGACCGTATCGTAACAATACTGATAGGAGGTCGCTGTAGCGCTTGATCCCCAGGTGAGCGTCTCGTCCGTTGGTTCGGCAGGGGCGCCGTCGGCCGGGCTGATCTTGCCGAACGCTCCTGGAACACACGCGCTGGTCTTGGCATTGACGGTGTTCGAGTCCAGCGATTGAACGTTCTGGCGCTTGGAGCGCAGCAAAAATGAATAGGTTGTGCCACAGGTCAGGCCCGAGACCGAAGTGCTGGTCGTGCCATGCGGAAGGCTGGCAATATACTGGCTGTTGATATAGACATCATAGGCATCGATATTCGCAGGTTCATCGGTCGAGAGCGTCCAGGCGAGGTTGATCTGGCTGGCAGAGACCACTTTTGCCGACAGTCCTGTGGAGCCTTGAGGCCGGATATTGAAATGCCAGATCGGACCGGTCGTATTCCCATAACTGTTGCCGACCGTGACCTGCCAGGAATAGGCGCCGCCGTACTGCTGCCCCAGGTGGTAGCTTGAGCAGCCGATGGTTGGATGGATGTCAATACTGCCGCCCCAGATGTGCATGGTGCAGTAAATGGCGTTCGTATTCCAGTACATGGTTGTGTCAAAGGTTCGATCGTTCGTCGTCCCATCGGTCGGTTTTGGATCGGTGGGCTGGCCCGGGGGGCTGGTCGGTCCCGGACCCTGGTAGGGGACCGCCACGATGCCGTCCAGGACATCGCTGTCGATCACCATGGAGACCCCTCCCCAGGTTTCGGTATGATCCCCGGCGTACTGACGGATGCGCTGGTGGTTGGCCCAGTCGCTGTCCGTGATGCAGGATCCTCCCCATACGGTCGCCGTGCTGGAGTACGAGCTGAGATTCCACCTCGCAATCCAGATCGCGTCGGGGGTATAGTGATTTTTCAGGAAGTCGGTCAGGGCGGAAGAACAGGGCGATCCGTAGACGCCTGCCAGATCCGACTTGGCGTTCAGCTCTTTCACCCAGCCGTTCATGAAGGACTGGACTGCCGAGCGGCAGCTCGTGTTGCTGGTATTGTATGACTCCAAATCGTAATAAATGACCGTGCTGGTCTGCGCAGGGTCGGTCAGACTCAGGCTGGCGGCTGCGGCCAGGGCCAGATCAGCCTGACTGATCCCCTGGGAATAGGCCGTCGTGGTGTTTGAGCTTATGCGCGAAGCGAAGCTCGAACAGGGCGCCTGTGGACCGACCCAGGTGGGGACGAACTTCCAGCCTTGCTGGTGCAACTGGGTTAAATAATAAGGCGTCAGGGCAGTGTTTGGACAAGCGCGCGCCGATCCGCCAATATACAGATTGACCGTCGCGTAAGGCCCGGAATTCCACCAGGATTGCAGCTGGCTGAGGGTCCCGATCTCGCATTCATCAAAGCCTGCGCCGGCGAGGGACGCCGTACTGTCCGCCGGTTTATTATCGAAGCTGACCTCCAGCGTAAACCCGTTCCCGCTGCGAGGGCTGAAGGCTGAGAGGGACGAGAGCGAACGGATCCCCTGGGTTCCGAGCGGAGTCCATGTTCGACCCCCATCCCGGGTGCCCATCAAGCGGGCCGTCAGGCTGCAGACCGCATCGACGGCAAGACTGCAATCCCCCTCCATTTGCGAAGCCCAGCCGACCTGCGGGGTGGCCATGTGCATCTCCAGGATGCCCCCCGAACGGCCGTCGGCGCTTGCCACGGTGGCATACTGCCCCGGGCCGGTCTTCACGAGGATGGAATTGGTGTGGGGGGCCAGGAGGATCCAGTGATCCGGATCCAGGACCGCCAACGGCGGAGGCGTGCCGAGCTCCCCGCTCGAGGCCAGGCTCAGGCCTTTGTCCAGGCTCCAGGATGCGCCCCCATCCTCGGTCCTGAAGAAAT
>Ga0116112_1002247_pt1 | contig 11873 bp, 18 predicted proteins | sample June2015DPH_8_15_FD_89721 | JGI IMG/M metagenome (GOLD analysis project Ga0116112, IMG submission 89721) | Peatland microbial communities from SPRUCE experiment site at the Marcell Experimental Forest, Minnesota, USA - June2015DPH_8_150 | ecosystem: Environmental > Terrestrial > Soil > Wetlands... | reverse complement strand
TCGCGTACGGGACGGGGCTGGAGGAGGGGGCCGTTACCTCCGATGCCATCGTCGGGATGGACGCCTCTGTCGCTACGGCACTGGCGCCTACCGCAGCGACGGGCGGACTGATCGCCGCTGCCGGTACCGCCGCTGGTGCCGCGTTCTCGACGGCCTTCGTCGCGGTTGCGGTGGTAGCTATCGGCGGTGCTATCGACAACATCTGGCAGTCTATCGGCCATGCCGTCGGCGTCGCCGCGCCACCGGCGGGATCGGGACTTCCTGGCGCCGCACCGGGCGCGCAGGCAGCGACCGGACTCGGTAACCTGACACCAGCCCAGTTACGAGACCGACTCCCCAAGGTAAGTCCTACCCCGGTCGTACCACAGGGATCGCCAGAGGCGGCACTGATGGCGCGCAGCGTCGGTCTGATGGCGAATCAGGCGCTAACCGCCGAGTCCGCGCTAGAGCAGCGCGGTGCGGCTATGGACGCGGCTGAGGCAGCGCGCGCCGCTAGGACGAAGGCTACGGTGGAAGATCCGATGACCGCCGCCGTAGCACAAGCCAAGGCGCTGATCGCTTCGCTGGGCGGAGGTACTAAGGCAGCCGCCGCGGGGACGTCGGCCTTGCCATCTACCGCGTCGCTAGCGACCGCTCAGGCTACTAGCGCCGCTACCGTCGCGGAGGCGAACGCTAGACTCGCTATCGCGCAGGATAAGGCGGCCGGTCGGAGCACCGCCGCCGATACGGCCGCCCTCGCCGTTATTACGGCCCAGGAGGGGCTCGCCGTCGCCACCTCTAAGGCTACGGACGCCCACAACCACCTTACCGCCGTCGAGAATGCGAGTTACAAGACCGCAGCGGCGCGGACGGTTGCGGTTGATAAGGCGCAGATCGACCTCCTGACCGCGCAGGGCAAGGTCACCGTCGCTGACACGAACCTCGCTACCGCTAAGCAGAACGCTATTACGGCGCAGAATACGGTCGCCCAGCAGACGTCTACGGCGCAGCAGGCCGTTACAAGCGCGTCGGATGCCCTCTCACTCGCCCAGCAGCGTGCGCAGATCGCGCAGGAGCGCCTCACGGTAGCGTCCGAGAAGCTTGCCGCCGCGCAAGCGAAGGGCGGCGCGACGTACCAAGCCGCACAGATCGCGTACCAGTCCTCCCAGATTGCGGCACAGTCGGCACAAGATGCCGTTACCTCCGCACAGAACAGGCTTGCGACGGCAACGGACAAGCTCGCTAAACTGCAGGACGCGCAGGGTACCGCTACGCAGGCCGCTACGGCGGCAACTCAGGCGGCTACAACTACGCTTGGTACCACGACGATCTCTGTGCCAGCCCAGCAGGCGGCTGCGGCTATCACGGCCGCGGGAGTCGTGACGAGCGCGCCTGGTACCGCGAACACCGTGGCTATCAACGCGCTAACCGTCGCGTCGCTGACCGCCCAGTCACTCGTGCTAGACGGTACGAGCGCGGCAGACCTCGCAAGCGCGTTTACCGCCGCGCTGAGCCGCATACCCGCTACTGCGTCTCCGGCGTCGACCGCCATAGCGGTAGGGACGAAGCCGACGGGCGGTACGGTAGGCGCGCCCATCACGGTACAGGCCACCATCGTCAACCACATCATGCTCGACTCGTACGAGATGAAGCAGTGGGTCTCGCGAGTCGTAGCCGAAGAGCAGCGCTCGCTCGGCGGTCCGGTGAACCATAGTGGCACCGGAGTACGTACGTGACGGACTTTATCAGTCCGCCGGTAGTCACCGCTACCCCGGAGGACTCGTCGGTTGACCTTAGCTGGACGCCCTCTGTCGAGTACGGGTCGTCCTCCGGGGTCACGATCTACTGCTGGGCAACGACGCCGCTGAACCCTACCAGTATCGGGCCACCGCCGCTCGGCAACGTGATGAACTCGGTCGTGCCGTTCAGCGACGGGCCGGACGGGCAGCAGTCGAAGATCACGATTCACACGATCATTCCCGGCACCGGCACGATGCACATGGAGGTCTGGGACCTCACTAATCAGGTGAGCTTCGGACCAAACGTACCCATCGCGGTCGTGGACAATAACACCGGGCTCTGCCTGTTTCAGGGGCTGGTACAGAAGGTCAAGTACACGCCGCAGGCCGTCTATCGGCTGATCACCGTCGATGCCGTAGACCTTAACTATATCTGTGATACGACGCTAGTTGGCGTGCCGGACGGGACCGTGTGGGAGTCCACGGTTACCAGTACCGGGACCGTCTACACGAACGTCGATCCTAACGCTGATAAGTCCTCCCCCAAGACGCTCTTCCCGGCGTACTGGGGATACTTCATTGACATCGATACCGATACGTACGTGATGACCGGACCGGGCTACGAATACCCCGGCAGTTTCGGACCACCCAAGTGGGACCGGATCACCCTGCGAAACGCAATGGACAACCTAGCGGGCATGTGCGGCCCGGAGGTAACGTGGTGGCTCGACCAGGGGACGCCCGGCCACGCTAACCTGCACTGGACGTCATTCGGGTCCGTAACGAATATCAGCCTCATCGGCGTCGTAGGGCTACCGGGCGTGCAGTCTGGGACGGGCGGCGGGCTGACCATGCTAATGCCCATCGGATTCGCGGGTTATACCCCGACGATGGGCCAGTTCGCCGCGCCGTACGCGATCACGGACCAAGAGCCCGACTACGTGACCTCGTGGGATTACGAGAACTTCTCGGTCGAGCTTGACTACAGCGGCTTTCGCGTGAGTCTCTACGTACGAGGCGGGACCGACTACACGACTACGAATGGAGGACCGCCCTACGTTACGGGGGGAACCGGCTGGGTGGGGCTTGGTGGTCCGAACGGCGGAGACGGCGGGTCCTCATATCTGGCTGATTTCTATGACCAGCCGAACGCGGTAGACCACGGCTCCCGTAACGCCCTTGGGACGGCCGCGCTCGAACTCATGCAGGAACCCATCGTGCGCGGCACGGCCGACTGCATCGGTCCCGGCCTCGTCTTCACGGCCGGGCAGGTACTTACAGTTACGAATACCCCGCTCGGTATCAACGGCGCCCAGTTCTTCATCATGGGCTGCACGACCTCGTTCCTGTCCGGCGACGACGTCAGGCGCTGCGCGCTGGAGTGGGGGACCGCAGCCAAGCTGAATACGGCGCAGCGGGCAGGCGCCGGAAAGAACGTGATCGCGCCGCCTGCGGGCGCTACGGGCCTATCACCCTCAGCCGGGGACGCTACGCTCGCTGCGGGGAACAGTACCGTCGTTAGCACTCAACTGACGAACTCTGACGGTACCCCGTGGGCTATCGCTGGCAAGACCGTAACATGGTCGTGCCAGGTACTGACTGACGCAGGGGCCGACGTTACGGCTACGACCACGTTTACGCTCGTCCCAACGTCTAGTACGACCGACGCCAGCGGCAGGGCGTCTACGGTCCTAACAACCGATCCAGCCGTTACGGGGGTCCGCTACCTCGTCTCGGGCGTCGCTGCGGGCTGAGGAGTTTTACTGGCCTTACCTACCTACCTCGTCAATGCCAACGCACCCGCCCAGCAGGTCGATACCCTATTCGACGCCTCTGGCAATCCGCGCTATAAGCTAGCTGGGCCGGGCTCTGTAACGGTTGCAGGGAATACTTACGCTCCGCAGTTCGTCTCAACACACGCCAATGGAACAGCTATCGGCGTCTCGGACGGGCTGGTAGCGGCAGCCGGCGAGAACCTCGCCGGTAACGCTCAGCCGATTCCGGTACTCGCGACTCCTAACGTATTCCAGTCCTTCAGCGCGCTTGCTATCACCTCTGAGGCGGACGTATGGGTACCGACGAGCGGCAAGAAGTTCCGCCTGCTCGGCTTCGTCATTACGCAGAATACGCTGACCGGTGATATCGCCCTCAAGGATGGTACGGGCGGCACGACGATCCTGACGGTTCCTGCCACTCCCGTAGGCCAGCCGCTACCCTTTGACCTAGGTGGCATCGGCATCGAGTCCGCAGCCGCTAACAACCACCTGACGGCAACGGGGGTCTCAACCGAGACGATCAGCGGCTTCGTCTACGGTACGGAGGAGTGACCTAGCCCGTCCCTACAACCCATCGCAGACGTAACCGCCCTCGGGCCTTTATCGGCTCGGGGGCGGTTTCCTGTATCTACCCCTTGAGCACAGCTAACGGGCGCAGCCGCCGCGTCGGTAGTACGAGGTCGGCGCTATCGGCCATCACGATCTCGATGCTCTTGTACGCGCCAGGCGCCTCATCCGTCGCGCCAGCGGCCTCGCCTGCCATCAGGACGCCCGCCTCCGACATGATCCCCGCTAGCGCGTCCTTGTCCCAGCGCTTGGCAGCCTCGTGGCGGCTCATGGCGCGACCGGCTCCGTGCTGGCACGTGCAGAACGACGCCTCGTTACCGAGTCCGACCCCGACGTAGCTGGCGGTCCCCATCGAGCCGGGGATCAGGACGACCTCGCCCTCCCGTGCCCGAACGGCGCCCTTGCGGTGGACGATGCCGTTCTTGCCGCCGTGGCTCTCCCACGCGGCGTAGTTATGGTGGATGCTGGTTACTAGTTCGCCACTGATGCCGCGCTGGTCGAAGGCGGCTAGAACGCACTCGACCATGCGACGGTGGTTCTCCTCTGCCCACCGCATCGCCGCCTCCATGTCGGCCCAGTATGCCTTCGCCTCGTCTGTCTCCCACGGCAGGAACGCAAGCTCGGGGTTCGGGAGCGGTACGTGCCAGCGCGCGCACAGCGTCTTGGCGATCTTGTAGTGATAGTCGCAGATCTTCTTGCCGACCGACCGTGATCCCGAATGGATCATGACGCTTATCCGGTAGGGCTCCGCGTCGTCATACTGTATCTCGACGAAGTGGTTGCCTCCGCCGAGCGTGCCGAGCTGGACCTCGGCGTCTATAGCTGCGTGGAGCGCGACGTCGGTAGCATACGGTAGTGAAGCGCCAAACTCTATAAGCGGCTCGACCTGGTGATTACCGCGCGGCCCGTTCCCGATTGGGATATCCAGCGTCATCTGCGCTAGGATCACGCTGAGCGTAGCGGCGTCGAGGGTATCTCGGGTAACCTCAAAGTCGACAAGACTTACGCTGCAGCCGATATCGACGCCGACGGCGTAGGGCACCACGGCCATGTCTGCCATGATCACCCCGCCGATCGGCATACCGTAGCCGGAATGGGCGTCAGGCATTAGCGCGATGTGGTTCATGGCGAACGGCAGGTTTGAGAGATTGCGCGCCTGCTCTAGCGCGCCGTCCTCGACCTGGCTGGCCCAAGACTTGACCGGAACGCGCCCGTCGGTATAGACCTTCACCGTAACTCCTCCCCTAAGATAGCGCGCGCCTCCGCCATGCGAAGGTGAAACCAGAAGTGGCGGCCATCGCTGTAGAACATGACTGCTACGGAGTCGGGTCTTGGCCGACAAAGTATAGCGTCACCACGGCAGTAGCCGACGGCGTGCGCGCGTAGGAGCGGCGCCGCGGCGACTAGGTACTGGGTGCGGCACGGTACGCCGAACACGTCGGCGGGCGTACCGGCGCGCCACGTATGCCAGTCGAAGAGGCCGGGGTCGAGACGCTCGATCACGTTCGAGCGCCTATTCGGTTATTGTACGCCACGCAGACGTCAAGACAGTTCGCGCGGCAGATAGGGTCGGCGTAGGTATCGTGCGTGACCGCCCACGCAGCCCGCTCCTCGCGCATCTCGGGTCCGACGCTACCCACCGGCGCTCCGCCCTCCCGCATGTAGATGATGCACGGGTAGTGGTAGCCGCCACAGACCGCCGAGTCGTCCAGCGCCAGTCCGCAGCGGTTCGCGTCGTCCTGACTTAGGCCGCGTACCAATCGCCCGGCCCGCAGGTTAGCGATGCGGTAGCGCAGGATCGGGTACCGCGCGAGCACGTCTTCATCAACCTCGACGTCTACCAGTCGGTCACCGTCCTGCGCGGCGGGGATAATGCGAATGTCGGCTACCCCGAGGCTGGCCGCGAAGCGGATAATGTCGGCGGTCCGACCGACGTTATCCGGGGTCAGTACTACGCCGACCGTAACGTACGTCCGTGTCGCCAGCGCGCGGATGTTGGAGACGACGCGCTCCCACGCGCCCTTTACGCCGCCCGCCATCATCGTGGCGTCCTCTGCGCAGCAGGCGTCGAGCGAGACGGAGAAGTCGTTGACCCCGGCGTCTAGCAGCGCCTCGTACATTCGTAACGGCGCGGAGCCGTTAGTCGAGATGGCTATACGCTCTACCTCGCCCTCCCGCGCAGCGCGTACGAGGTCCAGGAGCCCACGGTAGAGCAGCGGCTCGCCGCCAGAGAAGCGGATGGCGTATAGCCCGTCGGCGCACCAGCGACGTACGACGTCCAGCGCCTCGGCGAGCGGCAGGTCGGATCCGCCTACGCCTCGACAGTACGGGCAGTGGAAGTTGCAGCGGGCGGACAGGATCAGCTCGGCACGCATCATCCGAGACGTCGCCGAGGCCGTAGCCGCGCGAACGTCGGAGAGCGTATAGAAGCCGATGTCCTCTAGCCTCACTGAGCCGTCTCCTCCAAGGCGACTCTAGCCTCGCGTACCAACTCCTCTGATCCTCGCCACGACGGATTCCACCGACGGTTATCGGCGAACTTAGCCGACAGCCACAGCGCGTCGAGCGTATCAAACTCGTCAGTATCGTAGTCGCCGTCCCAGCAGGAGCACCCGCTTGCGGTCGCTAGAATCAGCTTTCCGTCTGGGCGCTGGTAGATCTCGGTAACGTCTACCTCATACGGCTCACTCTCGTCGAGGGCCGCGAGCAGGCGCCAGTCCTTTGGCACGTAGTACGATAGTACGCTCTCATTCACCCTAGCCCTACCTTCCGTAGTCGGAACAGCGTCCGTAGCGCGGCTTCGCGCTCATGGCAGTACGGGCACAGGCCGTGGCGCGCGTGCGAGTTTCGGTGAACGCCGAGCGCCCGCCACTCCGAGACGATCTCGTCATCGATAGCGCGCCGTAGGCGCTTCTCACCCAGTGACATCTCGTCGTACCACCAACGTCGCTTACGGTAGTCCGTCATGCCCGCGCCTTCTCTCGACAGAAGTCGCACTCGCCGCAGTTACAGGACAAGATGATCGGCTCGCCCTCAAACAGGGCGCGCTCGCCGTCATGGGTTAGCGGGAACTCTTCGAGACGGTGCGTATCACGGTGCGGCCAGATCACGGCTCGCAGCGTCTCGACCCCTCCCTCGAACCGCTCCCCGCACGCGCCGCACCGTACAGCGTACGTGCTCACTTCCCGTACCATTCCATCTGCTCTCCTGGCGGACCGTCCCACGCCTCGGACTTCTCAACCTTCGGTCGCCGCAGGAGCGCCTCGTGCTCGACGGCGCGCCGCTGGATGGCCGCTACCTTCGCAGCCGCCGCGAGCGCAGCCTGCCCGGCCTCGGTCCCGACGAACGCGGGGACGTTAGTCCGATGGAGGCAGAACTCGCACAGGATACCGATAAAGAGTGGCGTCCCGCAATACGGGCAGGTCGCGCTCATCGTAGAAACTCCGCAGTATCTGGAAAGCGCGACCGGAAGTGCTCAGGCACCTCACCTTGGTGCCAGAGATTCGTCGTCTCGAACTCCTCGCCAGTAGCGAGCCTGCGCACACGGAAGCGTGAACCACCGAAGCCGCGCCAGTCACGCGGAGTCGGGTTTTCGTCCCCGACGTGGTAGTGACGCCCCTCAACGACGATACTAGCGGTATCAGCCTTGTCCCGTTCTAGCCACTCGGTCCAGAATAGGCAACCGAAGCAGAGCGACTTAGTGATCATAGCCTCGCTCGTCTCGCGGCTGTACTGAGGTTCCTCGGTCTTACCGCACTCGACGCAGGCGATCACGCTCACGGCACTACCTCCCACATGATACCCCCGTCCTCGTCAGGCTCGCCCTCGACGTCGGCGCCGCAGTCGTGGCAGTAGCTCCGCCATACGTGCGTCGCGCCGTTACCCGCGACCCCGTCGGCATCGTCGGACGTATCGACGCCGTAGTGAGGGCAACAGGGCTGATGCCACGCGAAGCCGTCGGCTACCATCTCTTCGCAGTCAGGACAGATCATGCCGACCACCTGATCTCTGGCGCGTCCTGTGACAGCGCGTAGTCGATAAACTCTACCACGATCTCGGCGCCCTGCTGGTACCACTCGTTATCAGAGCGGTCGAAGATCAGGTAGACGCCATCACCTATGAAGCCCTTGCCGGCAATGACGGCCCGCACGCTAAGAGGGGTACTGATAAGGAAGTGCCCGACGGCGTTGGAGTAACTGCCGCCGCCAAACGGCTGGTCGCGCTTAGCCTCGGCGCGGTAGGCGGCGATAGCGTCCGCGTCGGAGTCGATGACGCCCAGGTCGGGACGCAACTGACGCCCTGCGTAGAACTCTACGCCGATCTGCTCGGCTCCCGCGAGGTCGTCGACCATCTGCTCGGCGCGCTCGCGGCACTCCAGAAGCTGCTCCTTAGTCGGGTGGAACTCGTACTCGTCCGAGTCGCCCATCGCGGGCTCGAACACCCAAGACAGGTCGCGTCCGAGCAGGTTACCGACTACGCTGTTGAAGCCCGCCCCGTTGTAGGACGAGCGCAGGTAGTTCCTCTTGAACATGTGGCTCGGGTACCGCGCGCTGTCTAGGTCGTCCGCCGTACCGTACTTGTTGACCGATACCCCTGGACTGGACAGGTAAACGTCAAGACCCACGACTAACCTCCCCTTGGTTCCATCGACCGTCGTAGAGCCGCGCGGGACCGGCGGTCACTCGGGCCAGGTCCTCCGCGCGGGCGTAGATTCGGATGCCGAGGTCGTGGCCGCAGAAGATGATGTGCTCAACCGCGACCCACCCGCTCGGCAGGTCCCACTTGTCGTGCGCGGCGGGCTCGAACGGGTTATCGTTGGTAGGCGTCCCTACTCGGCCGGTCGTGATCTCGACCATGCTCCAGTAGCTGCGCGTGCCGCCGTCCCAGTAGTTCTCCAGCGTCCGCGGCCGATCCCAGGACCGAAGCTCGATCTTACGGCCTCGGTAGTCGGGGAACGTAGCGGCCAGGAGACGGGCGACCATCGGGTTCGCGCGGCTAACGCGCGGGCCGGCGTAAGGCGTGATCTGGCTCGCTTGGTCTGGTCCATGCGCGTACCATACCACGTCCGGTCCGTGTTGTAAAGGGGGTAATGCCGGTTCCGAGCGCCCGATATTTACCCCCTTTACAGGTTCGCCTGGTAGTGGTATGGTCAGCAGCGGAGCCCGAGGCGCGGGTCTCGGGCCGTAGCCGAAGGGGAGCACATGGGCAGGTTCCGAACGAACGGCGGGGTAGCCGACCTGACGCCAGAGCGGATCGCACTGATCCGCAAGTACCGTCTTGAGCAGGGTCTACCCGTCCCAGAGGTGGCGAGACTGGTTGGCGTAGGCAAGAGCACGGTGTCAGTCTACGCCTCGACGAAGCAGCCCGCGCACTGGGACGAGGTGCTCACGCTCGCGCGGCAGGGCCTAACGCAAGGGCAGATCTGGTGCACCCTCGGGGTCGGCCAGGTACAGGTAAGCACCATCATTCGGCGCGCCGCTGCGCTTGGCATCATCCAGCGACCGTCGCTGGCAGTAGCGGCTGGTGGATCGTACGAGCCGGTTCAGGTGCCCAAGCCTACGCCAGAGCCGACCGCGCAGGCCGAGCCTGAGGCACCGTCGCTGAAGGAGAAGATCCTGAAGCAGGTTCTGGCAGGCGGCCCCTACGGGACGCTCGACAACCTGCTGGACGCGATGCGCAACGGTAGCCGCGTCAACTACGGCAGCCACGAGGTCACGCACCTGCTCTTCTCACTCGATGGTACCGTCCGGGTCCGCGACGGCAGCTACGTCGTCGACAAGGACGATCTCAACGACGCCGAGATAGAGGAGCCGATCACGGGCCGATACGCCGACGTAGACGAGGAGACGTGGGAGCGCCTGCATGACGCGGTCAACGAGATCCGTGACGGCGAGATACCGGCATGGGACGGCTGGCCGGAGCACCGACCGCCCGTGCTAGACGGGGAGGCGAAGGCGTGAGTGACTTCGGCAGCGGCTACGCGACGTGCCTGCGCCAGTTTACGTTCCACCGTCAGCGACTCACGGAGTCGGTCGCGCTCTACCGCAAGGTGAAGGATAGGTCGACTACTCCTGCGGGCCTCTTTACGGATAGCGGCGCCATTGAGTTGTGGGCGAACGCCGCTAGCGATCACCTATATGAGCTTCGACACCCACGTCGCGGCGTACCACGTTCTGAGTGGGAGCGGGCGAAGCGGGTCCATGATCGCGCACTCGACATCGGTCACGGCTTCCGCGAGACGAGCAAGTCGAACCCGGATGAGGCTCTAGGGCTACTCGACGCGGCTGCGTCCCTGCTCGTAGACCTTGAGCGCCGCGGCTATACGGTAGCGACGCTCGACGAGTGCATGGCGACGGATCGGCTCCTCGGCCTGAAGCCAGACGCCGGTACGTGGTCCTGCTCGGAAGACATCAGCAGGAGCGAGGCATGACGGACCTACCTATTCTCGACGAGTCCTGTGACTGTGAGGCGTGCGTGTCTCGGACTAAGGAGATGTACGACCTCGCGGGTCAATGCCCTAACTGCAACGCGCGGTTCATCGTCCGTAACCGCAAGGGTGACCACGCGCCGCTAGGCGTCGACTGCCCGGCGTGCGAGGTTACGGTCTACGGCTGGCGCGCATTCTCGTGGGTACCAGCATGACGACGCGCATGCTAACCGGCGGAGGGGACTGGGAGCGGTATACGTTTGAGGGTGCGTGCAACGAGCCCGTACCTAGTAACTGGAAGAACGCCTGCCGTCGTCATGCCGGTCATCCTGGACTGCATCATACGTGGGACCCGCGTACAGGGACCGATAAGGGTCGTCATCCGCTTCCGTTCGTCGGGGAGAACGGCGAGCGTATCGAGTCGGTGGACACGTGGGGAAGCCGAGAGTATCGGTCCTTTACCGGCGCCCGGATGCTACGCGGTCACGGAGCGTACGTCGCCCCCAAGGAGACGGATCGGCTCATGGTCGCTGCTATCCGCGCGAGGGAGCGTGGGCGTGGCTGACAAGACGCACTGCCTCGACTGCGGTAAGACGACGCTCAGCGGCGGGCTACGGTGCCGGGCCTGCCACGGGGAGCTACAGCGACGGCTGGCACTGGCGCAGACGGCGGACTACGATCGGCGCCTGCTCGAAGAGGTAGAGCGCGACCGCCTGAACGGCCAGCGGCTCGCTACGCGATACGGCATCAGCCGGACCCGCGCGACGCAGAAGATCGCGCTCGCACGGCGGCGGGAAGAGCAGCGCCGCCAGACGGAACAGGTCAGTACCGTTACCTGGCGAGAGATGTGTGAGACAGTAGCTTGTTGGCTTAACGAGACGCGCGGTACGTCGCTAACCGGTCCCGACGTCTGGGACTATTCACCTACCGGCGAGCTGGCCATGATCCCTGAATGGTACGAGACAGCTAAGACGTACTATCACGCCAAGGAAGGCTTAGGATGAGCGGTGACGAGACGCTAGAGCCTACCGAGCCCGTCGACATCCGCGACCAGCAAGCCGCCTTCGACGCCGAGCGAGAGAGCGGCATCACGTCTACCGACGTCGCCGCCATCCTCGGTCTAAGTCGCTACGGGACGGCGCTGACCGTCTACCGCGCCAAGCGCCACGAGTCGGTACCGCGCCCCGCGACGTTGCAGGCGTGGATCGGTTCTCGGCTGGAGTCGTTAGTCAGCGAGCTGTACCAGACCGCTACGGGTACGCGGCTCCGGGCTGACAACCTGTACCACCGTCACCAGCAGTATGAGTGGCTAGGCGCGCACCTAGACCGACGCGCGGTCGGCGACCCCGGCCTGATCGTCGAACTCAAGACCCGCAACAGCTCGCG
>Ga0116112_1002245_pt1 | contig 11877 bp, 10 predicted proteins | sample June2015DPH_8_15_FD_89721 | JGI IMG/M metagenome (GOLD analysis project Ga0116112, IMG submission 89721) | Peatland microbial communities from SPRUCE experiment site at the Marcell Experimental Forest, Minnesota, USA - June2015DPH_8_150 | ecosystem: Environmental > Terrestrial > Soil > Wetlands... | reverse complement strand
GGGGGGGAGAGGTTCTGCAGGTACTGGTCCGCAAAGCCCAGGGCGGCCTTATCCCCCAGGGCTGCCGGGATAAAGAGGGCCGAGGGCATGGAGGGCAGGCGCACCGGCGTCTTCTCCTGGCCGGCGGTCAGGCGGCTAAAGATCCAGCCGTCAAAGGTGAAGCGTTGCCCGAAGAGGCGCATGGACTTGGTCGCCTCCAGCAGCTGCTCCTTGGTCGCGGCAAAGACGCTGGGGTCAATGATCACCTCGGAGAGAATCCGGGGGCCCTGAAGTTCCCCCAACCGCTGGGAAATTTTTGCCAGCGTGGCCGGGTTCAGGGCCTCTCCGGCGGCGAGCTTCTCCGTGCCCAGGACCTTGACCAGGAAATTACGCCACTCCGGGTAACTGATGTCATCCGACTTCCCGGCGAAAAAGCCGGTGATCTCCATGATCCGCTGCCAGTCTTTCAGGAGCGGCTGGCCATCGGGGCCTGGGCTGGCCAGGAGGAGGGTCACCAAAAGGGCGTCGCTGAGGCCGTTATCCTTCAAGAGATAGCCGTTTCTCCCCAGGTAGATCATGGCCCGGAAATAACTCCGCAGGACGGAACTCTTAACATAATGGCTGCGGGGGGTGAATTGGGTGTAATCGGCGGGCCTATCTTTGGCGTACTGGCCATAAAGGGGAGAGGGCGCCAGGTCCCGGGCGGCGTAGATCAAGCGCAATTCGGCGGCCATGCGATTGAACATCGGCTCGGAGAACTTGCCCTTGAACCGGTCCAGAACTTTGAGGCCGTTTTCCAGGGTGTCGCCGTCATCCGTCAGGGGCGCTTTAGGCGGCCATGAGGCGATTTCTTGCGATTCCTTGGGGCTGGGCCAGTGGGCGTTCTCCAAGATGACCAGAGGAACGGTGAGCTGCGCGGCGATGAGCTCATAATGCTCCACCAGAGGGCCGGAGGCCGCGGCCTTGTCCTCCAGGGCCTTGGTCTGGAGATTGGTCAAAAAGCGGCGCAGGGTCTCGGCCAGCTCCGTCTTTTCCAGATACTCCAGGGAATTTTCCAGATACTTGTGGAAGGCGTGCAACATCACATCCGGATTAACGAAGCGGCAGTTCTCCGGCTTGCGTAGCAGAGGGTCTTCATTTCCGCTCGGGTAGTCAAACAGCCCGAGCATCTCATCATAATGAAATCCCATTCCCCCAAGATTCACCTGCCCTTTGAAACGAGTGTCGCCTTTGGGAATAAGCAAGAACCGATGCTCGTTCAAAAATATTTTCTGCCCCGGGGTGAGCCGGACCCCCAAAAAGGCCGTGACCTGCTTATAGTTCAGCGCCCGGTCCAGGATCACGGCCTGCTCCTGTAAAGCGGGCGCGACGGCCTCGGGCGGCGAGGACGGCAGGGCGCCAAAGGCCCCCAGTTCCAGGGCCGGCAAGGACACGGTCGGCCCCGTCACAGGCGGGGCGGGCTTTTCGGAACTGCACCTGACGATGCACATTACCGCCAGGAGCAGGGGGACAAATTTGACGATTCGAGACTTTGCAGAAGCTTGCATCAAGACCCTCCCGGGCTCGGTAGTTGGCCCAGGTGAGGCAGGGTTATAAAGATTGATGTATATCAACTAAATATATGCTATCATGATGCCATGCAAGCAAAGACGATTTTATCGCTGGCGGCAGCCGATTCGCAAGATGGCTCCGGACTCAGACTTTTCCAGAAGGCTTCCTGGCTCTCCGAGCGGCGATCTTTGGCCACCTGCCGACAGGTGCCCAGGCTTCTGTTTGCGCATCGTATCCGAAACTACCTTTAGGCTTTAGTAACTCAATTATTGTCTGTCATGAGTGCCTTGCCAAGAAATATTTTTATCACCTTTTTATCCTACACCTTATTCGGTGGGATTGCGACGATTTTCGATTGGGGAACCTTTTATTTTTCAATTCACGTACTCAAATGGCATTACCTGGTTGCTGTCTCTTTATCATTCTGTGTAGGAACTGCGGTTAACTTTAGTGCCAACAAAATTATTACATTTAACAATTATTATAAAAACATACCATTTCAGTTAATTGTTTATCTGGGAGGAGCCCTGTCTGCATTGGGGTTGACCCTACTACAGATGCTGTTTTTTGTCGAATGCTTACATTTTTCCCCCATGAACGCCCGCATTATCGCTACTGGCACTATGCTTTTTTACAACTTTGCCTATCACAAAATCATCACCTTCGGGTGGCTGAGGTGAATTTTTTGGATAGAGGGTATGAGCCTACCGCGCCGCTAGGTGACTCTCACTGCCTTTCAGAGGTAACAGCAGCATTATGAAGATTTTAGTAACAGGAGGAGCGGGGTTTATTGGCTCTAATTTATCTGTCACCTTAATGCAAAATAAGCCCATAGCTGCAGATAAAATTGTAGTCATTGATAATCTTTCTTTAGGAAACATTGCCTTTATATCAGAGCTATTAACCTCTCCAGATTTCGTTTTTTATCAAATAGATTTACTTGATTTTGATAACCTTCTTAATATCTTTACCGAGCATAAATTCGATTTGGTGTGGCACCTGTCTGCCAACTCCGATATTAGGTATGGAGCCAAGCATACTGACTGGGATTTGAAGCAAAATACCCTTGTTACTTATAATCTTCTAGAATGCATGCGAAGAACAGGGACCAAAAAAATCATCTTTGCTTCCACGTCGGCAATTTATGGTCTCGCCAAGATAGTTCCTACCCCGGAAGATTATGGGCCGCTCTTCCCTATTTCTCTTTACGGGGCAGGAAAGCTCGCCAGTGAAGGTCTGATCACGGCCTTTTGCGACAACTTTGAAATGCAATCCTGGATATTTCGTTTTGGAAATATTGTCGGAAAAAATGGAACTCACGGGGCACTTGTTGATTTCATCAAGAAACTGCGCAAGAATCCCGATGAACTGGAAATCCTTGGTAATGGCAAGCAAGCTAAACCATATCTCCATGTAACGGATTGCATAGATGGAATGATTTTTGGGTTTGAGAATGTCAATGATCGGGTAAATTATTTTAACCTGGCCTGTAAGGGAGCAACCCCGGTGGACACTTTGGCCGACACGGTTATCAGACATATGAATCTTACCGGCGTGCGTAAGCATTATACCGGCGGAGAAATAGGATGGGTGGGGGATGTCTCTCAAGTGAGGCTGGATCATCGCAAGCTGGAACGGTTGGGTTGGAGTTCGCGATACACTTCAGACGAGTCGGTGGAGAAAGGCGTGGAGGAGCTCCTTTTGCAGATAAAATAACCTAAATAACTTTTTCTATTAAGACAGGCAGGTCGCCACCACAATTTGAAGATGAGCATCAAGTTACAAATGGGAGTGTCTTTCGTAATCTAAGGGAACATTATGAAGGCGCTAATTATAGCGGGCGGCAAAGGAACCCGCCTTGGTAAACTAACACAAAACATCCCCAAGCCCCTGATAAAAATCCAGAGGAAACCCTTATTAGAATACCAGATCGAGCTACTATATAAGTATGGATTGAAAGACATTACCATCCTCATCAATAATCTAGGAAAAAAGATTATAAACCATTTTAAAAATGGTGACCGATGGGGAGTGAACATAACTTATTATGAGGAAGATTATCCCTTAGGAACCGCTGGGGGAATTAGGAAATTAGAAGGGACCTTAACGGGGGATTTCCTGGTGGTTTATGGGGACCTTTTGATTAACATTGATCTGGATCGCTTTATCAAACAGCATGAAAGAAATAAGCGCTTCCGAAAAATGTGTGTCGGCACTTTGATGGTGCATCCCAATGATCATCCTTATGACAGTGATCTGGTAGAGGTTAGGGAAAAGGGCATAATCTCCAAGTTTATTTCGAAACCTCATGCTGAGAACCTGGTATATCAGAACCTGGTGAACGCGGCGGTATGCATCCTATCTCCTGAAATTTGTCGCTATATACCCCCAGGGAGAGCCTCCGATTTTGGGGCGGAGGTTTTTCCGGCTGTCGTGCGAAGCGGAAAGCATTTTTTATTTGCTTACAATACTCCGGAATATATCAAGGACATGGGTACTCCTCAGCGTCTTCGCCAAGTTGTAAGTGATGTGAAAAATGGCAAATATGCCACTGCCGCACTCAACCTGCCCAAACCGGCAATTTTCTTGGATCGGGACGGGGTTATCAATGAAGAGGTGGACCAACTCCATCTGCTGGAAGATTTCAAGCTGATCAAAAATGCCGCAGAGGCAATCCGAGAAATCAACTTGAAAGGATATTACGCCATCGTAATATCTAACCAACCGATGATTTCCAAAGGTTTTTGTAGCTATGATGAAGTCATGGAAATCCATAAAAAAATGGAAACAGACCTCGGGAAACTGGGAGCTAAATTAGACGGTATATATTTTTGCCCGCACCATCCAGAGAAGGGATTCCCTGGGGAAAATCAAAGATATAAGATACGGTGCAGATGCCGCAAGCCCGGGACTGGATTGCTAAGGAAGGCTGCTAAAGATTTAAATATTGACCTTAAAAATAGCTATTATATCGGTGATTCAACTACTGATGCGCTCACCGCCCGCAAAGCCAAAATTAACTTTGTTGGGGTTAGGACTGGCTATGCCTGTAAAGATGGCAAGTATGACGTCATATTTGAACCTGGGTCGATAAAGAGTAATATTAAATCAGCAGTACGGTATATCCTTCGTAGCGCTCATTTAAAAGAGTAGAAGAAGGGGAGAGCCATGATAATTTCAAAGACGCCATTCAGGATGAGTTTTTCGGGAGGAGGGAGTGACTTACCCTCCTTTTACGAGCGTTCTCCCGGTGCGGTACTTAGTGTCACCATTAACAAGTATATCTACATTACGGTAAATGATAAATTCGATAGGAATATTAGGCTTAGCTATTCAGAGACGGAAAATGTCGCTACCGTAGAAATGATAAGACATCCGATAGTTCGAGAAGCGCTAAAAATGTTGAATATCCCTGGTGGCATGGAAATTACGTCCATAGCTGATATCCCTTCCAAGGGCACTGGGTTGGGATCCTCTAGTTCATTTACTACGGGACTGCTCAATGCGCTCCATGTTTACAAAAAAGAGTTTGCCTCTCCAGAAATGCTCGCTCAGGAAGCCTGTGAAATAGAAATTAATATCATGGAGAAACCCATCGGGAAACAGGATCAGTATGCCGCAGCGTATGGGGGACTCAATTTGATCCAATTCCATGAGGACGGGTCAGTAGGCGTTGACCCCATCATTTGTCTAAAGGAAACACGGAAAAATCTGGAACAGAATATTCTGATGTTTTATACCGGCGTTAGCCGTTCTGCTGAGATCATACTGGGAGAACAAAACCAAAACATAATATCCGACCACAAAAAGTATGAAATACTAAAAAATATGGTTCAATTAACCCATCTTCTCAGAAAAGAGCTCCAAAACAACAATCTAAACGCATTTGGAGAGATTCTTCATGAAAACTGGCTTTTAAAAAGGGAGCTGGCCAGTGGCATCAGCAATCCAAGCATTGATGAATGGTATGAGACCGGTCGTAAATATGGGGCACTTGGCGGGAAAATATTAGGCGCTGGTGGTGGGGGATTTCTTATCTTCTATGCACCTCAAGAAAAACATGAGCAAATCATCAGAATGTTGCCTCAGTTACGGCCCATTCCTTTTCAGTTTGAGTATCAAGGATGCAAAATAATCTTCATCCACTAATCAAATAAATAGGGTTAAAAGGAGTTCTCATGAGTTTGTCACAGCATCCTCAAAACTATTTCAATGAATTAAAAAAGGCTATGGATTTAATTGATTTAGAAAAGCTGCGGCGCTTGATAGTAAAGATTCAGGAAATCATCGGAAGCAACAGAACTCTCTTTATCGCCGGAAACGGCGGCAGCGCCGCGACCAGTTCACATATGGCCTGCGATCTTGCCAAGACGATTCTTGGAAAAAATCCAAGAAAAAGCAATAAACGATTAAGGGTTATTTCACTGAATGATAGTATCCCCCTAATGACAGCCTGGTGTAACGATGAAGGCTATCAGTATCTCTTCTCCGAACAGTTGCGGAACTTAGGCACCGCGGGTGATTTAGTTATAGTATTGACTGGCAGCGGCAATTCCCCCAATATTTTGGAAATGGCTCAGACCGCGAAAGAGATGGGCATTGAGACATTTGGCCTTTTGGGTTTCAACGGAGGAAAAGCCAAAGAGATTCTCGATGATTTTTTGGTTGTCGAATCTGACAATTATGGGATCATCGAAGATATACATGGTATTATCAACCACTTGATCACAGACTTTCTAAAGCGCATCCCTGGGCAGGGAGAGGAGGCGTTTAACGAAAGTCAGGTTCCCCCCTTAGGAAATTAAATATTAGCGATGCAAATAAACACCGGCATATTGGGTGGGGGATTGGCAGGCTTAAGTCTGGCCTATTTCTTGAACGAGAATTCCCTAGCAGTCATCGAAAAAAATGCCAGATTCGGAGGATTAGCCCGTTCTTTCAAGAAAAATGGAATAACCTACGACATCGGTCCGCATATAATATTCTCTAAGAACCAAGGAATCCTGGATTTTATCAATAGCTTATCGGAAAACGCTAGGCATCGTCGCTCCAATCAAATATTTCATAAGGGAAACTTCATCAAGTATCCATTCGAGAACCATCTTGCTCAGCTGAATAATAAGGAGGAGATTGATTATTGCCTAAATACTTTTGTAAATAATCCTTATAGAAATTTGCCGGCACAGAACATGCTGGCATTTTTTCTGAAAACTTTTGGAGAGGGCATAACCAACCTCTATCTCGAGCCTTATAACCAAAAAATCTGGAAATTTGATCCTTGCATGATGAATAAAAAAATGGTTGAACGCATTCCCAAACCACCTGTAAAGGATATTCTCAACTCTGCAAAGGGGAAATTTTCTGAAGGTTATTTACACCAACTTAATTTTACCTACCCTAAAAAAGGCGGCATTCAATCTTTGATCCAGGGGTTAAAGTCAAGATTGGAGGCCAGGACGGTCATCTTAGTACCTGATTGTCGGGTGTTGGCCATCGAGGGAAAAGATGGCTGTTGGGATGTTAAAACCAAGAAAGGAAATTATTTATTCAAGAAAATCGTAAATTGCATGCCCATTCATGAGCTAATCAAGGTTCTTCGCCATTGCCCGAGGGAGGTTTGGGAGGCCTTAAAAAATTTGCGTTATAATTCTATTTATATCGTCGTGCTAAATACAGACCAGGATAATATTGGTGACAATTTTGCTGTAATGATTGCTCAGAAGGATGTTATTTTTCATCGTGTAAGCAAATTAGATTTCATGGAAGGGGTATACCATCTCGAGAATTCCTCAACCATTATGGCGGAGGTAACTTTTCGAGAGGGTGACCTGATCAGCAAGATGACGAAACAAGAAATTATTGAGCATTGTATTCATGATTTGGCTAAGATCGGATTCATTAAAGAGGAGAAATCAATAAGATTTACCGATATCAAGAAAGAAAAGTACGCTTATGTAATATATGACCTGGATCATGAAAAAAATACCAGAATAATCTTTGATTTTTTGAAGAGCATCGGCATAGAATCCAATGGCAGGTTTGCAGAATTCGAGTATTTGAATATGGATCAGGTAATTGAGCATTCCTCCGAGCTCGCCCAAAGGCTGCATTCCAGCCCTTGACTTGACCTCCCATCACAAGGACAGAAAAATGAAGCTATCCGTTGTCATGGCAACCATGAACGAAGCGAAAAGCATCGAGCGCATGATCGAGGAAATTCGCCGGTATTCACCTGAGGAGACAGAAATTTTAATAGTCGATAGTTCCAAAGATGAAACCCGAGAAATTGCCCAAAGGCTGGGGGCGAAAGTGATTTTCCAGGAGCCGCAAGGGCATGGCCTGGCCTTAAAAACCGCGCTGCATGCGGCTTCTGGCGATGTTATTATCAGCGCTGATTGTGATATGACCTATCCGATGGACAGGTTGCCGGATTTCTTGAGACTCATCTCCGAGGAAGGATATGATCTGGTTTCGGGTTGCCGCATGACAAAAGAACTTAAAAAAGAGATGCCTCTGTCTAACAGGTTGGCAAATTTTTTCTTCGCCGCCATTGTGCGGTTTCTTTATGGAATAGATACCCATGATGTATCCACCGGTATGTTTGCTATGATCAGGGAATATGCCCAAATTGATTGGAAAGGCAACTTTTCTCTGCCTGCGGAGATCATTGTTCGCAGTAAATTATTAAATAAACGCTATCTTGAGGTCCCCATTAAATATGACCTGCGGATCGGAGAGACCACCCTCAATAAATGGCGGAGCGGTAAGGCCTACTTGAAGTCTTTTTTTTATTGGAAATACGGTTGGTTTGCGGGAGCAGAACTATAGAGAAGATTCTTTACCATCAGGTGGGGAGCCTGTCGACCGCGGGGTTTTTAAAACCACTTCAACTTATTACACTTGAATGGCTGTTAGGTTGCGATTATCTCGTTTCTGACCTTAGCAGCGGCCAGGAAAAATAGTGCTAAGAGAATTAGAGATGTAATTTGCACCTTCCTCTCGGGAATAAGTCTCAGGGACCAGATAATTTGTGTAAAAAAAGGACTAATCCACCCCAGAAATAGCAACAGGGTTTCTCCAGGAAACCGACCGTTTTTCTGTCCATCCACCCAGAGCCAGACCAGGGGGAGGCTCAGGATGGCCAAGTCATAGGTGAAGGCGTAGGGGGTGAAGAGGAGAATACCGAGGGTCAGGATGGAGGCCCGCAGAACAAAATTGGCTTCCCTGTACCAGGCCCAGGCGACCAAAAAGGCCACTATTGCCATGACTAGGCACTGGACGGTATAAGCCGTAAACAAGTCAAATCCTAATGAAAGAACGGTAGAATAGAAGGTCGGCATAATACTCCAAGGGCCAATTTTCGCAGAGAGCATCATGGGCACGGCACTGATTTTCCAATATTCGATCCATACCTGGTAACCCAGAGCCATAAAGCTGAGCAGAACCATAGCTAAGGCCGAGGCTCCGGCCGATAATAGGGCCCGCCATCGTCGTCCTGCGATCAAAGCTAGAGGAATCAGAAGTGCCAGGTTAGGCTTATAGCTCATCATTCCCAGCAAAAGTCCTCCAGCCACAGGATTCGTGTCTAACAGCAACAACCCTCCACCCAAGAATGACGCAGAAAGATAACCATTTTGACCGAAAAGAAAATTACAAAAGTTCCCAGTAGAAAAAACCGACAACCAAAAAATGTTCGCTGTCGGGCTTATTTTATAAAGGATCAAGGATTCTACAGCAAAGGTTGAGGTAAGCCAAGTGAATAGGGCAGGAAGATAAGGCAGCAATGCCAGGGGAAGAACGATTAATAAGAAGGTTGGCGGATAATACCAGCCGACCCCCATAGGACTGCTGGCTCCGAAGGTTTTCATTTGGAATCCTAATAACTTATTTATATCATAGGGAGCCGCGGGATTTCCGGAAAGCGCCATGGAGGATGCCGTCCAGTAATTGGCAAAATCAGTTGCGATGGGTTGCCCAAAGATGGTCCTACCGGTATGAAAATCCCAGATGGCGGAAATGACCATTAAATAGAAAGTTAGCAATATGGCATTGAAGATAACGCCCAACACAGTTGTTACTTGCCACTTCAGTTTCCAGTTCAACATTTCACCCTTCCAATCCTGTTTAGTCTAAAATGTCGACCTATTTGGATCTGGCTAAGCCAGAGCTCAGCGAAGCTGTCAAAAAACTTATTTGAATTTGCTCTCAAGGAGTATTTAACTGATTAATTTTTTACGCCGCATATTGGACGTGTTTCCCTTGGAAATAAATAGCGACGTACTTGGGTATTCCTTCTCCAGTCATTGCCGGACCTGCTCCGGATTTTGTTCCCAAGTCCGCCGTGCTGGTTTTTGCGGATAAAGCTCCAGCGTTTGAGATAGCGACCTACGGTCCAGACTGACAACTGTAAGCCAAAGCGACGTTTAATAAGGAGCGCTACCGCTTCCCGGGTCCAGAGGTAAAAAGGCAATTTGAGTTGTTCCGGATGTTTCCGGGCCAATGTCCCCATCAGCTCTATCCAGCGCATCCTGGGGCATCAGAACCGGAGCACTACCGAAATCTATCTTCATTCCATCGGTGAGGCCGAACGAGAAGCCATGAAAGTGTTCGAAAAAGCCACCCAAGATACCTTCCCGCCAGAAAGTCTCATACGGAGTCTCACACAGGAAAACATGAATTGATTTTTGGAGCCGGCACGGGGGGTCGAACCCCGGACCTGCTGATTACGAATCAGCTGCTCTACCACTGAGCTATGCCGGCTTGGCATTTATTTTAGCCGCCTCCGGCCTTTTTCGCAATGCTCCTCGATGGTCAGGGTCATAGTAGTTGAGGTGGGGCCGGCAGCCTGAATTGGTGGGCCGCACTTCTTCCGATCTGCGAGCGCTCCTGGCCTTAAATTTGCTCTTTATCGGCGGCGGGTGCAGCGGCGATAACGATAAAGGCGCGGCTGGAAAATACTATCGAGCCTGCCCTGGTTCTGGCCCAGGGAGGACAGGTAGAAGCCTGGGGCTTGCCTGCCGCCGTCCGGGCCAGTTCCCCGGGGGTTCGCCTAACCTGGCCCAGAGAGAAGGAATCGCCCTCCTGGAAACCCTGGAAGAGTGCGGCTGGAATAAAAAATGGGCGGCCAGCGCTTAGGTAGCAGCCGCAGCACTCTTTATCTCATGCTGGAGGGGCACAAGATTTCCGGCTCCAAAGCCACCACCCATTAACTCCCAATCTCTTTCTCCCTGTCCGGGTTTTTTCCCGGGCAGTGGCGGCTAACCTGGCAATCCAGGAAGAACGCCTTCGGGGGCGGATCGACAAGAAAACCAGGCCCTGTTTCCCGTGGCCGCTTTGGCACAAATTAGGCTTGGGCCAGGGATTGCTTTTGCTGAAGGCACTACTTAAGTTTCTTTAAAACGCTGAACCAAAAAGCCCAAGGCGGGAGGAAACTTTGATGAAAAAGGTCAATGTGATTGAGGCCAACGATTTCTCCGAAAAAGGCATGAAAAAGCTGCTGGTACACGACTCTCCCTATTTCAAGATCCTTAACTTCAATTTCAAAGCTGGCCAGGAACTCCCGGTCCATGCCCACGACATCGAGGGGCAGGTGAGTTTAATGGTCTTAGAGGGCGAGGGGGAATTTCTCGGAAAAGACGGCACCATGATGCCGGCCGCCCGGGGAGACGTGCTGATTTCCGAGATCGCCGAACCGCACGGCATCAGGGCCAGGACCGACTTGCGGCTGCTGGTCACCATTGCACCGCCTATTTGAGGGGGGAAAAGACAGTTTTCGGTTTCCGGGTTTTTGTTTTCTGTCTCTGCCAAGGAGCCTTTGACTTTGATTCTGCCCTTCACAGAAAACAGATAACCGCATTATGAGCCTTACAGAGGCAGGATCTTGCCGTCCTGGACCTGATAGCCCATGGCTCTTCCTTTCCAGGTCCGAATCATTGATGCGATCCCAGTGGTTCCAGAAATTCTGGGAATTTAGGGACTCCAGGCGCAGGGGCCGGATGCGTTGAATGTCGGTGGCCTCATACCAGGCTGCCAGTTGCCGCTTACTGTTGGGGGCGATGGCCCGGTTCAAGGCGGCGTAAAAGACCATCTCTCCCAGAGAAGGACCCTTGGTGCGCTTCTTGGGGGGCAGGATTTCATTGACTATCCCCGCCAGATCCAGATCCTTATCCAACTCATTAATGACAAAGACCGACCCCGAACTCCTTGGGAGAAACCCCCCCGCGGCCCAAGAGGGTTTCGACCTTGTCCGTGGCGCCCAGATAGACCTGATTTACGGTGGTGGGCTTGCCATCGACTCGCCGGGGCTCCCTGATATTCGCTCCTGCGGCGTGGGCAGGTGGGATCATG
>Ga0116112_1002228_pt1 | contig 11950 bp, 2 predicted proteins | sample June2015DPH_8_15_FD_89721 | JGI IMG/M metagenome (GOLD analysis project Ga0116112, IMG submission 89721) | Peatland microbial communities from SPRUCE experiment site at the Marcell Experimental Forest, Minnesota, USA - June2015DPH_8_150 | ecosystem: Environmental > Terrestrial > Soil > Wetlands >... | reverse complement strand
TCATGCGGGCTCGATACTGCATGACGCGGATGCCCATCCCTTTGCCGCGCAGATCAGGCTGCGGCAATCCGACGCCGTCGTCATGCACCGCCAACGTGACGGCCGACGGCATTGTATCCAATTCGACACGGATTTGCTTGGCGTTGGCGTGGCGGAGGGCGTTGTTCACCGCCTCCTGGGCGATGCGGAACAGGTGCAGGGCCGCGGCGTCATCGGTCGCCGAAAGCTGGCCGCGAAAAACCGCCGTGCACGGTCGGCCCAGGGCCTGCACCTTCGAGGCGATGTCCCGCAGGGCGGTCTCCAGCCCCTCCGGACCCAAATCCACCGGCGAGAAGCCGCGGGCCAGCTTCCGGGTCTGCTCCACCGCGCGGTTGACCAGGCTGGCGATGCGTGCCGCCTCAGCCGACTCGCCCGGGTGCTGCTGCGACAGCTTCTGCCGCAGGTTCTGCGCCAGCAGGGCAATGCCGGTCAGCTCCTGCCCCAATCCGTCGTGCAGATCGTGACCGATCCGCATTTGCTCGCGCTCGCTGATCTCCAGCAGCTCCTTTTCCAGCGAGCGCAGCTCGGTCACGTCGCGCGTGACCTGGGCGAAACCGCGCAAGCGGCCCTGCTCGTCGCGCAGAGCGGTGGTGATGACGTTGGCCCAGAAATGGCTGGAGTCGCGGCGCACGCGCCAGCCCTCATCCTCATGTCGGCCCTGCTCGGCGGCCTCGCGCAGGTCCGCGGCGGGCTTGGCCTGGGCGATGTCCTGCGGCCGGTAAAACGCGGAGGCATCCCGGCCGACGGCCTGCTCGTGCGCATAGCCGAAAATCCGCCCGGCGCCGGGGTTCCAACTGACGATTTTGCCGGCCGCGTCGAGCATGACGATGGCATAGTCGGCCACGCCGTCCACCAGGAGGCGAAATCGCTCCTCGCTTTCGCGGAGCAGATCGTTGGATCGCCGCAGCTCGGCCGTTCGCTGCTCGACACGCAGCTCAAGCTGGGCGTGGGAGCGCTGCAAGGCCTGCTCGGCCCGCTTGCGGAGGCTGGTGAGCGAACTCATGAGGATGGCGACCAGCAGGAAGACCACCACCCGCGCGGAATCATCCCATCCGAATCCAGGCGACTCGGGAAACCGGGTGAACGGAAACGCGCTGAAATAGGCGGAGATGGCCGTGGCCAGCAGCGCCGGCCCAAGTCCGCCGGCCCACGCGGCCAACATCACCGCGGCATACAGCAGCGGCGAAAGGCTCTGTCCCACCCGCGGCTCGATGAGCCACATGAGCAGCAGCGCCGCGCCGACGTAGAGCAGGGCCCAAACGTACGGCAGAGAGACCCGTCGAATACTTCGGCGGGGGGAAGCGGCGATGTGATCCTCAAAGGTCAACTACCCGCGACAGGAGTCGAACCTGTGACCTCCGGTTTAGGAAACCAGCGCTCTATCCAACTGAGCTACGCGGGCCCGAAATTTCAACGCTATCGCGGTTTTGATATCTGAGCAAGTCGAACGGTGTCAATGCCTGCCGATGAGCGGGAAACACACGGTCTTTCCGAGGTGTTTTGGCACTCATCGGCGCCGCAATCGAAGGATTATTGCTGCCGGTCGATGCCGATGCCGGTGCAGGCTGTGTCCACCACGTGTCCACCGCTCGCGGATCTGAAACGGGAGCATCTGCCGTGCCGGTGCGGATTTGCTCCTGGGGGACGACGCCAGGTCGAGGCAGCCGCTTCACGGCTTCGTACATTTCCGAAAGATGGGCCGGCGCGGCACTGGATGATGGTGCACCGCTTTACCCAGGTACGTGCATGCGGCCTTGGTGAAATGCCTATCGGCAACCTTAATACGGTTTCTGGCAACCAACTCGCTGTCGCCTATCCATTGGCGGACGACGCGTGCGGGCGTGGTCTCGGTGGTTCCTCGCGCCGCCGGGGCTATGCGCTGCAAGGCAGTGGGGAATGCTCTAATGCTTCTCTGCTCAACCTCTTCGCCGGCGCCGACAAAGACCGATTCCGGCGAGGCTGAGTAAGCTGAGTGACGCAGGCTCGGGCACCAAAGTTGTGATCACGTCAAAATTGGTCGATGCCGCGGTGAAATACAAATCGGAGGCACCCGCCGGGTTGAAGGGATCAATGTTGTTGTCCAAGTCGTAGAGGTTGTCGTTGGTGAAGGTGCTGCCGACGTTCGGATCAGCGACGCCGACCGTGAATACGGTTTGCTGTCCTCCCAGCAGGCTGGCATGAATCGTGATGGTTCCGAGGTAGACCTCGGAAACTCCATTGGTTTGCGTTCCTGCTTCCACGCCGACGGTATCCGTTCCAAACGGCGGCGGGTCCGTGCTCTCGGTGATGGTCGCGGAGGTGATTGAATTGACGATTCCCATCGAGGCGGGGTCGTCAAAACCGTTGGGAACCGCTCCGGTATTGGTGGCGGCGCCCGTGATTGTGGTCGTGGTCGATCCAGAGAAATACGAAACGTTTACCCCCGCCGCGGACAGGCCATGCTCGCTGGCCAAAAGGGAGTTGCTCGATTGATCGCTGTTGACTTCCTGCAGATACAGCGGAACCGATACGACGCTGCCAGGCGCGACGGTATAGCTGCTCTGGTCAGCGACGTAGTAATAGGTGTAGGTCGTCGCCCGCGCCTTTTCCCAGTTTGCGAAAACCCCTACGCAAAAAACGACAAGCCCGCAAAGCCATTTTCTCCCGCGCATGCACTTTCTCCCCGAAAGATGCTCATTTTGGGATGAGGCCCATTCCGCTCAAGGAGTCAGCAGTATATCAAATTGACCTGCCGAAGTCTTGATTAAACGCATTTGTATCTGTGGCGTTAAGCACGCCATTGCCGTCATAATCGAAATAAGCCAGATAAGCGGTCGCCTGACCTCTGTAGACCTGGGTAAATAACGTCTTGTCCGCGTTGTTCACGCTGCCCGTGCCGTAGAAGTCACCGAAAAACCGCCAGAAGTTAAGCATCTGATCTGACGAGAGTTGCGCACCACCAGCGGCGCTTACCTTGGACGCATGCACGGTCAGGACGTACCGGCCATTGGCAAGCGAGCCGCCGATGAACTGACCGCCGACGAACGTCAGCCTAAACGTGATGTTGTCTGCCGTGCTCAAGGTGTAGGCGACGGCGTTTCCGCTACTGTCGGTCAGAGTGATCGCGCCGGATTGCAAGGTTACCGCTGAGCTGAAAGCGACGGTCAGACTTCTGACCATCGACCGCTGGGCGGTCCCATCGTCGACCGTAAAGTAAACCGACAAGGGAGCGACGGGCTGCGTAATGGTGAACGTAACCGAGGCGCTCTGGCGGGGCAGGTAGTTGCTGTTGCCGGCGTAGTTCGCCACGACCGTGTAGGTTCCGGCGTTGACGGGAGCGGCGGACAGCGGCGTGCCCGTGGCGGATGTTCCGGAATAGTACGTGTAGGTCACCGCGCCGGAGGGAGCCGGAGCGCCGCTGGGACCCGTGACCGTGGCCGTGACCCAGGCGGTGACATCATTGGTTCCATCGTACACGATCGAGGCCGGCGGTGTCGGAAGCGTAACGACGACCGACGCGCGGGTGATGGTGAACGTCACGGCGTTGCTGGTTGCCGAGGCGTAATTGGCGTCGCCGGCGTAGGTGGCGACGACCGTGTAGGTGCCGGCATTGACCGGCGGCGATGCAAGCGGTGAGCCGCTGGCGGATGCTCCATTGAAGTAGAGCACCTGAACCGGCCCGGTCGGTGGCGCAATGCCGCTGACACCAGTGAGAGTTGCCGCGACCCACGAAGTCACATCCGAGGCGCCGTCGTAGGTCAACGATCCAGGTGGCGAGGAGATTGTAAGCGTCGGAGCTGCCAGGACGAGGGTCGAGGCTTGGGCACTTGCCGGGGTTGCCTGCACATTGCCAACATTGTCGTTGGCAATGCTGTAGAAACTGTACGTATGACCGAGAGCGCCGACGTACTGCGACGAGGTCAATGTCGTATGGCTGAGCCAGGCGGTAAACGGACCGCCATTGTCCGACACGTAGATTGAATACGAGGCAACCGCCGATCCGTTGGCGGCTTCGCTGCCCGACCATGACACGTTGAAAGTCGGCGAAAACTCGATCGCGGGCAAGGCGGCGACGGAACTGGTCAGGCCCGTGCCGGCGTCGATGGTGTTGGAGATTTGAGGCGTGTCCATCGGCGGGTTGGTGCTGAAGACAACGGTGGCCTGTGCGTTGACGACGGTTCCGGTTGGATCGGACTGATTGGGCACGACGGTGTAGCTGACAAAACCTTCGCCGCTGCCGATTGCATCATCCGGAGGGAGGAAGCCTACCCTGGGATCGACGGGCATCTCGCCCGTGGCCGGGTCGATGGTCGTGAATACCCAGGTGGCGGTATCAGTGCTGACATCGATCGTGGCAGTCACCTGCACGTCATAGCCCAGGGTTTGGCTCCGGTCGATCGTGGTCTGGTAGTAAGCCGAGTTGGCGGGGACTTGGAAGATCTGTCCGCCCCAACCGAAGCTGCCGAGGCGGAAGGTGCGGGCGTCGAGATTGGGATCCAGATGTTGGGTAATAACGACCTGCGGGACCGGCAGCGTGGCGGTCGGCTTGTTTTCGAAGTTGATGGTGTAATTCAGCGGCTGGGAGACCGCGACATACTTCTGGCTGCCGAAGCCGCTGGGTCCAAGAATATTGTTGGGATCCTCGAAAGTCCCCGTCAGCCAGTCGGAATCTCCGCCGGAATCAGGTGCGTTGGGGTCATCGGAATCGTCCGGATTGTCGGAATCATCCGGCGGCGTGGACGGCGGAGGCGGAGGCTCGTCGTCGTTGTCGTCATCGTTGTCGCTGTCGGGTGGCTGAGGGGAATTTATAGGCATTACCACCATGTTCCCTGAATTGTCGGTCAGCTCTACGGTAAATGGGACGCCATACGACCAACCGTTGTCTTCAAGATCCTTCAGGTCCGTTGTAAACAGGAACTGTTCCAACGGTGAGCCGAGATCTCCCGGATGAAAATCAATGGAATCAATCACGGTCATTGAAATCTGAGATTCAACGACCAGGTATTCTTGGTCAACTACGTTGCCGTCATCATCAGTCTCTTGGACATCCTCTATGTAGGCAAACACGGATCCACCCAATATGCGATCATCGAAACGAGTCGTGCCATCGGCCTGCACCCAGGAACCTTCCTCGCCGGCAGTGTTTCCAGGGACGGTCCATGGCGAGTAGAAATCAGTCCCCGGGTGGAGCGCATTGTATAGCTTTATCAGTTCGCAAAGGTCGTATTCAACCCCGCCTGAAGCCAAGTCATAGTAATCCGCGGGAAGGCGTGTAGCTGCGATCCGATTGGCTGCCAGGTAGAGGAGGTCACTGAAAGAGCCCTGAATCTGTGAATCATTCCGATAACCGTTCCACCTTTCGACGACATCCGAGCCGTCCGAAAAGTACTGCTCTGGAGTCGGCGAGGAGGGCGACGACGTTATAAAATCAAGCCACAAGTTAGCAACACTCAGGCCAAACCACGCCGCTTCTCCTGGGATCAAGACCGCCAGCAGGTACGCCTTTTCCTTTGCCAGTTGTAGGTCTTTAATGATTTGAGTCAGACCGGCTGGTTTTGCCGAATCCGCCGCGCTTGAAGCGACGGCGGCTTGAGTGGCGGCGCTCGCAGTGGAAGCGGCCGGCGCCAACTCCAACGCTCCGAGATCCTGTTGTTGTCCCGCGGTAACAGTCGAGCTGACCTCAAGGCCGTCGGATGCATTATCGGTGATGTAAATCGTGTAGGTTCCGGCCGGGAGGCTGTTTATGGTGAATTCATTGCCCATCAGTGTTCCGTTGAACATATCGACGGCGGTACCGCCGTCGAGGGTGGCGATGACGTCTAGGCCGCTGCTCACCGGTTGTCCGTCGAGCTCAACGGAACCGGAAATGCTCGCGCCAGCGCCCAGGGAAACTGTTCCGAGGTTCGTCGTCTGACCCACCATGGTTGTTACTTGTGAGATGGTCAATGGAGCGTAGCCCTCGGCCTCGACCCGAAGCGAGTATGAACCGGCGGGCAGGTCCGCGATGTTGAAGGAGCCGTTGGACACCTTTCCGTAATACGCCTTTTGTCCGTCCGCGGAAAAAGCGATCACGCTAATCTGCGAATCCGAGGGAGCGCTTCCAGCGAATGAAATTGTTCCGGAGACGGCGCCCACTTCGCCGTAGGAAATATCCAGTGTGGTGGCGTTTGGCGCCGTGAGGGCGACGGTGTCCTGCGAGAATCCCACGCCCGTGCTGTCGCTGGCCGTGAGCGAATAATCACCCGAAGCTAGGCCATTGATTTGATAATAGCCGTTGTTGTCGGTGGTGGTGGCGTAGCTATTGCCCTGCGAATCGTAGAGGCTGACGGTGATTCCGCTCGATGGCTTGGAGGTTGCGTAGTTGACGACATGGCCGGAAATCGAGGTGGCGGCGGTGAGGTTGAGCGTGACGCCGGTGACCTGTTGCCCGTCGGCGACGGTCACGATCGGCGGATTCTGAATCAGAGCATTGGGGAGATGGAATACAAAGGCGCCGGGATCGACCACGGGGAAGATGAACGAGCCGTCGTTCAGGGAGTACGATGAATACGTTTCGTGGGTCGTTTGATTGACGGCGGTAATCGTCTGGCCGGCGAGCGCAACGTTCGGGTCGTCGGCGAAAATGGTGCCGGAAATGGAAGTTCCCAGGGCAGCGGTGGCTCGCTCGACGGAGATTTGGAGCAGCGTTGTCGGATCGCTGTTATTCCCCATGACAGCGGGCAGCAGCGTCGCATTCTGCGCCAGCACATTTACATAGGTGCCCCAGGTGCTGCCGATGGCCTGCTGAAGATTGGCATAGATGGCGTCAAAGTTCGGTTGCAGGAGCACCGACGCCGGCAGATACGGCTTGAGATTCAGCGGAGCCATATCGTTCGTCTGAATGACCTGGACTTCAATGTCGTTCAACGAACCGGCGGAAGATGCGCTCTTGAAATAGAAAGTCTTGGAAACGCTTTCTCCCGGCCGCAGAATTCCCGCGGGGCCGTCAGGACTTGTTCCCAGCAGGGAAAGATAACTTACGCTCTTCACATTGGTCGGGGTGAGGCCGATCGCGGTTTTGTCGGTGGACGTCAGCGTCAGCAGCGGGGCGACAATGTCATGTTCGCTGATATTCGTATAGACGAGTTGGAAGCTGCCGACGCGATTGGGGAGCGAAATCGTCGGGGCCACGAAATAGGTTTCCAACGCTCCGTTCTGAGCGCCGTTGGTGGGATTCAAGACCGGCAGCGATTTTGCCGCAACCACGGTGACTGCGCCCGAGAATTGGGCGGTCGTGCCGTCGCCTCGCATGGCCTGGAGAGCATACGAACCGGGATTCCGTCCGGTGAAATTGAAAGTGGCGAAGACCGTGCCGGAATCCTGGAAATAAACGTTTGTCGCGGGCAGGACATTGTTAACGGCATCGACGAGTTGGAACGTCGTCGCGCGGTCGAAGAGGGCGCCGCTGATCTCAATCGTTGAGGGGCCGCTGTTATCGACCGTTCCGTTGGCGACGGCGGTGATCGAGAACGGAATTGCCGAAGCGGTGATGGAATAATTCTCGGCATTACCGGGCACGCTGTTGCCGTAAATCAGCACGTAATAGGAGCCGGCTTGCGTGTTGGGGACGGTGATCTGCTGGTTGGCCTGGAAGGGCTGGCTGTAACGATAATCGTAATCCGCGCGGGTGGGCATAGTCCCGTAGCTGACGTACAGTTCGTTGGACGCCGACGCAGCTTGGCTGGTGAGCGAAAAGTCGAGGGTCTCGTTAGCGGCGACGACGACCTTGTAATACACCGATTGACCGGTGCTCAAGAATCCGGAGGTGGGAGTGCTGAGGGTAAGTGCGGGGGCATCGATCGCCGTCTGCGTCACCGAAGCGCTGAGGTTGTTGCTTTGAGTGATTTCGGGAAGCGTGTTGAGAATGTTAGTCCGGAGGATCACGTAATAGTTGCCTGGCGCCACACCCGGCAGCGGTGCGGTAAGTGTGCCCGTGTAGGAGTCGCCGGCTCCGAGGTTTTGGGTCTGGTAGACATGGCCAAGCAAGGGGTCGCTGACGGTCCAGGTCGGCGAGGAGGAGAGATATAAGGAATCGGTCCACGATCCACTGGCGGCATTGGCGCCGACGTTGGTCACCTGATATGTGATCGTGATGTTCTGGCCCGCGACGGCCGTCGCGGGAATGGTGACCGTTCCGGCGGCGAGATCAGCCAAAGCCGGCAAGTTGATTTGTACGGCGGCGGCGGAAGCGGCCGTATCATTGCCGGCATTCACTTCGTAGACGGCTTGGTTGCTGTTTGTTTCTACAATGACGTAGTAAGTTCCGGCCAAGCCGGACGCCAGCGAAAACGTCCCCATTTGAGAGTAGCTTGCGCCGGCGTTCAGACCGCCTTGGGTTGTGACCGATCCGAGATATCGGTCAGTCGTGTCGAGCACCTGATCGAGCGAGAGGTAGACCGAATCGGTAATCGAAACATTTCCGGTGTTGCCGCCGGCGTTATGGACGGTCCAACCGACTGAGAGTTGTCCGCCGCTGGAGACGGATGCGGGGACAGCGACGTTGGTGACGGTCAACTCCGCGGGCGTGGAAACCGTGACGCTCGTTGGGCTGGATGCCGCCAACGTGTTGTTCGACTTGTTGGTTTCGTAAACGAGGTTTTCGCCGGTGGTGACGCCGGGCGGTGCAACGGGCCGGTCGACGGCGAGGATGAAATAGTAATTGCCTGCGGTCGGGGTTCTTGGCACGGTGAAAATGCCGGAAGCGGTGTAATTTGCTCCGGAGGCCAGCGCGTTCGTGTGTTGAACAGAGCCGAGATAGATGTCGGTTCCGCCGCTGCCGAGGCTTGTGTTCGTCGACAGCCAGATGTCGTCGTTCCAATAGTTTGAATTGGTCGTGCCGGGACCATTATTGATGACGGTCCAGCTCACGTTCGCGGTGCCGCCCGTTGTGACGGTTGCCGGAGCCGATATCGAAACAGGCTGGAGGTCGGACACTTGTGCCTGCGAACCTCCGCCTGACTGAAGTGTAAGGGCGATAGGCGCGGAGACGTTATTAGCCAAATTTGTTTCGAATCCCAAACTCGACGAATTGGTGACGACGAAGATGTTGTAATCTCCGGCGAGATTGATAGGCAGCGTGACGGATTCAGACCTGGAATAACTTCCGCCGGGACTCAAACTCGAGGATTGGGTAAATGAACTGAGCAGCGTCGCGGTGCTGTCAAATGTACTCTTGGCCGTGATGTACACGCTGTCCTTCCAGGTGCTGTTGCCCGTATCCCCGGCGCCCTGATTGGCGACGACCCAGTTTAGCGGGATGCTTACGCCCGAAACGGCGCTGCTTGGTCCGCTGACAGATGTGACGACCAGATCAGCCGGTATAGAAGAGACGGCGATCGTGCTTGTTGAGGCGCCGATGTTGTTCGGCTTGTTCAATTCGAACACCTGATTCCCGCTATCGGTGTTCACAATGAGGTAGTAATTGCCGCTGACTGCAAGAGGAATCGGGACGGTGACGTTGGCGCTGTAGCTCGCACCGGCGGCCAGGCTTCCGACGTGCGTTTGGAAGCCGAGGAAAACTACGGTGGTTGAGTCGTAGGAGGCAGTTGGCGAAAGATAGAATGAGTCTGTCCAGGTGTAATTCGGGGTGGCTCCGGCTCCGGCGTTGACCGCGGTGTATTTGAAGCTGAAGTTGTGGTTCGCCGACGCCGTGGACGGCGCGACGATCGATTGGATCTCCAAATCGGGAGGCGGAGTGAGGTTGACCGTAACCGAAGCGGCTGTCCACGCGACATTGTTGGCAGTCATCCCGTTTTCAAACACCTGCCCCGACACGTCGGTCCTTACGAAGAAATAGAACTGGCCGCTCACGCCAACCGGCAGTGTGACGCTCGCCGACGCATCGTAGCTGGCTCCCGGTGCCAACGTGCCTTGGTGCCCCAGCCTTCCCAATTGGGTCGCGCTGGAGTCGAACGTCGGGCTGGAAGACATATAGATGGCGTCGGTCCAGTTCGCGACGGCCGTTTGTGCAGCTCCATTGTTTGACACGGTCCATTGGATCGTCGCCGATTGACCGGAAAAGTTTTGGGCGGGTGCCGTGACCGCGGACACGGCAAGATCGGGGAAAGGACTGAGCGTCACCGTAAACGCGTCGCTGATCGCCAGTTTGTCCGTCCGGCTGAGTTCCTGCATGCTTGGAGGATGGTGGCCGCCGGTGCCGTCGGGAACGACGTACACGTACCAAGTCCCCTCCGCCGTTGCCGGCAGCGGGACGTTTACCGTGTTGGCATAGCTTTGACCCACGCCGAGGTAGCTGGGGTTGTTAAAGCCTATAATGACCGGTTGGTTGTTCAGCGTCTGATCACTTCCGGGTCCAACCACACCCGGTCCATAGGTCTGAGCCAAAGTGGGATCCTGCGATAGAATGACCCAATCCTGCCAGACGGGAACGGAAGTGGCTGCAGTGCCCTCGTTCTTTATGGCAAAAGTGACGGGAACTGTCGTACCCGAGAGCACCCCATTCGGTGGCGGGGTGACGCTGGTCACCACGAGGTCGGGCAATGGAACCTGGTTGATAAGGATGGAATCGCTCGCGGCCGTCGTATCGTTGCCAAACCCATTTCCTTCCTGAACGGATTGAGTGGCGTTGGTGGTTACATGGATCCAGTAGGTGCCCGGTGTGCTCGGGAGGTAGACCTGTTGCGAACGTTGCACTGAATCGCCTACGGCCAAGGTTCCAGCAAAGGTGAACGTGCCAAGCAGTTGCTTGCCGTCGCCTTGCGCATCGGCGGCCGCATAGACGCTGTCGACCCACGGACCGTTTGCCGCGGCGGTCCCATTGTTTATGTCGGTCCAGGAAATGACGGCGGATTGGCCGTTGTACCCGGTTGCTGGTGCAGAAACGCCGGTAACTTGAAGATCGGGATAGGGGGCGAGCGTTGCGGCGGCGCTGATTTGGCTGACGTTGTTGTTCTCCGCAGGTGTCTGAGGATTGTACTCAAAGATCTGGTTCCCGCTGTCTACCTTCACCGTGACGCTCAGCTGCCCGACGCCGGCATTTCCGTCGGGAAGTTGGAACTGCGCCGAACGTGCTACCGATCCTCCCGGCGCAATGTTATTTGTGCTGTACGTCTGGCTGGTGTCGAGCAGCGTCTGTCCGGACGTGACGTTGACGACTGTGACTTGATCGCTCCACGTTCCGACGGCCGTTGCAGCGCCTATGTTGGAGTCCATCCAGTTTATGGTCACTGTTTGGCCTGACTGCGGAGAAGCCGGATTCAACGCAAGTGCCGTTACCGCCAAGTCGGGATAGGATGCCAGGGGTGAAGTGGTATTAATTTGGCTCGCGTTGTCGTTGAGGTTGGACTCAAAGACGCTGTGGTTGGCATTGACGGTGACGGTTGCCGTCAAGGGGTCGCTGACGTTGAACCCGGTGGGCAGGCGGAAGGTGATGCTCTGCGGGCTGGACGCCCCGGCGGCCAGATTGCCGCTGTCGCTCGGGTTGAAGGTGCTGTTGTAGAGCTGCCGTGAAGTTACCGAGTCGATCACGATGACCTGATCGGTGAAGGACGAGGTGACGGCGGCGCCGCCGGCGTTGGTGTCATTCCATTGCACCGAGACATTGCCCAAGGAATCGCCAGTGATATCGAGACCCGTGACTTGCAGGTCGGGATAGCCGCTCAGGGGCGCGGAGGCAGTGAACGATGCGGTGTTGTTATTGAGGTTGGACTCAAAGACGTTGTGGTTGGCATTGACGGTGACGGTGGCCGTCAAGGGATCGCTGACGTTGAAGCCGGTGGGCAGGCGGAAGCTGATGCTTTGGAGGCTGGACGCCCCGGCCGCCAGATTGCCGCTGTCGCTCGGGTTGAAGGTGCTGTTGTAGAGCTGCTGTGAAGTTACCGAGTCGATCACGATGACCTGATCGGTAAAGGACGAGGTGACGGCGGCACCGCCG
>Ga0116112_1002227_pt1 | contig 11952 bp, 7 predicted proteins | sample June2015DPH_8_15_FD_89721 | JGI IMG/M metagenome (GOLD analysis project Ga0116112, IMG submission 89721) | Peatland microbial communities from SPRUCE experiment site at the Marcell Experimental Forest, Minnesota, USA - June2015DPH_8_150 | ecosystem: Environmental > Terrestrial > Soil > Wetlands >... | reverse complement strand
CTAGGTAAGAAGAAAACGAGCCGCTCGCGGCTCGTACCCTGGAAGTGTCTCTTGACAACGCCGACACCGTCATAGAGGGTGGCCTACCCTTCGCGGTTTTCGCAAAGGGTGGGTCTGCTCTTCGTTTTCGTCTTTTCTTCTGCTCTGATCTGGCGGACGGGCGTCCTTTCTCCTGAACCAGCCACCGAGCCACGTCTTCAGGTAGGTGGTATCATGCCCCTATGAGAGCGACGACTGCTCTTTTCCTCCTGGCTGCGCTTACAGCAGGGGAGCCCCACAGCGGGATCTGGATCAACGCATTTGTACTCTAGTGGAGGCACGACTACACTCCGATGGTGGAATGGCTCTTCACCTATGCCGGACAAGTTGTAGGTGGCGTTCTCACTTTTCTTGCGTTGTGGAAAGATGCAAAAGACTATGGCGATCTGTCTAAGAAGTGGGGCAGATGGATAATTGGATTCTCTGCATTCGCCATTCTGTTTTTGTTTTGTGCCTCAATTTACTTGACCCACCTTGGACGTGCCCAAGCCCTTAGGGACAAGGCGAATGCGCAAGCCGAAGCTGCTGCGAGCAAGGCTCAGATTGAGACCTTATCGAGCCAGATCGTCCAAATGTCCAAGGATCGGGCAGCCGCCGAGAGCGGTTTCCGAGAATCCTTTGCGCAATTGAGTCAGAAGGTCGCAAATCTCCAGACCAAAGCAGCCACTCAGGAGTTGTCCAAGCAGTTGAGTGATACTCGAACCGAGTTGCGAGAAGCTCAAGCTAAACTTGTCCAGCCAAAAGCAATACTAGTTCCAAGTCTCTGGACATTAGACCCGTCTCAATTGCCGCTCCTCACGACCGCTGCCAAGCTCGTTGGTAATTCTGTGACGATTGATTTTTTCGTTTTCAACAAGAGCGATGTAGCTGCCGTTAATGGGAGCATCTTCATAAGAATTTGCAGTGGCTGCAAGTTTGCAAAAGAACCTGAGGGGTTCAGCAAGATAAGAGGTGTTGAAGATTACGATAGAGAATTCAGTTTTGCCAATATCTTGCCGCATACTGGGATACACAAATTGACGGCGGAAGTGATTCCGCCAGAGAGTGCTGGCACTTTCGAGTTTGATATAACCTCAGAATGTCAGACCTGTGAAGCTCAAGATCGGCACCACTTCTTTGTGACTGTTCAAAAGTAATCTGAGATCACATAAGCCCACGTCCAAGAACGTCGGGCGGGTGGCGCATCCTTATGAATTGCATTCGGGTTGCACAGGGGCAGGATACCACTTCAAAAGTTAACCTGGGAGTGACAAAAGGCAGAGGAGTGGGTGGCCTACCCTTTGCGGCTTTGGCAAAGGGTGGGGTTCCTCCTCTCTTTGACTTTTCTACTGGCGGGTTTTGACCTCCCCTTTCCGGAGTTCCCTTCTGGCACCAGCTTAGAAACAAGTAGCCCTCGATTCTTCTTGACACTGAATTACCTTTATGTTACTATGCGAAATACGTGGGAGCGAGTGGCACGGCCCAATGTTAACTCTATCGGAATCAACACTTACAAGAAATGTGGCCTATAACTACTTCATAATCAACACTTGCACATCATTCTCAAAACAAAGCACCTATAAACCCTTCAGAATCCGCACTTACAACCCCCAATTTCACTAACTCCTTTCCCCTTCACACTTACGCAAAATCCAATTTCACTTCCCCTTCTCACCCCCTTGGCAATTCCCCGCTGCTTCCGCAAATACCTTCGTGTGCAGATCGATCTCCGCCACCGATTCGTGCCGTGCATGCCGATCTCCCGCGTCTATCCCGGGTGCGGTCGCTGGGCCAGCTTTTCCTTCCCTCTGCCTGCTCTGCCAGGGACCCCGCCTCCACCCCTCCAGGACTTGGACGGCAACCCGAATCGGTATATAAGTGGCAATGTCTGGGCCGCGAAAATATCCGCCCTGATGGACCGACCGGTCGGACCGGAGCTCGCTCGTGCCTTATCGCCCTGCTCAGCCTTCCGACTCAAGGACGGCCAGCCCACGGCATCACAGGAATGACCATCATGGAACCCACAAGATCTGCAAAACCGGAAGCCCACGTCGTCGCCTCCTCGCAACGCCTCAGCTCCGTTGACGCCCTGCGCGGCTTCGACATGTTCTGGATCATGGGGGGCGGACCGTTTGTGATGGCGGTCTGCAAATTCTTCGCGAATCCCCTCCCGCGCTGGCTGGACCGGCAATTCGACCATGTCGACTGGGAAGGCTTCGTAGGCTGGGATCTCATCATGCCGCTGTTCCTGTTCATTGTCGGAGTCGCCATGCCGTTCTCCGTCGGCAAGCGCGTCGAACTTGGAGGAACCCGCGGGCAGATTTACCGCAAGGTAGCTTATCGCGTGGTGGTGCTGTGGATCCTCGGCATGGTTGCGCAAGGCAACCTCCTCGGCTTCGACCCCCACAACCTGCAGTTCTACAGCAACACGCTTCAGGCCATCGCCGCGGGATACTTGATCTCCTCGGTCGCACTCGTGGAATTGCGGGTGCGCGGACAGGCCGCGTTGGTCGTCGCGCTCCTTGTCATGTACTGGCTTCTGCTCGCTTTCGTCCGCGTCCCGGGTCACGGCGCCGGCGTATTCACGCCCGACGGGAATCTCGCCATGTGGATTGACAAGGCTCTGCTCGGACGTTTTCAGGACGGCACTACGTACACCTGGATTCTCAGCAGCCTGGGCTTTGGTGCGACCGTGCTTATGGGCGTTCTCGCGGGCCACCTCCTGCGCTCGTCTGTCCCCGGCCCGCGCAAAGCCCAGTGGCTCGCGGCCTCCGGCTGCGCATGCCTGCTCGCCGGATGGCTCTGGAGTTTCGCCTTCCCGATCATCAAGCACATCTGGACGAGTTCGATGGTGCTGTGGTCCGGCCGTTGGTGTCTGTTGCTCCTGGCGGCGTTTTACTGGCTGATCGACGTGAAGGCTTACCGGCGCTGGGCTTTTTTCTTTATCGTCATCGGCATGAACGCGATCGTCGCTTACATGGCCGCGGAAGTTTTGCCCTTCGCACAAATCAGCGGCATCTTCTTTGCGGGCCTCGCCAAACACCTCGGAGTCTTTGGAGACGCGCTGGTAACCTTCGGGGCTCTGGGCATCCTTTGGCTCTGCCTCTACTACCTCTATCGCAACCGCACCTTCATCCGCATTTAGCCCGCCGCATTGACGTGACCGGCTTGAATGTGTCCCGCGGGAGTGAGGGAGAATCCGTGCGATGGAGGGCAAGGCGTGCCCATTAAGAGATCCAAAGCCGGGCAGAACGGGTAGACTGCCCATTGCGGTTTTCGCAAAAGCTGGGTCCGCTCTTCGTCTTTTCCGCTGCTCTGATCTGGCGGCGGCGTGTGGAAGTCGCCCCGGCGGTCAACCCGGCCTTTGAGTGCTGCGCCTTTCCGACGGCCGCGACTCCTGCTCTTTTGAAGAATGTCGGACCGCCTCTAAAATCCTTCAGTGGTCGGTGGGTTCCCGGAAGCGGCGATTATCGAGAAGGTTTGGAACAGCCCGTAAATTGCCAGTTACCTTGATCGAAAAACTCCGAACGGTTGGCACGCCGTCCACCCCGTCCACTGTGAGACGGACAGTGAAATTCCCTGCCCTTGTGTAGGCGTGAGAGACCCTCGGACCGTTTGCGCTCGTGCCATCGCCGAACTCCCAGCGATACTCGACTGCGGGCACACTGGTGGCTTCTGTTTGAGCTGAGAAAGAGATGGTCTCACCAGCATTGGCGACCGAGGGCACTTTTGCGGTAACGACCGGTGCGCCCGGCGCGACGTTGCTATCGATAATCTTGATCACCTTCACGGACTCGGGAAGTTGCTTCTCGATCTTCACGGTGCCACCCACCACCGCAACCGGCGCGTTCTGGTTGAGTACGTCCAATGCTGTAAAGGTATGCTCCGCGGGCAACCCGAGATCAGCGAATTTCAGCGTGTGCGACCGCGAGGTTTTTGTCCAATTAAAGACGGTCAAGATGGCTTGGTGCGGACTTTCCTGCAGGAAGAAGATGCTGGGTTGTTCATCGCCGGGCTCGTAGGTCATCAGATCGAGGGGCGTGGAAGCGCGTCCAACTTTCGCCACATTCAGCAAGTCTCTGTTCTCGACGAGCGCCAAGCGATCCTTCTGAGAACCCAGAACGAGCATGTCGTCGCCAATCTCATACATGCCTCCGGACACTGCCGAGAGAGCAATCGACGCCTGTCCTGCGGACAGATCAAGCACGGGGGGCTTTTCTCTAAATTCGCTGAGGGTCTGATCTGTGGTGTTGAAGGCGTCCGGATCGTTCAGGAAAAAATTGCGGTGCATGTAAAACCGGGCGGCAATCCCCGGCGCAGCATTCTTTGTTGCTCGAAAAGAATGTGCGGTGTCCGCGGAGACTCGGCCCGTGTCGACCAGCCCTACCGGCGTGAGCATGGGACTTCCGTCCTTGTCCAGGACCACGGCGTCACCCACAGTATCGCGAATGATTTGCAAGCCGATGCGCAGCGCTTCCAGGGCGGTCGTGTTGGGCCGGTACCTGAAGCCCTCGATGGCGGTAGTGTCCATAAAGTCGAGCTTGATGAACCGGACCCCCCATTCATGCACCAGAGTGTTGTAGGTCTGGCGCAGATAGTCCTGTGCTCCGGGATGCGTTGTGTCCAGCATGAAGAGCAGATCCGTTTTTTGATTCCAGACCTCGCGACCCGAGATAGGTTCACCCTTGGCGTTGTGGACGAGCCATTCCTTGTGCTGCTCGTAAACCCAAGCCCGGGCGGTCACCTCAAACGGAGCGGTCCAAACGCCAATCGTTAGCCCGTCCCCGGTGATGTGGTGACCCACAACGCGCATGCCATCGGGGAACTGCGTCGCATTGGCTGTTACGTACTCTCCGCGGGCGTACTGGTAGCCTTCATCAATTTGAAAGTACTTGTAGCCGAGTGCCTTCAAATGTTCGGCTTGCCAATCCGCGTTGGCCAAGGTCTCGCCTTCGTTGATAGCGCCATAATAAGCCGTCCAACTCCACCAACCGATAGGATTCTCAATGGAGACGCGAGCGTGGTGCAGCCGTCGAATCGCATCGCCGTAAGCCAACAACTGATTGTGGTAGCCCAGCCCGGCTTGCAGCATCACGCGCTCCGAGACCACGTCTGAGCCGGACGCGAGGGGCAGGCTTAGTTCGACCTGATTTTCCGCTGGAGCATTTTTCAGATCAAATTCCTTTTGTATTTCCGTGGTTCCCGTGAAGTCAACGCTATAAGACGCAATCTTCGCTCCGGTCCCATCGCCCGCAGTCTGCAGATGCAGAAGAGTCAGAAACCGATCCGCGGTCAGCGCGCCGATGAAAAGACTTTGTTTGCTCTCCCGGTTGTAGACGAGTTGGCTCCCGACTCCGCGATGCATCCCGCCTGGCGCTTTCCCCAGGTCGTAGAGCCGCAACTGCGGCCAATCTTCGCTGAAGCTGTCGGAAAGGATACGATCGGCGAAGGCATGACCACCCAGATTAAGCAATGGTTCCCCGAGTGCCTCTATGCCTCGGATGGCCTGCACCGTCACTTCCTTTCCAGTGCTGTTCCGTACCGTCGCCTGGAGAGTCGCGTAAGGACTTTGGTCGTAAAGCTGGACAACATAGATGAGGTCAGCCTTCCCCTGGAGTCCAGAGTTCGTGACGGTCATTGCCAGGCCAGAGCCGAGTTCATCGCTGAACGTGGATTCGGATACTTGGTGACGCGGATACTCGGTCGAGCGCAGCCACTGGTGATTGACCTGAGCTGCCACACCGCTCGTGAAGATGAGCTGGCCGCCCCGCACCGCCAGCTGATACGTCCCATCCTTGGCGTTGACGCTCAGGGACAGTTTATCGTTCGTCAATTGCTGAGCCGCGCAGGGCGTGTTGACAACCAGCGCCACAGCGATAATCGCGATTCCCACATTGCAAAACAATCCGCAACTCATTTTCGACACGGTGTAAGTCTCCCTTCCAAGCAGGTTTCCATAACAGCAGCCAATACTTTTGCGGTGACGCGCATTACAGCCACGATAGAGTCATCTGAAAATTCAACGGGTTCACCAGAAACTGAAACCAGTTGGCCGGCCACGCGACTCACAGGTGGAGCAAACCTTAACATTTAAGCTTTACTTGATGGCCACCGTGATCCGCGGAGTGTTGTACCCCTCGAGTCTCACCCACGCCGGTGTCTTGCCTGGTTGCGGGACGACACCGTGAATCACGGCTGTTTCGCCCGGAAAAACTGTGACGTAATTATCGTCGTACTCGATCGGAAGAATCTCGTCGCCATCCCGGTCGGGCGTGATCTCCGCACGTTCGAAGAACGCGACGTGTCCGGTCGCGTTGTGCAGCCGAATAGCGACGCGATTCGCACCGCCCGCTGACGTTTGTGTCGCACTTAGCTCCAACGGAACTTGCGGCATGGAGTTCAGCGCCGTCATGTCGGCCCAACTCGCTTGCTGCAACGCAAATGCACCGTCGTTCTTGCGATCGCCCAAATCATCGTCCTTCTGCGACTGCCAGTAGATGTTTTCCGCAAGGACCTTGCCAGAATTGTCAAACAACTGACAGCGCACAAAATAGACGGGAGAGCTATTCGGAAACCTGGGCAACGTCATGGCCTGGAAGGCCCCGCCCGAGGCGAGCTTGATATTCGCCGCGTCGCGGTCGTCCAGCACCTGGCCTTGTATGTCGTAGATGCGCACGCGCACACGCAAGCCTTGCTGCCCGGTCGGCATCTGGTTGACGACTGTGACTTTTGCCTGACTGTGATCACCGGTCGCGTAGGAATCAAAGACCACGGAGAGGGGCCGCAAGCCCTTCTTGGCGCCGTAATAGGCTCCGCCCGGGCGCAAGTAATAATCGAAAATATTTCCAAAGAAAGAAGGCCAGTGGCTATTCAGCATCCAATAAATCGTCATTTTGTGATTCGCCCACCCGTTGGCGGCGAACGCCTCGAATTGCGCACGGGTACCTTCGTAATGGGCAAGTTGGGCCTTCCGCGCAAACTCCTCCGCGCTGTTTGAGGGCCCATAGCGGCGATCAACGGCGCGCTGAATGTTGCTCAGCGTGCTGTTTCCCGGGTTCGAGCCGGAATGGAAGTACCAAGTTTCATTGATCGGCCAGAGCTTGTCGCTGGGAATAAACTTCTTGAGGCTCTCGAAGGGAGGGATATGTTCATTGTCGCCCTGCTCGGCGCAGGAGCCTCTCGAGGCTTCATACTGTCCGCTGAACCAATAGGTGGGTGGCCGCCAACTATAGGGACCCGCCATATGGATGCCGTCCCATAGGCGCTCGCCTCGATCGTTCTTGGCGAATGATGAGACGGTGTCAACCGTGGCGTTCTGCCAGTGCAAGTCCGACAGGATCCCGTGGTAGACGCTGAGCACGGATTTCGGCGGCAGACCGTCGCTTCCGTTGGCCCATATCCACACCGAAGCATGGGGACGGAGCATCAGGATTTGCGCCTGAAGACTCTCGGCCGCAACGCGATGATCCTCTTCATCCCATTGGCCCCACTTCTCCCACTGGTTGCAGCACATCCAACCGAACATGAGTGGGATGCCCTGCTCGTCTGCCAACTCCACAATGTGCTCACTCGAAATTTTCGATTCCCACCGGAGCATGTTGAGTCCAAGGTCCTTCACGTATCGGAGCACCGCGGCCTCCCGGTCCGGGTCGTACCGGTATAACAGGTCTGGCGTGTAGACCGCTCCGCGCACTAAGAAATCTCTGCCATTGACCTTTACATAGAAGTTGCCCCCCTTGCCGAGGCCGGGGAACTGCTCATCCTGATCGCGATGTTGGGTGATGGTGCGGATCCCGAACCGCATTTGCGTAACGTCGGAAAGTTCCTGGTTCTCCAGAAACTCGAGGCGAAGATCGTAGAGGTTTGGCGTTCCCATCGTGTAGGGCCACCAAAGGTCGGGATTCTCTACAACTAACCCGGGATATCTATCGGGTGTGAAGTTTACGTGTCGCTCTTCGTTTGGTGAAAGACTGACCGATTGTTCGAACCGTATAGGGGGTTTGCCCGAACGCGAAATAATTCCCCGGAGAATCCCACTCACTTGGCGATTCGAAAAATTGCGGAGGTCGGAGAAAACTGTCAGCCGGGCCGTGGTGGTTTTTGGCAGCGGAAGATCAGAGTTGACTAGCGCATGGTCGAGTGTGACATCACCCGAGACCCTCAAATAGACTGGCTTCCAGATCCCCGCATTGCGATCCGCAACAAAAGAAATTCCGTTCTCAGAATTCTTCCGGGGACCTTGATAGCCCAAATACTTCCAGTTGATCCAGTCGAACCAGCTATCTGCTAACTCTACTCCATTAACATCTTGCAGCGCCTGTTCCGGCGTCACTTTGACCGCAAGCGTGTTCCATTCTCCACGCTTGATCCATTGCGTTACATTCAGCTCGTGCGCGTTATACATGCCGACTACACGCTTATTGTCGGCAACCATCTGGCCGTTCAGCCATATTTCTGCACGATAGTTGATTCCCGGAAAATCCAGTAAATAAACCGCATGCCCGTCCGGCGCATTAAAGGTTGTGCGATACCACCAATCCTGCTTGTACAGCTCTTGCGGAACGCTCTCAAGCAAGTTCTTGCCAAAATAGAGATTTGGATACACGCCGTCCTCTTCGAGCGTCTCCAGAACGGTTGCGGGCATTCGATGGATCGCATACCAGCCCGTGTCCTTATAGTCGGGGAGGGAGATGGCCGCTCCGCCAGTCTGCAAATCCTTTGCGGAAGTGAGCTTCCAGTTCTCGGCCAACTCGATGCTTCTGGGGGAGTCCGGGGCAGCGGAAGACGGGAGGACGCCCGCACACAATGACAAGAACAGCGAAACGATAAGCTTGAACATGCTCGTTCGACTCCTCTCAATCGATCTAACTTCGTCTTTCGTGGTATGGCCATTGATTTCGCTGGATTCCATATTGACCTTGGACGCGAGACGCGCAAATCCTTGACTCACCAGGGAAGACACCCTAACCGAACCTCGCCCTGCGGCCATTGCTTCGCACCAAGACATCTCACCATCGAAACAAGCGGATGTATGATCGTTCCTTGCTGCTGCTCAATCCACACGGCACTTGAAACCTTCATCCAATCCAGGCCTTCATACCAGCATTGCAGTGCAGGCCTGCAAAAAAGCAGCATGAACTCCACACCCATCTGGCTCAACGCAAAAGCTTCCGCTGCCTTCATCGCAATTCGGCCATGTCCACGCCCCCTGCACTCAGGCCGTGTCAGCACTCCTCCAATTCCGGCCACGGGAACAGGATGTCCCTCAACCGCGACGCAATGCTTCACCAATCCCACATGACAAACCTTCCTTCCGCCTTCGACGATCAAAACATGCTTTTCCGTGGGCCTCCATTGCAACTGGTACGCACTTGTCTGGCTTGGATCCTTTTCGCCACCCGCCAGGTCGCGGCGATCCACCTCCGAGTAAAAATCCTCCACACGAACCTCGATGGGTGCCGGTGGGATGAGGGATTGCGGCTGCATATCGTTTTCCAGCTAGGTTCCGGTGGCTTCGGGAACCGCCCTGAAAATCAGCTGATATCGCTTCCTTCGTGCAATTGAAATCGTTGCACTACTCTGGCAATCACACCGTCCGGACTTGGGTTATCCGGATCTAGATCCGAAGCGAGGCTCAGGTGATAGGCCAGCAGTTGAGGGAAGACAATTTCGAACGGTATACGCAAATGATCTGGGATGTCCGGCGCCACGGCAGGAATGAAGTCGTGGGCCAGATCGCTTGCGGTAGTGGGTGATCCGACGACGATCAAGTAGCCAAGATTCTTCTGTCTCAGTTCACGCAGCAAATCCTCTTCGTAACGACGCCTGTGCATATCCGATGACAGCACGCACAGCACAAGTGAATCGGGCCGCAGAAAGCTCATCGGGCCGTGACGAAGACCTAAGAAAGTTTCGGGCAAAGCCGTAATGCCTCCAGCCGTCATCTCAATAACTTTGAGGCAAGCCTCCCGTCCGAGGGGCGTCAAACCTGCAGAGGTGAGGACCATCACCCGAGTGGGCATTCGCGAGGCCAAGCGTTGCGCCGCCAGTTCAAATCCGGGAAGAGCGTTGCTGACTCTATCAATGATGTGCGGCAGCTGTTTAGCCAAAACCTCGCCCTCGGTAATTCCCAGTCCCGCCAAAACAAGGTTTGAAAAGGAACTCGTCATCGCGAGACTCCGGTCGTTGGTGCGGGGGTCGAGGACAATGGATTTGACCCGCGGCAACCGGGCAAGTTGGCCATTCTGATTGCAGGTAATGGCAAGATGCCTCGCGTCGGGAAACATCTTTTGTATGCGTGCGATTACACCGGTGCTTTCAGGGCTTTCACCGGAGCGTGCCAAGGAAACAAGTATGCCATTGGCAGCAAAATCGGGGGCCAGGCGCGCTAGTTCCTCCCTTGAATAAAGAAGGAGATCGGTGGTTGGGATCGCCAAGGCATTTGCCCAGCCCGCTGCCACCGCTGACGCCGCATAGGCGGAGGTGCCAGCTCCGCAGATAATCGCCGCTCGTTCTTGCACCACTGACTTGAGGTTACAAGCGGCAACGCATTCGAGCGTTGCTGGCCAAACTTCCGGTTGCTGGCGAATCTCGGTAAGAGTCAGTACTCCTCTCAGATTACGGGTTTTGGAACTCGGGCCAGGGCCCCTGCTCATCATGGATCATGCCTTTCTGCAAATGGCACTCATTACATTGACATTGATTTTCATCGGCTGCCCAATTTCGCTTGCCTTTCACTCCGCGGGCGCGATTACTCTGCAGGGGTCAAGCAGGGTCGCCATGCGATCACTTTCTCCTGGGCTGTTTTTTCTGCAGATGCGCTAGCCGAAGCGGAACTCCCTCCTCCGCTTCGCGTTCAAGCTCGCCTTCTATTCTCAGAAGTAGAATTTGAGTGCAAATTGAATCTCGCGCTGATCGTTTGAACCATCCCGCGTCGAATTGATCATTCCAAAGGTAGTTGGGTTGGTGTAGTCCAGTGCGCCGGGAGCAGGCAGCACGCCATTACCACCGAAGCCAGGAATCGAGAAGTTGGGATGGTTCGTTAGGTTGAAGAATTCGGCCCGGAACTCCAGGTGCGTCGTCTCCGTCGTGCGAAACTCCTTGAAGAGAGAAAAATCGAGACGATGGAAGCCGGGCCCCCGGAACTGGCTTGGTCCTCCGCCCAGCGGGCTGTAGTCGGTTTGGCCGATCGTGGTCGCCACGGGCGGACTCGCAAATGCCGCCCCGTTGAGCCACTGATCCACATTATGAGGGCCGGCATAGATGTCCTGCCCGGCAACTCGAAGAGCATTGCAACCAAACCCCGAGGTCGTGGAGATCGTGCAGGGAATCGTTCCCGGCTGCCCATCCTGCATAGTCAGAATCCAGTTCGTGTCCCAACCTCCAATAAAGGCATCCACAACGCCGCGGCTGTCTTTCAGGAAGTGTCTGCCATGGCCGACCGGCAGGTCATAGGTGCCGCTAAAGTGAAATACTTTTTGCACGTCAAAATCACATTCTCCGAAATCCGGGTGGATACCATATCCCGGCAGGTACGCTGCGCGGAACCCCGCCCCCTGCGCACCAATAGCAGTGCCATTCAAAACGTCAATGGCATTCGTAAGACACTTCGACCAGGTGAAGTTCCCGAGGACGCTCAGGCCGCCGCCCAATCTTCGTTCATAGTTTGTCTGCAGGCTGTGGTAGTTGCTGTCCGCCGCAAAACTTGTGTACTGTACTGCGGTGGTAAAATCGGGATAAGGAGAGTAATCGTACGAGCTTAATTCATCAGGTAGCGCAGGAGGTAGGATCTCTCTCGGTGTATTCCAATTTGTGTACACCCCGAGGTGGCGAACCGTATTCCCCACATACCCCACCTGGATGGTATCGCTCGGCGTGAGTTGATATTGCAAGGTCAGGTTGTAGCCTTGGGTGTAGGGGGTCTTCATGTGGTAG
>Ga0116112_1002225_pt1 | contig 11965 bp, 15 predicted proteins | sample June2015DPH_8_15_FD_89721 | JGI IMG/M metagenome (GOLD analysis project Ga0116112, IMG submission 89721) | Peatland microbial communities from SPRUCE experiment site at the Marcell Experimental Forest, Minnesota, USA - June2015DPH_8_150 | ecosystem: Environmental > Terrestrial > Soil > Wetlands... | reverse complement strand
TCCATGCAAAAGTATGGCGTCCAGTCAGCCGTATGAGAAAGAGTGATCGGCCCAACGAACATGTCAATCGTGCCATTCACGTTGTCCCACTTCTCAATGTCGAAGTAGTCGCGCGTGCTGCCGAGAGATCCAGTACAAGTGGAAGTGGTGTCTTCCTGAAAATCGGCGGGGACTGTCTGCCCATTAAAGGTTGTCGAATTTTGAATCAGTCCTCCGTGTGCTACGTCCTTGAAGTCGGTTCCCGACAAATGCACGTAAACCGTGTAGGTAGCCAGATCCGACGATCCGCTCACCATCGTGTGGCTGAGCGTCGGATGGTAACTGTAGGCATACGCGCCCCACGCCGGAGCGGAGAGGGCGAGAAGGAGAAGAGGGAGAAGTTTGCGGGTCATTATTGGTCAACCTCAAGCACGATGCTGATATTTGTGGCTGCGCTTATTGCTGTTACCTTGAACGCGAGTCTGTCTCCCGCCGCAACTGAAGTCGTCCAGCCGGTCAATGTCGTGGAGTGCAGGCAGTTGTTCGACGCGATGGCAGGCGTAGCCGAAGCCGTGATAGAAGCCGTAGGCAGCCCCGTCCCGGTCGCGATCTTGAACACATCAACTGTCGCCGTGCCGGTATCCACGCACAGATCCCACGCCGAGATGGTGCCAGCGAAGGGAACCGTCGCAATGTAGGAGATCGAGTTCACCGCGATGGCGGAGCCGCCTGCGTTGAAGTTCATGCCGACACCGCGCGCCCTAAGCGCGGATGGAATGTCTGCCGCCGCGATGGCCCCGAATGCCCCGATGCCCGCAACCGCCGTCGCGTGCAGTACGTCGGTCGTGGTCGTGTCAGTTGCCGTCGCCGCCACCACGGTCGAATCCGCGCCATTCGTGCGAACGTGAGTGAGCTTGCCCATGGAGTCATAAGCCACCACTCCATCAGCGGATGAAGTAGCGCCAGCGCCTACCGGCACCTTCAGCGTCGCCGCCGCGCTCATGTCCAGGATGCCCGTCGCCGCTCCGGTGATGGTCGTGGTGCCGTTCGTGGACCAGATCGTGACGCCGCCCAGCACGGTTGAATTGTTCCATTGAAGCTGACCCGAAGACCCACCCGCAGCAGCAGTCCCCGCAGCAGCAGCCGTGTAGCATGGGTTCGGGCTAGATCCCGTGGTGTATTGGACCACCTGCCCGTTGGTCGGCGTGAACCCAGTACAAAATGGGACGCCCTTGAGGCTGGTCGCGCTGCCACCAGACTTAGGAGTTACCCCCTGCCCAAGACACCCCAAGGCCGTAAACAAAAACAAAATTGCTGTTCGCATAATAAGATTCCCTTGTCTGTATCGAGACTCCTCAAAAACGAAAGGGGCAGGGGCAACCGCCCTCCGCCCCTCAAGCCAGTAAACCGGCCCTTGCCCTACTTCCGAACCTTCTTCCGGCCCTTCTTGTGACGCGCCATTGAAAGTCCCTCCTTTCTGCGCCCCGTCACATTTTCATGACAAGGACGCACAGATACGGCGTAACGGTGGTAGCCGCTTGAACATAAAAGTAGTTCAAATCAGTAGTTAGTCCGCCAGTCATGCTCTGCCCACTCCACGCCGATGCACCCGCAGTAAGTTCTAAGCCAACACCGACAGGTGGCGTAGCTGTGACGTTAAGAGTCTTGTCCCCAACGTAGATGACCGTAGCCCCATTGCCCGCTTCCCCGGTCAGGAACATTACCGTGGCCGACTGGTCGATGGAATCAGTTGTGCGATTAGCCGCAAAATAGGTAGTGGCGAGGGTCCACAAGCTCGTCGCGGTGGTCGGCACCGTCAGTGTTGCAGCCCAGTAGTTCAATGTGCTTTGAGGCATAGGGGCCTACTATTAGCCGACCGAATACCAGTTGGTCTGGGCCGGATCGACCGTAAGTTGAAGAGCCGCATACGCAGCCAAGGTAGTAACGGTGGTTTGCGCGGCGGCGGTATAGATGTTGCCTCCAGGAGTGCTGACCGTAGCCGCTCCCACGGCCTTGAGGGTCAGGACGTATCCAGAAGGCCACGTAGAAGCACTGGGGATATTAGCCATACCGGCGCTGGTGAAAATCACAATCTGGTCTGCTGTGGTGATTGTTGAACTGGGTGACATCGTGGTGGTGAGAGTCGCCAACCGTATCCCGTGGTTGACGAACTGGGTGACGGTCCACCAATTAGAAGCATCCGTGACCACGCCCACAGAAGCATATGGGTTAAGCGTGAGGCTCGCGTATCCGTCAATGTTCCCCTGCGCTGGAGTGACGGTGACATTCGCGGTGCTGATGTTTCGTATCGTGACTTCTTGGCCCACTGGGTACGCCGTTGCGGCCTGAAACGTGACTGTCGCACCAGCGCTAACTAATATGTAGCTGTCTGCTGGCGTCACTGTCGTAGCCGATCCAGCAGATCGCTGGTTGCTTGGGACAGATCCTAATACCCTATCCCAGTTGGAAGACCCATCGCTAGCAATCTCCATGGCTTGATAAGGCGTATTCATCACGTAGTCGCCCGTCTGCCCGTTGATGGTGTTCGCTCCAGAAGGAGTCACGGTGACAGGGTTTGTGGAGGTATCACTCTTGATTATTCTGGGAGCGAACCCTTTGTTCGCGGTAGCAATAGCCGGAAGGGTGATCTTAAACCCAGCCGACACAGCATTTGCTAAAAGCGTCTTAGCTGAGGTGGCAACGGTGGTGTTCGCCGTAACCGTCGAGACTGGGTTTGAGCCAACATTAGCAAAGGCTGTAAACGTCGGCGTGACGCCTGATATTGAAGTCACAACCCAAACAGCCGGATCGCCGACCGCCATGCTGGGGTTGACGTTGACAACCCAATCTCCGACGTTGAGGAAATCGCAGGTAGTTGGAAGGTCCGTCGATCCAGCGGTCACAAAGTAAACTGCGTGCTGGTTTACGTCCCATGCTTTTGATTCAAGCCACGCCATAGATCCCCCTTACCCAATCTGCCAGTAATTTGTTCCGTCTCCAACCCATCGTCCGTATTGCCCGGTTGTCAAAGTCACGGAGGCATTCCCTCCGATGTTCCCTGAAGCTGGAGTAATGGTAGTCGAAGACGTGAGACAACTGAAAGCAATCTCCTGCCCTTTGGGCCAAGCAGTCGCAGCCGGAAGGGTAATCGGGACAGCCCCAGCTAAAACAACCCTGTCGGTATTGGTGCTTACCGTATAGGCCGATCCCGCCGTTTTCGCTTGCAACGAGCGAGAGAAGGGACTAAATGAGGGAGTCGTCCCACTAGCAACCGTAGTGACAACCCAGGCTGCGGGTTCTCCCGTCGCCATCGTTGGGTTGATGTTAATCACCCAGTCCCCGACATTAAAGAAGTCGGCGGTGGTAGGGAGGTCCGCTACCCCCGCCGTGGCAAAATAGATCGCCTGTTGGTTGATGTTCCAAACTTTTGCTTGCTGTAGTGCCATAAAGTCCTTTGCTTTCTACGCACTGTGCGTTAAAAAGAAGTTTGAGCCGTCAGTTAAAACCCCGACCGCAATTGCAGACGCTACCGTAAGCGCAGCGGTTCCGTTGATGTTGCCGGAAGTTGGAGCAACGGTGTAGGTGACGCCTGCACCGTCCAGCAACGTGACGAACTCAACCCCAGGCGGATAGGACGATGGAGCAAGCAGCGTGATGGTGCCCGCTGTGGCGATGTTGACATACCGATCTGAGGTGGCGATGGTCAGCGGAGCGCCAGCCTTGCGGTACATAGCAGCGCCAAGGACCGGAACAATCCTATACCACTTGCTGTTAGCCTCGCAGGCTTGGAGGGTTTCCTGGCAACCCGTGTAGTTCATGACAAGCGAGTCGGCTAAGGTGTTGCCGCTGGCCGCTGACACGGTAACTGCGTAAGCAGCTCCGTTGCGAATGGTGATTTGATACCCGTCGCCAACTCCCGGCGACGTTCCCGGCGTACCGGGAGGGGTCGGGGGAGTAGGCCCGATAGTAGGCAGAGTGATGGCGGTAGCCGCCGTAGGCACAATGACCAGTAGACGGGGTGGAGCCGTCATCCCAGGCCCAAAGCCCAGCGTCACGCCACTCACGAGCGTTAAGGAATCCACGCCGTAAGAGACAGGGTTAATCATAGTTGCTTCTCCTGTTTACGCTGTATGCGTGAGGTAGAAGGCGACCCCATCCGTGCAAATTCCGGTGCTTACCTTCGTGCTGACGATGTATGGGGACGCCGTAGTGTTGATGGTGTTCCCCGAAGCGGCAATGCTGATGCTGCTGCCAGAGTAGTTCATGATGCTCACGAATTCGACCCCAGCGGGGTAGACCGATGCAGCTTGCAGAACGACCGTAGTAGTGGCCGTGGCGACGTTGATATACCGATCCGTAGTGGCGACCGTGACGGTCCCGCCAACGGTTCGATAACCAACCGCACCGAGCGGATTCACGATGCGATACCACTTGGTATCTTTCGCACACGCCTGAAGGGTCTCCATAGCGCCCGTATAGTTCAGGATGAGCGAATCCGCCAGCGTATTGCCAGTTGCCGCTGCCAGCGTGACCGCATAGGCCGCGCCGTTGCGGACGGTGATGCAGAAGCCATCACCCACGCCTGGAGTTGTTCCCGGCGTGCCGGGAGGGGTCGGGGGAGTAGAAGCGATGGCGGGCAGGACGATTCCTGTTGCCGCCGTGGGGACGATGACAAGCAGACGAGGCGGGGCGGTTTGACCGGGGCCGAAACCCAAAGTCACACCACTAGCCAACGTCAGCGAGTCCACACCGTAAGAAACGGGGTTATACATATCTGTGTCTCCTTTCGCCTTTTCTCGTTATAGGAGGACCGGACCTACGATTTTGAAGCAGCATCTTGGATTCGGCACCATGAGGTTTCCGGCAAACAAGAACTGCCCGGCGATGTCGATGGAGTTTTGCGCTTCTTTGAAGCCGGTGAACCCGAACTGGAACTTCTTGTTCTCGCTGATGTACAGTTCGATGTAGTTGGTGTTGAGGCCAAGCAGCAGCCCGTTAGTGCCATCCGAGGGGATGTACTTGTCGATGACGACTTCGGCAGCATTGAACCGAAACGCTTGGAAGCCCACCTTGCCAACGTCGCTCTGACCGTCGTTGTAGCGCTGTTGGGGCTGAAGGGTGTTCCAGATCTTGTTGTAGGCCGTCTGCGTCCCTGTCATCAGGTCCACGTAGTCGTTGCCGAACCACGCGAAGCCGTAGGCCGTGTTCACATCGATCAGGGAGTACGCAGAGTACCCACGATTCACGTAGGAGTTTGCTCCGCCAACTGCGGCGGCTGGCGTAATGCCGGTGGTGAAGGAATAGGCGCTGGCTGCGAACAGGTCGGTGCGGGTAATGCCGCCGATGGCTGCGGTGCTCTGCGTCTGATCGCCAACCGTCAAATACGTGCCGCTGGAATTGCCGTCGTCAACCCAAGCCAGCAAGCCATCCATCGACTTGGTGCCTGACAGGGCTCCGGTGAAAGGCGGCGATACTGAACTCTGACCGTCCTGGTACAAACCAGTCGCAATCAGCTTCGCCATCTTCATCGAAGCGTTAGCGAACTTGGACTCCACGATGGAGAACGCTGCCTGCGGGCCACGGTTCAAAATGTCATCGATCCCGTAGAGGGTTACGTTGACGTAGTTGGTCTTCATGTTGACCGTGAAGGCCGTGTCCGTGGTCACATAACTGATGTTGAAAGTGTCACCTTTCGAGAACCAGTCGCCGTTCAGTTCGCTATAGATTATAGGGCGCTGAACATACGTTCCGCCGGAGAAACGCATTCTACGCCGATTGAGCAGTCGTGTGAAGAGCGGCGACTGTTTGAAGATCACATCAGTCGTCCTCTCCACAATATACTGCTCAGTAAATGCAGTGAGGTCGCTTAATTGCAGTGCCATAGACAATCCTTCGTTAGTCCAAATCGGCGGCTATGGCACTACGCTCTACTATTTGAGCTTAGCGGCCAGCCGCGTTCTTGTTGAATTCCCTTGCCGCGTAGGCGGCAATCCCGCCGTCGCCAAGTGGGACTTCGGGAGCCCCGCTTGAATCGTCCTTCTTTTCCATCCCGAGCAACTTTTTCTGGAGCGGACCCATCGTAGGGCCTTCCATGTCGGTTGGGCTTCCAGAGCCTTGCGGCCCCATCCCAGCCACTCGCGCCAGCCGCTCGTCTGCCGCTTTCTTCTCTGCGACAAGAGCGTCATCCTTTTCCTTCAGCTTCGCGTCGTAGTCAGCCTTCATCTTGTCGATCCGCTTGGAAGCTACATACTTGTCGTTGTAGAAACCCCTCAAATCGACCGTTCCGGCTTCGTTCGCCGCCTTCAGGAACTCTTCGGGATCGAACATTTCCCCGAATTCCTGTTGATGCTTAGAGTTCAGGTAAGGAACCTCCAGTGCCGCCTTCGCCGTATAGGCGTTCAGGTTCTTAGTCCACTGTTCAAATCCCTTAACCTTCTCGTCAAAAACATCAGTTTTGACTAGCTTGGTGGGGTCGATCCCCGTTTTCTTCAGCCACTCGTTGCCGAAGCGTTCCACATCTTCAAATGACATATCCCCTCCCAGTGCAATTCGGCTTTCCAGGTCGGCCTTTTCTGTTTCCAGAGTTTCGAGCCGTGTCTGTTTTTCTCGTTCCGCCTTGGTCATCTTTGCTTCAGAGTCCCAGTTTGCAGTGCGCCAATCGCGCCAGCCCTGAAGCTCCTCTAGCTCTGTTCGGTGTTCGTCAAGCTTTCTTGAGTAGTCGTCCTGGCGAAGCCCGAACTCCATGACCTTGGGGTTCTTTTCTGCCAACTGGGTGAAGAGGGTTTTGTCTTCATCGTTCCCAAACGTTTCAAGCAGCGCGTCAAACGCACTGCTCGTCTTCTTAGCCATAGCGCGTCCCTTCCAGCCAGAGGGTTATGCGCCCATTGCTTCAGGGCCTTCCGGCATCGCCATCGCGGTTTGCGCCGGTTCCGACCCAGTGGACATTGGGCTCCCCTGGCCTTGTAAACTCTGCTGTGCTTCTTTCTCGATCATCTTCATCATGCCCGCCGCCCTTGTCACGATTGGCATCAGCGCGGGCTTCTCAATCGACAACACCTTCGCCACGTCCATCATGTCCTTTGAAATGGACTGCATCTTTTGCAGAACAAATTGCATGGACGCCTGGGGACCGGATGCACCGCCAGCCCCCGCACTCTGTTGAGCCGCACCTTCGGCGTATCGCTGGAGTGGGGGAGCCTGCTGCTGGGTCACATCAGGGGAAAGAGGAGGGGTGGCTGTGGTGGCCATAAACGCCTAACCTACTTCGATTGTTTCACCGCACGGTCGCTCAGCGGAGTTTTGAACGACGTATAGCCTTTGGTCGGCGTGTGGTCCAAGAGAGCTTCTGAACCGGAGAGTTGGAACGTCCCGGCCCTTTCTCCCTTATTGAATTGCTGCAACGGAACAGGTGTGCGAGAAGTCGGGGCATGGGAGCCAAGCAACTGCTCTTCAGGAGTCCCCGTCTTGCCATCGTGCTCGACATTCAGCGGACTGTTCTTCTGAAGCGAGGCTTCTGATCCAAGAAGTTGTTTTTCCATGTGGTCTCTCTTTTATGGCAGGCGCAGAGGGTAGTGTCCAAGCGATTCTGCCTGTTCTCCACTACCCCCTATCGGCGTTGAGTTACGCGCGCTTGTGCCCGCGCTTCGCCTTGCGGCCCTTTTTACGTGCCATAATGTAGATCCCCCTTTCTCAGTTTTGGCTGGAGTCCCAACCGTTACTAATAAATCGGCTAAGGGGCTTAGACTGGTGCGCCCAGAAGGAGTCGAACCTTCAATCTACTGATTAAGAGTCAGTTGCTTTATCCAATTGAGCCATGGGCGCACACTTCAGACGTTCCCCGTCTTCTGGCCACCCGTCATCTTGGGAGCAGACTGCCCTGACGGCTTAGGCGCTTTGGCCCCAATACCCATCTCATGTTCCTGCTTGAGCATTTCCATAAGCTGTTTCGGGTTGAGTTCCAAAACGCTCCACAGATATTGCAGGGGCAGTAGGCCCTTTGCGGCCATATTGATGGCTGTCTGCTTTTCACGGTCACGGCTAGATCCTAACAGCGATCCCGGCGTAATCATCATCGAGAAGTTCTTCCAGTGATCTTCGCGGGTTACGTGGTCAGGAATGAGATTCGGCCCTTCGTAGTTGAAGTCCTCCAGGCTGATCCCGTCTTTCCCTAAGAGTCGCAACCGCATGGGCAACTCGAAGTATTGGAAAACGTTGGACATAGCCTGTACGCCAACATCACGCAGGAACAATTCCCCGTAACGGGATTCCAATTGAGTTGGGGTGTTCAACATTTCCCGCATCTGTTCGATGGTGTCGCCGCCTGGAACTTGCTTTTTCTTCCCAAGTGCCCCTGGATCGACAATCCCGGCAAGGCGGTCAAACTCCATCGACAGGTATTGGTGGGCCTGCATCACCCACGCGGGGATCTCTGGGGGAGCTATGTACCTCACGTCCGTCTGAGGATTGCTGTTCGGCAGCATGTAGAGTCTTGCCCCTGGCATGTCGGGGTAGAACTCCCGCCACGTTGCTTGGGGCACAGCGCCCGCTTTGGTGACAACCGTGGGGTTGAGAGCCCGCCGCACCATGTCCAGGATGCCAGCGATGATCTCATTCATCCCCTCGTTAAGAGGTAGCAGGTCTCGATACTTCGACAGGCCCCAGAAGGACCACGGGACTGGATTGAGGCGCAGCGTAGCGAAGGGGAACAGCCCATGCCAGAACGGGGCAGGCCCATCGTACATCAGCCTGCGGCCCGCAAACACCAGGAGCCGTTTACGTGGATACAGACGCTCTCCGGGGTTGACCCAGTACCACCAGTTGTAAAGGGTAAGCGGCAGATAGGGATGCCGCATCAAGACCTTGTTCTTGGATTCGTTCACCTGCGGGTCATCGACGTAGTACTCTTGCATTTCCAATGATTTGAAAACGCTGGTGCCAATATCCCCCGATCCTATGCGAATCCCAACAGAGCGCCGCATTGCTGGCGATAAGCGCTCCCAAGTGTACTCTGGATATTCTTTAGGCCGCGTGAACTGCGCCGCTCCGCCCGCGCCCTGTTCTACGTCGGACAGTTCTTTTTCAATTCCAGCGCAGCCGTAAGGAAACTTGTTCCTGAAATATGACAGGGCTTTCCACGTCTTGTAGAGCATGGCTGTGGAATTCTGTAAATGGAATCCAGGCTGGATCGGGAATACAGAATCCGGCCCACAGGAAATAGCCTGCATCATCCCTGGAGACGCCGCGCCAATCTTCCAGAACCCTGTCCCGTTCAATTTGGTGATGTCGTTGACGCGGATGAATTCAGCATCCATGTCTCTTGTCAGCCACTCTGAGCGGATGACCTTAGAAACGATGTCTGCCTCCCCTTTGTAGGCGTCAATTTTGGTAGAGATGTCTATCGTAGGACGGGTTTGGGTAAGGAGGGAAAGGTCGGTAATGCGAGAATTGTTGAGGCGATTGTCGAAAACCTTTGACTTGTACTTCGCTCTACGCCGATCCCAATACTCCCCGCCAAGCGCCCGCATGTACCTAGCAGCAGCTTCCTTTTCTGGGTTCAGGTCTGCTGTTTTGTAGGCTTCCTCTTTTGCGGATTCGCGCCAATGCTCTAACCCTGACAGGTACTTCTGCCTGTCCTCGCCCTGATTCCCGGTGGCATAATGCGCGTTCTCACCATCTGAGTCAGAGCCGTAATGTGGGCCAACTGGCAAAAAATCCATAGTTTCGTCGTGTCTGGATACAGACAAACGCTCTCGTTACTTTGAATCGAGGCCCTAGTCCGCAACCTCCACAGACCGCTCAACCACAGTGATGGGAGCCGGTGCCTCTGGCGGTAGGGGCTTTGCTTTCTGCTCTGCAATAAAATCCTCGTTGACACTGGCCCAGCACCCCGGCATTCCTTGGCAGCTTGCCCCCTTAGCCGAATACTCCGCGTGCGGCGGCATGTCGCTCGGCATTGTCAGTCCTTCGGCCTTGCAATACTCCCTCTGCTCTTGAACTGTGCGGATGCGAACGGGCTCAGGGGAGCCATCCACCATACGGCTACTTCTGACCCGATAGGCGACGTGCCCGCCGTCCTCTGTGGGGTTCTGGGTTACGCATCCCGGCTGGTTGTACTTGTCGAGAGTGCCCAACCAGATGGCGTGGGAGATTGAAGGCATAAGCTGCGTCGGATTGCCACACTCCACACAGTTGGGCATCGTAGCACCAATCTTCGTGAAGTAGGCTTCCCAGACGCGCCCCTGCAAGTAGCATCCTTCGTGAGCGCAGGCGAATTCATAAATTGGCATTAGGCAACCTCTACCGGAGCCTCCAGCGCCTTTGCCCGATCCACGGCCTTCCGCGCTTCCGTAACGAGTTGCTGGATACCCTTTTCAACCTCCGCGCCGGTTGGGCGATCTTTCCCCGTCAGCCCCTTCAGAATCTCAGGATGCGGGAAATACACCGGAGGCTGATACGCCGGGTCTAGCGAATAGGCCCAGTTGTTCTCCATGCCGATGGAGAACATATCGTCGATAAGCTCCTCTGGCGTGCGGCCCATCTCGGCAGCGCGATCTTTAAGCGGCTGCACCCAAGTTGGGTCCAACGTCAAGAGAAACGTGTGGGAGCCGTCCTGGATATTGCGGCTTGCCCCAACGGCATTCACAACATCGCTGCCGTTGCTGACTGGCTTTTCGACAGTTTCCTCGATCTTCTTGACCTGATCGGGCGACAGCATGACGCCGCCGTTAGCATAATTCTCGAACCAAAGCCGTGCTCTGGTAGCCAGCCAATCGGTGAAGGGGACATCTTTCAGGGAGTCCTGGAATTGCTTCGCGGTTTCCTCCCGAAGTACGAGCGTCAAAGGGATATGGATAGACGGCTGGACGGGCATGGTTGACCTTTCTACGAAACAATACCGGGGGCCGAAGCCCCCGGCTTACACTCTTGCAAGAGTTACTGGCTGACGGGCGTGCCGAGCGTAATGGTCACACCGGTATCGGCACCAGCGACCACATCAATCAGGTCGGTGGCAACGATGGCCGCTGCGCCAGTGGCAGCCGGAGTGATCGTCACCGTGAACGTAACGCTGAGTGCGAGCGTCGAGCTAGCCACCAGGAAGCCGGAGGCCACGCTGCCAGCTACAGGAGTCGCGTCGGGCACGACGGCCAAAGAGGCGGGCATGGACGAAATGGCAGTCACCACATCGCCGGGCTGGAGGGTTGTCGGGTTGTTGTCTACGTCGGTGACAGCCACCGCATACGAGACCTTCTGTGCATCTTGAAGTTGGAAATTAGCCATGTGAACTCCTATAGGATTCTATTTCTGTGGTTGCGGTTTCCCGAGAGTGATTTGCAACTTCACTGGCGGTCCTGGTATGTAGAAAACGGCCTTCTCGATGACTGCGAGACTGTCCGTGATCTGAGCCAGCGTAAGAACTTGAGCCTCGCCTTGCTGCTGGACGAGGGATCGCACGGCAGCAATCTGAGCCGAAAGCCCCGACTGCCCTACTTTGACCTGTGAGGCCAAATTGGCTTGGTTCGTTAGCACATTTCGCAGTAGGGCGATGATCTGGTGAACCAAGTTTAGAATTGTCATCATACGATTTTCTCAAGGAGACCGTCGCCCTTAGGCGACGGTCCCCTGCGCTTAATTTATGGGCCTGCCGCTACTTGGAGATCATGGGCCACAATTGGGATAGTGCCCAGAAGAACAAGCCGCCGCAGACGAATGACGGATAGTACGGCTGTGGGCTGTTCCACCAGCGCGACCATGCGCCGATACCGAACAGTACCACGGCGATCACCAGGAAGAGAATTGAAACGGTCATTGAACTCACCCTTTCGTTACGCAGACTGAATCGTCTTTGCTGAGTTTGAGCAGGGGCTCGCGTGGCGGCTTGACCGCCAGTTTGTAGAAGAGTTCCTGGAACCCGCTCTGTGAGGCGGTGTGCAGGATTACGGAGAGGACGGCGGTGGCGGCCGGGATCTGGATGACCAGCGTGCCACCC
>Ga0116112_1002223_pt1 | contig 11969 bp, 10 predicted proteins | sample June2015DPH_8_15_FD_89721 | JGI IMG/M metagenome (GOLD analysis project Ga0116112, IMG submission 89721) | Peatland microbial communities from SPRUCE experiment site at the Marcell Experimental Forest, Minnesota, USA - June2015DPH_8_150 | ecosystem: Environmental > Terrestrial > Soil > Wetlands... | reverse complement strand
CGCGCCGAATGGTCAGCCACGCCGGCATAATGCTCCTGGACCAAGTGGGCTACGCGGGCGGCTTGAAAAAACCCATGCCGAGACAGGCGCTCTTTTGAGAGAGTGGCCAAAACCCAAGGCTTGAGGGAAGTCCGCATCCAGGTATAGATAGGTTGCACAAAGCCTTCCTTGGGCCTGTTGAGCAAATCCTCCGGCACCAGTCCCTGCATGGCTAGTTTATGCACATATTTATTGATACCCTGAAAGATTTTCATCCTGCCCGGCAACCTATTGGCAAATTCGATAATGCGGTAATCGAGATATGGCGAACGGATTTCGATAGAATGGGCCATGGAGAGGCGATCCATAAAGGGGAGGACCTGATTGGGGAGGAGTTCCTGTTGATCTACCTCCAAAATGGCGTTAAGCGGGTCCTCGGCAGTTCCATGGGAGACCAGGCGTTCATAGATATCCCCACTGTCGACTTCCCCCACCGCTTCCAAGAAAGACGGGCTTAACAATTGGCGTTTATCACTTTCACCAAAAACGGCCAAGCGCATACGCCAATTGGATTGATCAGCAGAAGCAATGGATTTTAAAAAAGTAAATTCGGTTTCCTTATCGAATGGCGTCAGAAGTTCTCTTTCCGACTCGCTGAACTCGGCAAAATTTTCCTTGCCCTGCCCTTTCAGCCTTAAATAGTGATACATGGGCCACGCGAGCCGATGAGATAAATAGCTGCCAAACAATTCATCCGCACCATCCCCGGAAAGGGCTACCTTTACGTGTTGATGAATCAGGATGCTCAAAAAAAAGGTGGATACCGTCCCGGAAAACGGCTCATCGAAAGACTGAAGCACCTCGGGCAGGCGCTCGGCAAATTCTTCTGAACTCAAGATAAACTCATGGTGACTGGTGCCCAGGCGTTGGGACATCAATCTGGCATATTTTATGTCCAGCATCTTGCTGGCAAACTGGCCGGAGGGTGGCTCGGCATACCCAAGACTAAAGGTAGTGACAGGCTGCGATTGGTGGCGGCACATCAAAGTCGTCACCGAACTTGAGTCCACTCCTCCGGAGAGATAAGCCCCATAAGCAACATCGCAATCCATGCGCAAGCGCACGGCGTCATCCAGAAGGGTGAGAAGATGGCGCCCGGCTTCCTCGGGGGCAATGCCTTCCAGGGGGTGGCCGAAGTCCAACTGCCAGTAGGGCGCCGTGTGAACCCGGCCGTTCTCCCAGACCATATAGTGTCCAGGGAGTAGTTGCCGGATGTCCCGGTAGACTGTGGCCGGCGCACTGCTATTCTTGAGGCTCAGATAGTGATATATCGACGGCAAATCGAGCTGGTGCGAAACTGCGGGATGGACCAATACCGCTTTCAGTTCCGACCCGAAGACCAGTTGGTCTCCCACCCGGGCCCAATAGAGGGGTTTTTTGCCGATCCGGTCCCGGTACAGCAGGAGCCGCTGCCGCCGATCATCCCACAGGGCAATGGCAAACATGCCGTTAATTCCGCCCAACTCCGGCCAGAGATCGCCATACTCTTCGTAAGCATGGACAATAATTTCGGTGTCGCTGTGATCAGTGCGGAAGCGGTGTCCCGCCGCCAGCAGCGACCGGCGCAAATCCCGGTGGTTGTATATCTCGCCGTTAAAAACCACCCAAATGCGCTGATCTTCGTTGGTGATGGGCTGGTCTCCGGTGGTCAGATCCACAATGGCCAGACGGCGCATCGCCAGATGGACTTGTTCCCGTTCATAGTAGCCATCGCCGTCGGGCCCCCGGTGCATGAGGGTGGCATTCATACGTCGCAGCAAGTCTCCATCCCCCGGACCGATAAACCCGCAAATACCGCACATCTATGTAAATCCCTATGTTTGTACCCAAAAAGGGATAGCAATTTTTTCTCTCTTTATACATAATGAAAAGATAATTGCAAGATCATGCGGTGGATTAACCTTATCGTCTAGAGTAGACGAAGCCATTTAAAAATTATAATGAGCCTCTCCGAAATCAAGAAAGAATCTAAATTCAAAAATTCCATGAGCGCATCCCATTGGTACAAGACGACTGCCCCGGACCAGCGCGTGCGGCTCTGCGGGCTATGGGTCCTCAAGCTGATGGTCGCCACTTGCCTAGTTGGCTATCTGGTCTATACTGATAAGATCTCCTTGACTTTGTTTCGAGCTTTTTGCGGTTGGCAGGGGCTTATGCTGGTGGGCGGAGCTGCGCTTCTCATTATCATGGCCCAGACCCTGGCGGCCTTCCGTCTCTTTCTGCTGTTTCAGGGTCAAGTCCTGGATATCCTCTGGTCTCTATGCTGGAAAAGCACCTTTATCGGTTTGTTTGCCAACAACTATCTCCCGACATCTTTCGGAGGTGATGCCGTTAAGGCCTATTATCTGTCCAGATGGCGCTCGGGTCTGGTTTCTCAGGTCATTGCTACCTTGGTCTTCGACCGGTTTTTGGGCATGACGGCCCTGGTCCTCTTAATATTGGGTTTTTTGGGTATTCTGAGCTGGACCGGCCAGCTGAGCTTGGGTATCTTCCGCGCCAAGTTGCCGGCAGTAAGCTTTTACCCGATGCTGGCAGCTCTGGTGGTGGCGAGCGCATGTCTGATTCCGCTCCGGCGACCCCAATTCCGGCACGTGATTGGCCAGTGGTTGAACCGCCACCCGGTCGGCCAGGCCATCCATCAATTTTTCTGCAATCTGGCCGTCTTCCGGCATCTCGGCCGGGTCTCCCTTGCCTGCCTGGGCATCTCGTTTTTTATCCACCTCCTTTGCGCCATGTCCCTTTATCTGGTAAGCCGGGCTTTGGATCTGGAGGCCGGGTTAGTATTGACTCTCATTTTGGCCCTGCTCATCTTTGTCACCGGTATCATCCCCGTGTCCCCCGGTAACTTGGGTTGGACGGAGTATCTCGGCTCTCTCCTCTGGTCCTCCCAGGGTTTGGGCTGGGGAGGCAACCTGTGGCTGAGCTACCGCTTGGTAACAGCGCTTGTTAGTCTTACGGGTCTCATCTTTTTTTTGCTTTTACGCCGGGAGCGGTCGAAGACATCATGAAAGTAGAATTTTTCCGTCACCAACTGGGCGAGGCCAATTTACATCGCTTTGCGTCGGTCATGCGCACCATCTTCCTTACCACCGGCAAGGAAGTTGAACTCTTTGAGAAAGAATTTGCGCAATATTTGGGCCAGGGGCATGCGGTTGGCCTCACCAGCGCCACCGCGGCCCTACACCTATCTCTTTTGGCCCTGGGAATCGGTCCCGGGGACGAGGTCATCACCACCCCCATGACTTTTGTGGCCACCGTCCTGGCCATTATGCACACCGGCGCCCGCCCTGTATTTGCGGACGTGGAACCGGATACCGGCAACCTGGATATCAACCAGGTTGCCGCCGCCATTACTCCCCGGACCAAGGCGGTGATGCCCGTGCACCTTTATGGTCAAATGGTGGACATGACCCGCCTCGACCAACTGGCCAAGAGCCACGGGCTGATCATCGTGGAGGATGCCGCCCATTGTCTGGAAGGGGAACGGAACGAGATTCGGGTTGGCGACTTGGGCCAAACCGCCTGCTTCAGCTTTTACGCCACCAAGAGCATTACTTGTGGCGAAGGGGGCGCCGTCACCACGAACGATCCCAGCTTGGCTGAGCTGCTGAGGCAATACCGGCTTCACGGCATGTCCACCGGGGCAGTGGACCGGTACACGGAATTTTACCGCCACTATGATGTCGAGGTGGAAGGGTGGAAGTATAACATGTCTAATCTTCAGGCGGCCCTTTTGATAGACCAGATCAAGGAGATAGAGCCCCGGCGTCAGGAACGGGAACGGATTGCCATTTATTACCGGGACAGTTTCTCCGGACTGGCGGGCCTGGAGATGCCGGCTCTTCTCCCGGGGGTGAAGCAGGGCCATCATCTCTTCACCATCTGGGTGCATCCGAAACATCGCGATAAAATTCTCTGGGATCTCCAAAAGGAAGCCGTCGGGGTGGCAGTGAATTATCGCGCTTGCCACTTGTACACCTTATTTCGAGAGAGATACGGATGCCGGGAGGGGGACTTGCCGGTGGCCGAGGCCATTGGCAGTCGCACTCTTAGCCTGCCTCTCTATCCTGGGCTCCAGGTGGCTGAGGTGGAGTATGTGGTGGACACAGTTCGGAGAGTGGTAAAAAGTGCCGGTTGAACCACGAGAACCGCGGTAAGACACACATGCGGGCCAACGAATAACCTGAATGAGATTGACGACCAGGAGGCAAGAGCGCCGGTATATGGAATCCAGTGGATATGTCTTTGTAACCCCGGAACTTTCCCCATATTTCAAGATCACCGGGATAGGGGATCTTCTGCAAAACATCATTGGCGAACTGGCCCGCCGGAAGCTGCGAGTGGCGGTCATCTGCCCCGACTTCGGGGTAGATCCTCGCCACCTGCGTTTCACCAAGTCAATGTCCATTTACTCCACCTCAAACGGTCAGCCCACATCCCTACAAGTCAAATGCGCCCGGGATGACCGCGGGGTGGATTATTTCTTTATTAAAGATGAGGAGATCCAAAGATACCTGAGCGAGGCCTCCTCCTTAAGGCTGCGCCGGGATAAGGTCGGCCGTAACTGTCTCACGTTTTGCTATGGGGCTTATCTCATACTGGATGCTTTGTGCCGGGGAGAGATGGATTTTCCGGTAAACCGACTGGTAATGCATGCCTTTCACTGGCAGACTTCCCCCTTGGTGGCCCTGATCGATCAGGCCCCCTGGCGTGACCGGGTGCGCACCGTGCTCACCGCGGACATCCTGGATATCCAGGGACGCTTTGAGTCCAAGGTCCTGGAGACCCACGAAATCTATCGTTTGCTCAAACCAGCCTTTGAACAGGAGATCAACTTCCTGCGCCTGGGCATTAAAAAGGCGGATGTCCTGCACACCGTCAGCCCCAACTATGCCTTGGAGATTCAACATGCACCCCATGGGCGCGGGTTGGAGAGTCTTCTCAAGGAACGTTATCAGCAGGGCCGGTTGATCGGCATTTTAAACGGGCTTGATCCTCAAAACTTGGATTGGCGTCAGATTCCAGTCTTAAGAGATCACGACTTGGCCGTTAGTCTCGAAGCCAAGAATCTCTTGGAACAGAAGCAGCGGGCCAAACTCCTGTTCCAACGGACAGCCGGATTGCCGCAAGACCCCTCGGCCTTTCTCATCAGTATGGGGCATCGTTTTGTCAGGCAAAAAAACTTTAATTTGGTGGCCAAGGCTATGGAAGAGCTAATGGCTCTGGAGCCTAGACCCCAAATTTATTTGCGAGCCTGGCCTGAACCTTGCCAAGGCGATGCGGATTGGGACCTGTGGTGGCAGATCGTCCGACTCTCCAAGCGCTTTCGCCATAACCTGGCCTTTTTTTCCCCGTTCGACCGGGATCAATCGCTAATGAATGAAGGGGTTTTTATTGACCGTTTTCTCTATTATGCGGCTTCCGACTTGTTCCTGATGCCTTCCTTGTGGGAACCTTGTGGCTTGTGTCAGCTTGAGGCCATGCATTTTGGGGCTATTCCCCTGGTTACCACAGTGGGGGGCCTAATAGATACCGTAAAACCCTTTACGGGGGAAAACGAGGGCTGGGGGTTCCACCTGAAGGACCCCTTTGACTCCAAAGCCTTAGTGGAACTCGTGGCCCAGGCCATGGACCTTTGGGCTAATCATCCCTGCGTCTGGCATGGTATGGTCCGCCGGGCCATGTCCTTCGAATCCAGCATTACCCAAACGGTGGACAATTATCTCAATAGGCTTTACACGCCCGGATGAAGACTATCATTTTATTGATATTATTTTTGAGTTAGCCTATCACTCTTTTCCAGGCTTCTCGATTTATCAGTATGACATAACGTAGTGCTATTGGGATTATTTACTCCAAAGACTGTCGAAGCCAAGATATTACCTTCACGATCGATAGCCACAATATCGAGGCCGCCGAAATCCTTGGAATGTTCCACTCCCGCGATTTTTATGGACGTCTTGTTACCAAACGGTACGCCGGCAGAATAAAGCTCAATGTCTTGGTCAGCTATCACCTGCCCGCCTGAAGGTGCAACCTGCCGCCGCAGTTCGACCTTTACGGCGCTCTTATCACTGATCTTCTCAACCACTTTTTCTCCCCGGCTAAATACCCCTACATAAGACCCTGGAAAACCGAGAGTCGGCAGCTTAGAACCTTTCTCAAGCAAATATTGTTTAATTTCTTCTGGCAACAGAGCCGAAGCCAAATATTCTCTGGCAGCAATCAGGATAGTATTTCCCTCATATTTCTTAAGAAAAGCAAGAAAGGTTAGCGGTTCTACTTCCAGTCTATTTGAACCATCAACAAAGCGACCATCTGTGGTATAGACAATATATCCATCCACCAACGCACACTGATCCCATTTGTGGAATAACTTCAATGTTTCAGAATCGATAGGATCCGCAAATACGTAAATGGCTTTTGGATCCAACTTGTCATTACGGAATGATGCCTTCAGTTCTTCTTTATAGATCTTCATTCTTTCTAAAGGAAGTCTTCCCACGCCGCCCATGTTGATTGATAGATGATGTTTTAATGAATAAAGCATAAAATATTCGCGATCCTCCAAATTGGTTATTGCATAAAGGAAAGGGGGGTAAACAATGATCTTTTCAAAGTCCTGGCCAATCGACTGCCATGCCGGCGATTTCAAGGGCGAGGCAACCGGACCTGCCTTATGAAAAACCGGGTCATACAACAATTTGTGGATATCCGCCACCTGGATTAACAGACAGGCCGACATCAATGCGATGGACAAGGTCCTGCGTTTTATTGCAACTACACAAAATAATGCGCCATATAATATAGCATAAAACAATGGCCAACCAAAACGGCCAGAACATCTTAATATATTAGCCATCCTTAACAATAACTCAGGTAGGGGGTATTTGAAAAGAAGCATATTACCCCAGGTTATTTTGTTAGAAACTGCATATATAAAAAACAATAATATTGTAATAAGAAATGGAATTAAATATTTTAAGTTATTAAATCGTGGACGCCACACGATTATATAAATTATATTATATACTATCAAAATAATCAATCCCAATCCCATGTAATTAAATCCATCCGCCTGGCCCAGACGATATGGTAAAGCTGGTATAAAAGCAGACCATTCTAATGGATTTATAAAAGAATTAAGATTAAGAGAATAAGTAGTGTAGCTAGTTAAATCGCTGTATTGAGCAGAAATTCCTGAATTGAAATATCCCAAAGAAGCAAAAGTGGCTAATACTAGCAAGGGATATAAAGCCACACTCCCGATTAACTTAAATCTATAGGCTGGGGTAAATACCATGTGGCCAAAAGAAAAGGCTAAAGCGAGACTAAGAACCATCGCACCCATATAGGTGAATACCGAAAACGACACAATTATGAGTAACGACCACCATAGAATAACATGTTTATATTTAATAGAGGAATAATTTTCAAAATAAATGGTGAAAGCGGCCAATATCATCCAATGACAACCCGCATCAAGATGACCTTGGGTGATTCTCCATAATAATGGTGGACTAAGTAGAAAAAAACAGACTCCCAAAACCTGCTGAATGATGTTATGGGTAATTAACCTCATTAAACGGTAGCCAAAATATGCTTGTAAACAATAGTAGGCGAGCAATAGCCAACCGAAATATTGAAAATCTGACGGGAGAAAGGGAGATAGCAATTTTAAAGGTATAGCTAAGAATATATTAGCACCAAGAAGACTGATATATGTGCCGAATGGTGCAAGGTATCCGGTAATTTGGCCAAATGGGAAGGACCAGGGGGATTCACGAAAAAAAGCCCAGCCGAGGTATGACACAGCCAGGTCTCCACCCACTCTAAGAATAAAACCGATATTAGTTGGGTTGAGGCACCGAAAACCAAATTTATATAAGAAAAGGCAAATGCCGAGACTTATAGAAAACAGGACAGCCAACCTAGATGAATTATTAAGCGATTTGTTCATTTCCAACTCCAATCTAAGATGGTAGAATTATGGAGGGGGTAATCCAACGGAATATTAAGAACTTCCTCGAAAGGTTACCTTGAATCATCATTTTTATCATTAATTGAGAAGTAAATATAATAAAATAATAAAATTTTAGCAACCCCAAAAAATGAGTTAACCCGAATAATTCATAAAAAGTTCTTAGAATAGGAAAGGGTATCTGCTAAGATGCTGTTGTTCCTCAACAATCAGCTTCTCAGGCGGGATACCCTTTGAACACAGTCTGCCCTAAGCAGATCCGCATTGAAAGTCTTTTCTCCAAGGAAGTCATCGCCGATTTTGAGGGTGGTCTGATAACTTCGGATGCCGGCGGCCTGCTGCTGCGAGAGTTGGATCAGCACTACCGCGTCGCCGAGCAGGAGGCCGCCTGTCTGCATTAGCCTCGAGATTCCGGAAAGTTTAAACGCGATCTCCTCACCCTGGTCCGGCAAACGTCTGTTCGCCATCTCCCTGGGTTACGAGGACAACAACGATGCCGCCTGGCTCTCCAAAGATCCGGCTCTCAAGATCATGACCGGTAAGGCTCCAGAAAGTGCCGACGACTTGGCCTCGCAGCCAACTCTGCCGGTTTGAGAATCGGGTCACCGTCAGGGACCTACGCCTGACCTGCCCCCAGTAGTTGTACCAAGTTTTAAGTTAGGATGGGGATTAAGTCAAGCCAGAGATCCTGGCGGAGCATAGCGTAGCCAGGATCTCTGGGCATCACCTGGATGGCCTCGGGTGCGGGGGGCCTATAACCCAAGGCACTGTGAGGCCTTACTGTATTGTATTCCCGCCGCCAGCGCTCTATCAGGATCTGGGCCTCCTTCAGGGTGTAGAAAATCTCCCCGTTGAGCAACTCATCACGCAGTTTCTCATTGAAGCTCTCGTTGTAACCGTTCTTCCAAGGACTGCCAGCTTCAATGTAGGCGTTTTGACTCCTACTCGGCTTAACCACCCGGGGTTAAACTTGGGATGGAAACTCCACAAAACCATTTTTAGACTGCCACGGCCAAGGTTGCCGCATAATCTCGGAAAATACATGCCTTCTCAGTCGATTCCTTTCGCCTGAGGAGCTTGCCTATTTGAAACTGCCACGAATCTCCCTCGCTAAAACTTAAGGTTAGGGTCTACATGTCACACCGTCGCTGGAAATTAATAGCCGTAATATATGCTGTAATGGCCATCAGTTTCATTGCAATCCTAAGCATCCCTATTCCTCTCCTGTTTTCTTCCCTCCTTGCATGGAACCTAAAAGCTCCCGAATGGAGCGGACATCCCGAGAAACCAACTCCCGGAGAATTTTAAGGATGGCGGTCTCGTGGTCTTCCGGGAAGTGATCCCGGATCAGTTTCTCCAGATAGGGAGCCCGGCGCCGGAACTCCTCCGCCTTCTCCCCAGCGGGAGCGACATCTCCGGCCTCCAAGTAGTGCTGATAGATCCTGCGGCGATAATCGGGCAATGGATTTAAGCCTTGATCACCCCGGCATCAACTTGCCTTCCGGGCAAGACGTTGCGGACATCCACCACCAACCGGGCATGGGCGGCGATGAAGCGGTAGTCGATGCAGGTATGGTCGGTGGCAATGAGCACTGCATCGTAGGAGGCCAGATTCTCCGGGGTCAGCGGCGAGGATTCCATTTTGAAGTCATGCCACCTGGTAGGCGCATCACCGGAATGACATTCCAATTAAAAAATCCATCCGTCGGAAATATGGCCGGTGGATGGCGCCAGTAATGAACTCATAGATTGCCGGCATATCGAGGAGCTGGCATTCACTCCAGAATACTTGATTAAATTATTCACCTGCTCACCACCGCTTTCCCTGCTGGCCGGCGGCAGGTCAGAATGTTTTATTTTAACCAAATTTTTGGGCAAATCAAAGAAAACCCTCCCTGGGGCAGGGCGCCAGGAATTAGCCGAATCCCCTAAATATTTTGGCTGGCGGCATTATCGGGCAGTATTGGTTTGGGGTTCTTAAGCTCTATCGCAGTGAGGTATCCGGGTTCTAAGGGTTTGGTATGCTCAGGGTTTAGGAAAAATACTCTTTCAGCGAATTTGTGTTATCATGCCATCTACAAGGCATTAGACTATCAAGAGATGAGGCTTACTTGCGTTAAACTATGGAAAAGTGGTCTCCAAAACCGTTTTTTTGACTGCGGTGGCCAAGCCTGCCGCCTAATTTGAAATAATATCTCTCAGAGCATACTATCACTGAGAAGATTCGGCCTGGGTGCTTCCCTTGAGGTAACAATGAAAGGACTGGAATCATTTTATAAATTTTATCGGGGATTGGCGATAGTGGTGCTTAACCTGATATTTTTTTTATGCCTGTTAAATTTTTCAAGCTACATATATTACAATTTTATTAAGCGAAACTATAATCCAATCCAATTTAAATATCAAAAAGTCAATTATAAATTAATCTATCCAAACTTGACTGATAAAGAAATAAATGAATTACAGAAAGAAACCTGGACAAGACCATACTTCTATGAGCAATTTACACAATTTAAAGAGGCGCCATTCCATGGAAAATATGTAAATGTCTCTGAGGCAGGATTCAGATTTACAGAGAATCAAGGTCCATGGCCTCCCGATAAAAAGTTTTACAATATTTTTCTTTTCGGAGGATCAACGACTTTTAACTATGGGGTTGCAGATAACGAGACGATTGCCTCAAATTTACAGAAGTTGATCAACGGTAAATTCAACAAACCAGTTAAAGTTTATAATTTTGGTATGGGACATTATTATTCGAGCCAAGAACGTATTCTCTTTGAAAACCTCCTGAACTCTGGCTTTGTTCCTGACATGGCAATCTTCATCGATGGCCTCAACGACTGCACCATGCCAGATAATAAGCTAATATTTACCAAAGAGATATCTTCATTTATCCAGAAAAGAAATTTCCTGTTTATAAAACATCTCTCTCTTTGGAGTTTACTTGTCGATATACGGCAGGGCATTGAACAGAGAATGGCTTCGGCTAAGCCCTTCCAGGAAGATGCCAGTAAGTACCATGACCCTAAGGAAATCGACTTTCTAACTAATCGGTATATGCAAAACAAAAAGATTATCGAGGCTTCCGCCCAGGCCTACGACGTAAAGGTGCTTTTTGTCTGGCAACCTGCCCCCACCTATAAGTACGATTTAAAATATGATTTATTTCCACCGGACCAGGTAGGCCCGATAAATTATTTAAACTTTGCCTACCGGAGGATGGAGAAGCTCAACCAACAAGCCCTTTTGGGAAATGACTTTATCTGGTGTGCCGATATCCAGGAAGGCAAGAAAGAGAATTTTTACACGGATTCCACTCATTACTCAGCCTCTATGTCGAAACTGATGGCCGCAGATATCGTGCAGGGCATTCAAAAAAGTGGGCTGTTTAAAGATTAGGCCAATGCCAGTCAGGGAAAGCCCCTTGCCGATCCATGCAGTTTAATCCTGGGAACCATAAGCCCACTTGGAGAATTGCCATGCTCAACCATTGGTGGCCTTATTTTGCAGTGCTGCCGCTCCTGGCCCTGGTGACCGGCTGCCGGGAACCGGCCCGGCCTCCTAAGGGGAAGCGCCTGATCCCCATGGAAGACTTCTTCCGGAATCCGGAGAAGACCGACTTCAAGATTTCCCCGGACGGCCAATACCTGGCCTTCCTGATGCCCTGGCAGCGCCGTCTCAATGTCCATGTGCAAAGGATTGGCGAGGATCGGGTTACCCGGGTCACCCAGGCCACCCAGCGGGATATTGCCGGCTACCTGTGGGCCAAGAATGGCCGTCTCGTCTATCTGCAGGACCAGGCCGGCAACGAGAACTTTCGGGCCTATGCAGTGAATGCCGACGGCAGTGACCCCAAGGACCTGACCCCGTTCCCCCAGGTTCGCGTCCAGATCCTGGACGACCTGGAAGGGAGTCCGGACGAGATCCTGATCGGCATGAACCGGCG
>Ga0116112_1002220_pt1 | contig 11974 bp, 6 predicted proteins | sample June2015DPH_8_15_FD_89721 | JGI IMG/M metagenome (GOLD analysis project Ga0116112, IMG submission 89721) | Peatland microbial communities from SPRUCE experiment site at the Marcell Experimental Forest, Minnesota, USA - June2015DPH_8_150 | ecosystem: Environmental > Terrestrial > Soil > Wetlands >... | reverse complement strand
TTTTTCAGTTAAAACAAGACATGGCTTTATTCAAGCCGAATATTGTTGTTCTTCTTGGCAACGTGCCGCTCAAAGCGGCAAAAGAACCTTTGGTCAACACCCCGTTAAAAAAGTTCACCTTCTCCAACGCTAAATGGCGTGGCTCTTTGTTCTTGGGAGAAAAAGGCTCGCCGTTTGAAGGATTAAAATGCCTATCGACGTATCATCCTGCTTACTGTTTAAGAGATTATGAATCAACACCAATGCTCCAGTTCGACCTTAGAAAAGCGGTTAAGGAAGGGAGCAATCCTTTGCTTAATTTACCCCAACGGCAGTTACACGTTACGCTCTCGGAACCAGAACTTATTCACAACCTCAGAAAAATTCGACAAGAAAAAACAGCAGTGGCGATTGACATTGAAGGTGGAATTGATACGATGTCTTGTATCTCCTTTGCAACAAGTCCCGAAAACGCCTTCATTATCCCCTTCGACGGAAAAACCGACACCCCCCAACTCTGGCGAGAACTCGCCCTAACCCTTGAGGATTCAAATGTTCCAAAAATTCTACAAAACTCACTCTACGACCGTTTTGTCCTTGCTTTTAGTTATGGTATTCGCGTGGCTGGTGTTACTCACGATACAATGCTTAAACACTGGGAACTCTACTCCGAACTCGAAAAATCCCTCGGTGTCCAGTGTAGCCTCTACACCGACGAACCTTACTACAAAGGCGACCGAAAATCCGACGACTGGGATACTTTCTACCGATACTGTTGTCGTGACAGTGCTGTTACCCTTGAAATATCTAACAAACTTGACTCAATGCTCGGTGGTTCAAGTCTCGACCACTACCGACTCAACATGGGTTTACTCAACCCCTTGTTATACATGGAGCAACGGGGAATTAGGTATGATGTTGACGGTGCCGCAAAACGGCGGGCGTTGCTCTTGGGGAAGCTACATGAAAATCAAGCTAAACTAAACGCCCTAACTGGCCACGGCTTCTCCTTCAAGTCTCTTGCCGAGATACGCAACCAAGCCGCCGGAGTGATGTTAAAAAAGAACGGCTCCGGGCCGTACAAAAACAAGATAGCAGACTGGTTCCGTTTTAACAACCTTCTTAAAGAACCCAATCCGTCCCTAACCACAATTGGCGAACTCGAGGACCTTTGTGAGGTCTCCTTAAACGTCGACTCCGCCAAGCAATTCCAACACTACCTATATGAAATCCTCAAAGTCCCCGTTCAATATTCCCAAGTCCGTGGCCAAGAACCGCATCCAACAACCGATTATGAAGCGTTGCTCAAACTGTTAAGATGGTGTAAGCAAAACAGCGCAACAGAACAGTATAATATCGTCCAAGCAGCTATTGAAATACGTGCTCTTGGAACAAGGGCACAGATGCTTTCCATATCTGCTGATAAAGACGGACGGATTAGATGTGGATATAATCTTGTCGGCTCCAATACAGGGCGCATTACGTGTTATGAATCTCCCACAGGTTCGGGATATAACCTTCAAACAATCCCAAACTATACGAATCAATCAGAAGCCCCGGGTGGTGTACTTGGCGACCGTGATTTATTCCTTGCAGATGTCGGACACTGGCTGTTTCAGTGCGACCTCTCTGGAGCTGACGGCTGGACAGTCGCGGCGTATTCTGCAATGCTTGGCGACTCGACTATGCTCGACGATTACAAAGCAGGAATCTCCCCGTTCAAAATCCTCACACTAATGCTGCGGGGACTGCCCATTTATAGTGACCGTAAAGAACTTGCACAGCAAGTCAAAGTCATAGGGAAAGACGACTGGGATAGGTTTGCTTGTAAAAGAGTCCAACACGGCGGCTCCTATCTCGAAGGCGGGTTAACCATTTCTCGCAACATCTTAAAAGACTCCGAAGGTAAACTTTACATGACCCCAACCGAGTGCGAAGGATTAAAGAACTTCTTCTTCCAGCGCTATTGGGGAGTTAAAAAATGGCATGATTATATCGCAGCACGCTTACGGGAACGTCCCGTGCTGGTTGCCGCTTCGGGGCAGGTACGGCAATTCTTCGGACGGCCGGATGAAATACTAACAAAAGCAGTAGCTTATGAACCTCAAGCAAACACCACCTACGCCACAAACCTCGCAGCTTGGAGGTTGTGGACTGACAGAGAGAATCGCATTACTAACAACGGAACAGAGAAAACGTTGGGACAGTTGTCCACCACAAATGGACGCAGAAGCAGCGTATCGTTACGCATTGAACCCTTACACCAAATACATGATGCGTTGGTCGGGCAATTCCGCGTTGAAGATACCTCTTGGGCAATTAGTAAAATTAAATCCTACTTTGCTAATGAAATTGTAATCGCCGGGCAGAAAATAACCATTCCGTTCGAAGGCGGCTACGGCCCATCGTGGGGCAATCTACCAAACAAAATATGACCGTTCAACAACTTCTCAACGACCTTACCGACGCCGCTGGCTCTAATGGTTCCCAAAGCACCGTTGAGTTCTCGGCGATGTTTGATGTTGGTGCCGTCTCCTCCGACGATGACCAGATGAAGCAAGTCTCTTTATCCTTCAAAGAATGTATGGTTTCAAGCAATCACCCACAAAAAATAAAAATTACTCTTGTATAATTATGGCAATGTTAAAGAAGCTGATGAAAGGCCCGAACGAAATAGTTCCGTTCGACCACCACGCTATTATTTATCCCCAACTCGCAAGCCAGAAGTTTGACGGCTTCCGACTGCTTTGTTTATGCGGCGAACGCCTTCTTTCACCGGCACTGAAAGAGTTCCCCAACCGCAACCTTCCTTTACACTTTGAAAAACTAATGCTTTGGGCAAGGGAGTATAATATTGTCCTCGACGGCGAGGTTTGGTCGCCGGAGCTAACCTTCAACCAACTTCAAAGCATCGTCCGTTCTCACCACGCCGAGATTCCAAAAAGCGTTGGATACTACGTCTTCGACATGATGACGGAACAAGAATGGGATGAGGAAACAGAAAAGCCCTTTATTCATCGGTATCTTAATTACAGTCAAACAATTGTTGGCTTCCCTTACGTCGTTCCTGTGGAGCAACACCACATTATTAACCCCAAAGAAGCCGAGGAGTTTTTTAATGACGAAATCCTCTCCGGGCACGAAGGAATGATTCTACGTCAGCATCATGAAGGATATAAACATGGAAGGACAACACTTAACCAAGACGGCATGTGGAAATTCAAAGAGTTTCTTACTCAAGACGGCGTAGTCGTCGGCGTCGAAGAACAAATGAAGCTTAAACAGGGCGTCGAACGCACCCGAAATGAAATCGGTGAACTCGAACGCCGCTACGAGCAAGAACTCTACGAACCTGCCGGAATGGTCGGTGCGTTTATTGTACAACAGGGCGACTTGCAATTCAAAGTAAAACCCGGCAAAGGCATGGATAACCAGACAAAAATGGAACTATGGGTTATTCGGCAACATCTTATCGGTCGGCACTGTGAATACAAATCAATGTCCCACGGCGCAAAAGACAAACCCCGCATCGGTTCTCTTGTCCGCTTCCGCCCCGACCTCGACTAACCTTATGACCGACCAAGAAAAAGCTAAGTGGGATAAAAAATACCAACGCGCTAAAAGAAAATGGGTAAAAGAACACCCTAATGGTTTTAGCGGACAAGAACTGTTTGAATTCAACCAAGCGTTCATAAAAAAGCATAAGCTAAGTCCTGTCCAATAACTGGACATAACCTATGGGCTTCTTAGCAGACTATGTCTACTACTCCAGTGGCAACGAGTGCCCGGAGGACTATTTATATTGGGGCGGTTTAAGTATTCTTGGGCACTTACTCGGCGGTAAAGTCGCCATTGCCCACGGGGATTACTTTCCTTTCCGTCCCAACATCTATGTCTGTCTCGTCGGCGAACCGGGTTCGGGTAAAAACACCTGCCTCGGCGTTAACATGGACATTATGTCGGAGCACTTTTCCCAATATCTCGTCTCCGCATCCATCCAAAGCCGCGAAGACATCGCGTTTCAAATGGCCGATGATGTAACGTGCTTAAAAACCTACAAAGACGGGCTTGGCATTAACTGCGACTATCGGCCGTTTTACGTCCTTAACAACGAACTCGCCTCTTTCCTTTCCGTCGACAAGTTAAAAATGGTTGAGTTTCTTACGGAGGTTTATGACGGTAAGCGTTTTGGCACAGGATTCAAGAAAGACCGGCAGACTGCGCCAACTCGCCAACAATGGTTTCGTAACCCCCACTTGTCCTTAATCGCCGGTGCTGTCCCCACCTGGTTCATGGGTTCTCTTCGCATGGACTTATTTTCTGGCGGTCTCGGTCGCCGCCTTATTATTGTTAACAGCGAGAGAATCAAAGTTATCCCGTTTCCTCGCAAACCTCTCGGTGCCGACGCAGCAATGAGCCGTGTCGTCGAACACTTAAAAGCAGCGGAGAAGTATCAGGGACTTTTACAACTCGACGACAAAGCGAAGAAGTGGTGGGAGCCGTGGTATAGAAAGCACCGTGACCACGTCTCCGAAGACCCTATTCTTTTCCAGTTCGACCAGACAAAGGCCATGCAGGTGTTGAAGATTGCGTCCCTTCTTAGAATGACCGAAGCTCCGTTGGGGAATAATGTTACCGCCGAACATCTTCAAGCCGCCGAGATGTTACTTAACAACCTCGTCCCAACAATCCTAAAGCTCACAAGCGGTATTGGGGAAAACAAGCTTGCTGGCGTCGGCGCACGCATCCTTGACTTCATCTACGCCAACGGCGGCATGGTCGGCGAGAAGACAATGCTGAAACACTTCGGTCGCTATCTCCGTGACCCAGAGTTCTTTGAACTTATCGAGCATTACAAGAAGACAGAGCAAATCGTCGTGGGACAAGAACCAACTACCGGAAAAAGCTTTTTCTTTACACCGGACGGCTTCAAAGAGTATGAGAAGAAAAGAGCGGAACAATTAAAAGCGAGGACAAGCCCACAAGCTGAACCGGAAGCGAAATAAGGGCTTGAAAAATTGGGAATATCATATAGCATAGAAGCGTAGAGGATTGCTTAAAATGAAAGCTAATGGCAGCATTAGGCAAAAATGCCTTCACAAGAAGTACCATGGCAAATGGAATTGCCAAGCTCGTGCTGGTCTACAAAAACGCTGGCAAAAAAGAGACGAGGAGTTAGGACGAGATTGGCCGCGTCCTTGCGAAAATTGTAGCAAACCAATGAATCTACAAAGATACGGTCAGCGGTTCTGTTCAACAGCCTGCCGAGTTAAATATCACTACGATATGAAACAAAGAAAGAAAAATAATACCCCTGAAAACTAACGCGCCGACGGCACATAAACAACCTTCTTACTCCGACAAAGCAATGTTTTCTTCCTCCTTACCGGCTCTTTCTTCTTTAACAAACCAGCGGCAATCTCCACCGCGAGTTGGCCGATAATGGGATTAACCGGAACTGTTGTAAGATATGGACTGTTCACTTCAAAACCTCCACAAGCGGGTCAAGACCGGCCTCAACATGCCAGTTCTCTTTAGCCAACATTCTGAACCTATTCTCATTCTTTTTCAACGGGATAATCAAGTCCAACTGTGAACCAAAACGAACCATTCCATAACGCTCCCCCTGCATTTGATGCTCGTAGCCCCAATTTGATATTTCATCCACGTCTCGCTCTGCAATCTGGATTAAGTAGTAGGATGTTTTTAACCTGGGAGCATAGCAGCGGACAATACACCGCTCATTGGGAAATAGGTACCCCATGTCGTCGGGGTGGCTACCTTTACCACGTGTCAAATCATCCTGCTCCAACATCATACTAAAATTATGCGTGAACAAATAAGGGGTCTTGTGAATCTCGGTAAGGTATCCGCTCGTCGGACACCGATTGATGTGGACATCGAATTCTGTCATGAATATCCCCACGACCAACGCTTCGTCATTAAAAGTCTTGTTATCAAGAACGTCTCGAGTCGTAAGTTTTCTGCCTTTAATAACCACTATGGCTTCGTCAGGTTTAACGCGCTCGTGAGCATAAAGTATCACCCCATCAGCAGGTGCAAGAAAGGATTCGGGTCGCAGGTACAAAGGACGAAGCGGGTCACGAAAAAACTCCTTTCCGTAACGAAGTCCGCCCGGCATGTCCTTTAGCTTTTTAACTTCGGGACTCTGAATCCACTCTTTAAGGGGTGTCATAAGTAACGCAATGAATCAAGCCGCCTGTCATAGCGAGGTCGAAACATGGGATGGGTTTGAGAATGAAACTGGGGTAGGATTTCTTTAGTAGCACAGCAACCTCCTCGTCCTCAAAGAAGCCAAAGACGGGAAATAGAACAATACTGCCGTGGACAAGATAGTTAATGTAATAACCCACTGCCGGGTTGTAATCGTCCGCCATTGGGTAGGCACGACGGAAGACTCTCTCCGTCATTTGCGGACATTTATGGTACGCATTGGGAATTAAATTAACGTCAAACCCCGCCTTATTCAAAATCTTAATCAACCTCGTCGAGTAAGCATTATATTCTTTACTGCAAAGGGCTGAGTAATCGTTAACGAAAAGCTTATTCCCGGTAATAGAATGCACAATTCCATCGGCGTGGCCAAGAGTATCGAACGGCTCGACAGGAATAATAACCAACTGTTTTTGAAACGCCCTTTCCAACTTAGAAGCAACCCAACGCTTACTCAAATGCCTGTTCTGCCTAAAAATAATATCAGTAAGGATGACCTTACCCAGCGTTGTAACAACATTCCCCCCATCCAAAACGATTTCGGCTTTTATTTTTTTCCGGTAGCCGAATTGTACCGGCCCAAACACCGTCCTCACCGGCATGTAATCCCTGACCCAGATGTTGTCCTCCGTCCCACAAAACTGCCATTCGCCACAGGATGTGATGGCGTTGAATACCGCTGGGAAGTGTTTCTTTAACCCTTTTGATAAACCAATCATATTAAAAAATGTAGTTTAGGTGGCTCACAAAACACGACAACTTCGCTCCTGACGCCTCGCATTCCGACAGGTCAAAATAAATCAACTCCATTCCGAGGTCGAAAAGGATAGTCTCAAGCCGCTCGTTCTTATGCTTCTGCTCGTCATAACCCTGCTCACCCCTTCTCATATACTGCAGCGGCGATGAATTGTAAATAGCGTCCTCACATTTTACGCTATTACAAATCCCTTCATAAGCATCTTGTTTCGAGCAAGGAAAAACATTGCAAACCTTTTCGACCGCCGCAATGTCCTTCTTCTCCATTATTTCGGCACAGGCGATTATGTTGTATTCATTCAATGGAAACACGGAGCAATCCAAATGATACAAAACTTCATCCGTCTCCTTAATCCGTAGAATCTTACAGCCGAACTTCTGCTCAAGCCAGTCGAACGCTTTTGGGTCAGTTCTAAAACCATGACCGCCGATGTAAATGTTGTCACGAAGATACTTTAACTCCGGCTCGCCTTCAAAACGAAAAGGGCATTTCACGACATCATAACCAAGTTGAGTAAGCAACTTCGCCGCTACCCATTCTTCGCCTTCACGTCCCGGCGCGGTAAAGTTCGACAGGACGATAGTCGCTTTTTCCAAGTGCGGTAAATACGCAAAGCAGTTCACATAAGTCTGGTCTTGCAACCCTTTTATAGGAGGCAGTAAATAAACCAAGCTATTCGCCGCCAGAACATTGTAAAAATTATACCACTGCGCCAGAAACTTCGGATGGTCTATTTGCTTGTTTCCTATTTCCACCATTGTTTTATTGTTCTTAATCTTGTTATCCACGAACGCTGGTGGGCACATCACCATTACCGGATACGGATATTCCGACGGTGTCTTCGGCATCCATTTTTCGTTCAACGAATCAAGACGAATAGGCTTTTTTTGTTGTTCCATAAAATTATTGTTTTTCTACAAGCGGCTCGCCGTCGGTGTCGAAGCCGGTTACGGTGTAATTCTCTCCATCCCTTGTTATTGTTTGCCCAACCTGAACGGCTTTTTGCTTCTTGCCGAAACCACGATAACCACGAAAACCGCCTTTTTTCGGGAAGGGTTTCTGTGCAACATCCGCAAAGAATGACTCGGCCATTTGCTTTCGTTGCTCTTGCGCCGCTTGATAAACATCTTTCTGATGCGGAGTTAAAGAATCTTGAAACGTCTTCTCTCTTTCTGTATTCCCCGTAAAAGGCTTTGTAGCAAGGTTCTTAAAATACTGTTCCACAGGAGCTTTGCCTTTTTCGGTAATCAGAGCGTCATAATCCTTCTTGGCCTGTTCGATGTTCTTTTGCTGTAACGAAGCCAGCAACGGCCCGTACTCGGTCGGCGCAAAGTCCGTATCCGCCGCCTTGCCGACCTTGTAATTAAACTGCCTTGCAAGGTTACGAGTAATCTGAATGTTATCCGGCCCCTTACCGAAACCGGCAATCTGTTCAAACTTCTGTCCCATCTGCTTACCTGCTTGGCCGAGTCCACCTTTTGTAAACCCTTCCATGCCGGTGCCGATAAGAGGATTAAGTCCCCGTATTCCCGCTTCTACATAAGGAGCTTCTTTCTCACCGGGCATGCGTTGCTCGTAGCCTAAAGCTGACTTGCCTGTTGCCAATGCCGCAATGCTGTTTGGAATTGGCCCCGCATACGGACCAGCAAGACCCTTTGCCGCGTCGAAGAAAGACTGACGAGCTGTTTGCCCTAATGCAGCGGGCTTCTCGCCACGAAGTCTCGGCATAACTTGCTGCTCAATCGCCGTTCCTGCTCCCGTAATCCTCAACCCCCTACGAGCAAAGTTCCACTTGAGCATGTCAAAGGTTTCGGTTTGCCCTTTATCGTCCTTCCATGAAATCTGACCGAATTTTGTCCCCGGTAGTCCTTCCGGGTTCCCCGAAATTGCCATGTTCGCCATGTACGGCACCATGATATAAGCCGTCATAGCATAAACAAGTTGTCGCGCCCTTAACTGCGTCCATGCTTTTGAGTCCAAAGCGGCAACGCCGGGACTCATTGTCAACCGTTGAATGGCGAGCTTGTTAAAAGTGGAACCGGCAACATAAAACGGCGAAGCAATCCCCTTCACCGCCGCCTTCCACGCTTCCATTAAGCGGGGGTTGTATTGTCCCATCTGCTTGTCCACAAACCGCCTTCTCGCAATCGGCGTGTCCTCAATCAGCCCCGCCTTACCCATTTCCTCGGCGATGTCAGAAAGAATCATGCGTGACATTTGGTCAGAGGCAATAACGGCTCTTGACGCTAAAGGCTGTCCGCCGAACAAGCCTTTGTATTCCCCGTAGGAGCGCACAATCCCTTGTTTCGCCATCGCACCTAGCCGTTGCTGAAAGGCATAATTATTCTGGTACTTGTCCCAAAGTCCAGACGCAATTCGGTTAATTGTGTCGGCCTCTCTTAAACCTACAACATCTTTTCCTATCGAGGCACGAGCGGCGGAGTTAATGGACGTAACCTGATTCGCAATATGCGCTGCTGCGTCAACGCCTGCCGAGACTTGTACTCTCGTCATCAAGTCCCCAAACTTTCTTGCTGCTGAACGACCGAGGTCGGACTCCGTCTTTGTGGCATTGTCGAACTCCTTCCACAAACCATTCTTAATGTAATAATCATTCCTAACTGTGTACGCCTTCTGAACATCGCCTTCCTCGTCGACGTGGAGAACACGAATAGTATCCTGCGGAATGCGAACAAACCCTTCGGGAGCTTTATCGCCTGCGTTGACCTTAACAACATTTCCTGTCTCCATCCCACGGTCAATGAAGGACTTCAACGCCGCTCTGCGGTAATTCCCGCGAACCATATTCGCGGCGATGTTACGATAGCTTGTGTCGTAAGTTGTGCCTGTTCCTGTAAACTGCTGGCCGAAAACAGTCTTCTTGACCTTTGCGCCTTCGCCCGGTGACGTTCCTACCCCTTTTTCATCACCAAGAATTTTGAGGTTAATAAACGCGCCCATGTCGTCTTTTTCGGAAAGGACGCCGCCTGTGGCTAGATGTCGTTCCTCAGCGTCTTTTTGAACTGTGTCAATATGGCGTTGAATGGCTTCCTTGAACTCAGGTTCGTTACGAAGCTGTTGATAGTGGGCTTCGTCTTCGAGAACAGAGCGGCCATTGCCCACAACCGTCTCGATTGCCGCTGCTTCGTCTGGTTTACCGGCGGCAATTAAACTCCGCTTGCGGGCACGAAGACGGTTTTCAACAAGCAAAGCACCAAGGGACTTGTCAAATTGCGCGTCTTGGTAGCGTCTTTCCCCAAGCACATAATCGGGTTCGCTTTTCTGTAAGATGCCGACAATGCCATTGTTTTGTGCGAGAAGATAAAGACGGTTTCCGAGGTCTTCATCGGCTGCGGCGGTTCGTGGCACCGACTCGCCACGCCATTTGAGCAGCAACGGCTTGCTCTCGTCACGTAGATTGTCGAGTATATTACCAACCGTGGCCTTGCCAGTCTTCCATAACTCACCAAGAGAAAGCACGGCACCGGATTCATCCCTTCCCGTCTTGTCCATTTGCTGGACAGGACTTGAGGGCTTTGCTTCGACTGGCTTGTCCTTGCCGAATAAAGACATTTCTTTATTGGCTTTGCTGATGTCGAAGACGCGAGCGGAGACGTCGGTTTTTGGCGTGCCGTCAGCGTTGCGGAAGATGAGGTTGTCACGATACCTATTACCTTGTATAGCTTGCAGCTGACTCTCCATTTCAGTGTCAGTGATTTCACCACGAGTGTTTCTATCTACTATATCTTGCACTTCACCTAGGTCTCTGTTAGATTCGTGGCCAGACTTCTTGGCCTTCTTATGCTCCCCAAAACTCACCCTCTCCCCCTTACTCCCCGTCAACTCCTCTGTGATTTTAGGGAGAGTGCGGTCGTAGTGGAGACGCATGCCGGGTTCTTGGTCTATTATATCCTTTACCTTTATTCTATGCACTTCATATGCACCATTAGGTTTACCACTTGCTTGTTCACTGTACATCCCCATGTGGTATGCATAGTCCCCTTTTCTACCTACACCACGGTCATCTACTTTTACACCATACTTAGCAGACATTTCTTTTAGATATTCTTTATGGCTTTTATTGCCATCATGTCCCCCTATAGGTTCACTTTCCAGCACTTCTTTTTGTAGAGGCCATTGTGTATTTGGGTCACGTCCACCTTCATACTCTGTGTACATACCCCTATCATGTCCCTCCGTCATCATCGCTGTCTCTGAGTCGTCGAATCCAACACGTCGCTTTTCTTTAGGAACACCAAGTCTATCAAACAACTCATTAGCGTGGTCAATGTTTGCTTTAACCATCAAGCGTTCCCAATGAGGAAACAAAGGGTCAATTTTTTCTGTGACAAACTTAGCTGCTTCATTAAAGGACTCAAAAGTAATTCCAGAATAATCAGTCTTGCCACTTCCAGCTATTGTTGGACTAATTCTATATTCGTTATCACTAACCTTTTTAATCACATCTTGCTGAACCTCATGAACTTCCCAAACATGTGTTCCATCTGGCAAAACCTCTAAATGCCCGCGACTAAAATAAGGGGGTAAATGATGCGGTTGGAAAAGGTGTTTATTACCATCAGTTAAAAGACCTAACTCAGCATACTCGCGTAGGTCTTTCTCGGACTTCGGAGCGAAGGATTGCCAGTGGGAGGAATCACCTGGTGATTGAGTTGCGCCTATACGTTCATAGTCATCTTTAGCTTTGAAGTATTTTTGGATATGTTCATCGGCTTCACTTAGCGGTGATTGACCTAACACTTTTTCCGAACGTCGTTGATAAGTATAAATCTGGTCGCCTTGTTTAACCAATAAATGGTCGTTCTTATCAATCAAAGCACCTACAAATGGGCCTTGGTCAGCATCCGATAGACGATAACCTTTTGTTTCTAGCTGATGTTGTGCAGCATTCATACTACGTTCAGCATCTATAATAGCCTGACGTTGAGCGTCTTGTTGTGGTTTTGCCGCCCCAAACTTCATCACCTTCACCTTCGGCGTGTT
>Ga0116112_1002200_pt1 | contig 12070 bp, 10 predicted proteins | sample June2015DPH_8_15_FD_89721 | JGI IMG/M metagenome (GOLD analysis project Ga0116112, IMG submission 89721) | Peatland microbial communities from SPRUCE experiment site at the Marcell Experimental Forest, Minnesota, USA - June2015DPH_8_150 | ecosystem: Environmental > Terrestrial > Soil > Wetlands... | reverse complement strand
TTTCTTACAATAAGCTGCAAAGGGCAAAATATCACCACCGCTGTTATAATAAGTAAGAAGTTGAGCAGATAAAATACTTTCGAGAGCCTTTCTAACAACTATTGTGCGAGGGTTAAATCATGCTCTACTGGCGATTTTACCCTCAATGCCCTTTTTTTGTCAGCTACGAGAAAAATCGTTTAACCAACTGTTCGGCGGAACATGCCCTAGCTGGCGACATCTCCCGCGCCATCTTCCCTCTTTTTCTTTTAACTGAAAAAAACGCATTTTTTTCTTCTTTTTTTAGTTTTGATTCTGGAATACCGTTGATGCTGGAGGCGTTATTTTGACTCGTGTGAGGAACAATGCCTTCAGGGAAGGCCGCGAAACAGTCATAGACGATAATGAGCTAGGCAGAGCATTAGATCAAGCTAAGACGATTGACAATGAGTATTTCCGGCTAAGAGCTCTCGCTGTTCTTTCCTTGCTGCGGCTGTCTGGAAAGCGAAGAACGGAAATTGCTTGGATTCCGCTTGAAAACTTCAAAGTAGAAAACGATCTGTTGACAGTCACTTTCACCTTGGAAAAGAAGAAAAGAAAACACAAGAAATGCCCAAGGTGCAACACCAAAAACTCAGCCACCTCGTTGTTCTGCAAAAAATGCGGTTGTGGAATTTCACACGTACAAGTTGCCTTTACATCTAAACAAGCGAAGTCGTTCAAGGCTTTTCCGTTATCAGATTCGTTAACCCAGAACCTTTTGAAATATCTGGATTACTTGACTTCACTAAATCCGATTCCTAAGTTTTGGTTGCCTCCTGGCAGAAACGTGTTCGGACATTATTTCATCATTCCAGACTAGCACTTAAGCGATCGGGAAGTCTTCAACATAGTCAGAGAAATAAGCGAAACTTTGGCCGTACCTGTTCCGTGAGACTCTGGCCAGCGACATAGTCAAGCAAGACAACAGCATAATAGCCGCATTTAAAGTTCAAAAAAGATTGGATTTGGAAGATATGAGAACTGGTTTTAGCTACTTGCAGCGATTTGCAACGGATATTATTAGACGTGAAAGTAACTAAGACTTTCTCAATAGCTCGACCTTAAGTAGTTTGTAAAATTAGACTGATTGGATGTCACGTGCGCTTGTTAGCATATATGAAAAGTTTAGTTTCAAGCATCGAATCCATTTCTAGGTCTCGGCGACCTGCGACGGCTCTATTCAACATCTCCTTGAATGCATTTCCAATCATATTAGTAGGGAAGAATCCGCTTTTTTGCCACACCCCAAATTCATAGTTTCCAATGCTATGCAGAAACTCGATGCTAGAAAAATGAATCGCATTGAGCAAAAAAGCGCCACCAAGTGACGCCAAAGCGTTGCTCAAGTTTGCCTGTTCGAAGGCCCTTGTCCAGTTATGTTTTGAATTGTTATATGCAGTCCACCACTTTGGCACAAATCCACTAGTTTTGTCAAATTCTTCAAAAGGGATTAACTCCCGATCACCACACCAATCTAGTTTCGCAATCACCTTCTTGGCTGACAATTTGTAAATGGGCTCAAAAGCCTCATGAGCATAACCAATATTGTATTTTCTACGTCCGTTAATTATTCTTTGGCAAGCTGGGTCCCCGGTAAATCCGGCGTAACGTGCATGTCTTTGAAAGCAGTGTCGATATAACTACAATTCAGAAGCAATTGGGCAAGCAGAGCTGGTGAATGAACATGCTTGTGTTCGTCGATATAAGGCACTTTTCGCATATACTCAATCAAATCATCTTCCAAATAATGGTAGAATGCCCAGTAAAGACCTTTTTCAAAAGCATCAGCTATGGCCATCTTCTTAGCACCTCTTGGCTCCACAAAATCATTAGCACCACCGAGTATATCTGTTCTCCGTAGGTATCAAGACTGAAGGTCGAAAATTATTTCTATTTCCTATTATCCTATTTTCGGAAACAAGACCTTAAAAAAGAGAAACTTTTTCCAATTATTCAACCAGACCGCGGTTAGTAAGAACCAAAACAAAGCGAAAGGTTAGTTACATTTTCGTGACCCGAAAAGGATGGACCCAAAAGACATTAGGTAAGTTTTTGCTTACAGTTTTTAGTCCCATTTTGGCGCTTACAAACGACCAAATTGGCAAGAGATATAACCGAATTATGGCTTGGAAAACCCTCATTGCTTATCGAGTTAAAGATTCATTTGGCAGAATTTTCCTCTTCAAAAGTGATATTTACGGCTTTTGGTAGTTGTGAATCTGGCATAGGCGCATCTTTTGACAAGTCAAAAATAACACGGCGGTTTGTTAAGCTGAGGATTATTTCCTCGCTCAAGAAGATCGTGAATGCCGATATGTGGAAGAAGTATTCTTTGCCATCGTCACACTTAATGAATCCGTATTTGCCGTCTGTTTTGAAGTAGCTAACTATTCCAGATCTGCTTTGCCTTTGCACTATTTTTCTGTTAAATGAATCATTTAGCCTGACCATTCTTGGGTAAAACTTACTTTCCTTAGGTATTATCTTTAATCCTTTTTGAAGTAATGTTTTTGCTTCGGCAGCTGAATCTCCGAACAAGTACTTAGATAAGTAATCCGATTTCTTTCTTTGCTTCCGTAAGTTTAGTCATTGCTGCTTGAAAATTCTTATCTTCAGAACAAACTTGAGCCCATCTTCTAAGATTTTCTGCGCGCCCCAAGTCGCTTCTCGCTAAAACTGCAATACTTTTCAAATTTGCGGGAGCTGCGGCTATTTCCTAACCAAATTATGTGAATAATACTGTTTGTTATTGAAAATACAGATGTTATTCTGAATTGGAGGAATCGCCGAAAGTTATATATCCTTTAGTCAATGATTAAAACGCGGTTTGATCTAAGTTTGTATTGGCGTTACAGGATGGCACTTATTGTTGAATAGAAAAAAGGCAATAATTCTGGTTTTCATAATATTGTGCCTGTCAAGTCTAATTCTTAATACCCAAAACGTAAAAGCACTCAGTGGGCCCGAGCGTGCGCGCGAGGGAAGTTACCTTTTTGTCGCAGCGATAGCCGTAGCAATAGTAGGTATTGTTGTAGTTACAGTTCTTTTGAAACGTAAAAAACCAAACGCCCCAAATTCTGCTGTATCAACCTTTGTCGGCGACTCAGCACCCAAAAAACAAAACGGTGAAGATTCGCTTCATCTAAGCCCGAGAACAGACAACAAGCCGGAAGGTGACTTAGGACAGTATCCGCACAAGTCTGATCACATCTTCATCTGTTACATTGAAAATGATGCTGAAACAGCCGTCGAAATCGCTAAAGGTTTGGAAGAAGCAGGCTACGCAACATGGTATTATCAACGCGACAGCCTTCCTGGACCATCGTACCTCTTACAAACTAGCCAAGCCATAGTGAAGTCCCAAGCTGTTGTACTTTTAATCTCAATAGCTGCAATGAGCTCAAGCCAAGTAACCAAGGAAATTGTTCGAGCACATGAAGCTGGAAAACCCTTTATCCCGGTGATGCGCGGAATCACCCATGCCGATTTCCAAAGGCGTCAACCTGAGTGGCGGGAAGCAATAGGCGCTGCTGCTTCAATATCAATTCCAGTGGAAGGAACAGCTGCGGTTTTGCCCAGAATCATTGCAGGCTTAAAAGAGCTAGGTTTAAATAAGAAACAATAGCCCAATTCGAAGTTCAACGCTAACGCTACCTCCTACTTCATTGAGAGAAAAAAATCTTGATCAGATTTTGAAGAGAGGGTGGTCCAATTTTTTCTCCTGAAAACGAAGAGTTTGGGTCCAATTGGATAATCCGCCGTAGCGCCACCAAGCAAATAACCCATTTTATGGTGTTGCAATAAAAGTTGTAATGAAATGAAGAAACATGTTACCAATTAGCCATAAAGGCAACCGCCCTGAATGCCTACTTATTTATGTGGCAACATATATTTTGTAATTTGTTATTTGAATTTAATTAAAGAATAAGCAAATTTTAATTAATCTAGCAGCGCCTCAATAATAATTAACAAGCATCTTTTTTTGGGTTTGGGATTAAAATTCCACACACTAACCCTGTCTCTCTGTGTCTGTCTCTGTCTATCACGGTCTCTCTGTTAATTGGAACAAAAAAGGAAGAAAAAAGATTAAGTTGGATAGAACACTGCAGTCAATTCGACGTTATACAGCGATATTTGAGGCCGGTCATTGTAGTTCCTATCTGCATCAGCATAGAAAGTGTACTTGATGCCTGCATTAACGTTGTACATTAACTGCGCGGTCATGCTGTAACTTATTGTCTCATTTCCTGAACCACCACTAAATGTTCCGGCAAATATTACGCTGGAGCCGCTGAGGGTGTAAGTCGACGGTGAGGTACTAATACCTAATTCGCCGGTATTGTTGTTGTAAGGAAGGTACAAAATTCCAGTTAAGATGATGTGAACTATGCCATTTGCTGGTGCAGTTATTACGACGTTGCCAATGCTGGTGATTAGATAGGTAACATTTGAGACTGTCCCGATGTTGGTGTAGTTAACTACTGTAGTTCCTGTTGGTCCTTGTGGTCCAGTTGCTCCTGTGGCTCCGGTTGCGCCTGTCAGACCCGTTGGTCCCGTAGCACCCGTTGCTCCAGTTGCTCCAGTCGCCCCCGTATTTCCTGCTGGTCCCGTTGAACCTGCTGGTCCCGTTGCTCCAGTGTCTCCTTTCGGACCCTGCGGACCCGCTGGACCCGTATCTCCTTTTGGTCCAACAGCGCCTTGTGGTCCAGCCACCAGCTGAATCGTAACGCCCGCTGAGACAAGCGCTGAAACTCCGATTGAAACTGCAAGCAAGACAGCCAAAACAGCTTTCGAGAAAGCAATCTTCTCCATTTTCACTATTCACCTCCCAGAATCTTAGCTAACCTAATCTGACTGTGTTCATATTTAACTTTAACTACGTAACGGCCGCAAGCAAAAAGGAGAGAAAAGGAAAAACACTATTTTGACGATTAAGGAATAAATAGAGATCATAACAAGTTAGCCATAGCGCACATTTAGCCGAAGCGACTATCTTTTTTCTGCGCGCATCTGAAGTCGTTGATTAACTTTCGTTTGTTTATTAATTGCTCGGCTTTTACTGCTAATATGTTTAGTACCCACATATCAAACGCTCTGCCTTCTTCGAGACAGAAACAATATTGCATTGTTTGTGCGCTGTTATGTAAAACTCAAGTAACACGACTCTCACGCTATGCTATAGCTCCAAGCTTTCTCGACTTAAAACAAGTTCTTCTTCAAGATATTTCTGGTTGTAAAGCTTTCTGACTCTCAGAACTTTCTCTCTACCCTTCGCGCTTTCTCTTTCGTAAACTTTAATTTCGCCATCGAATATGCCTGTGACTGCTTGTACTTCTTCCTGCGTGTGCATTTGAGGATCAATCACTACAAGGGTAGTGAACCCTTTTGACTTAAGGTTAGACAGAAGACTATTCAGCCACTTCCGCGTGATTACAGCGTGGTGCTCCAATAGCACATCTGACACTAAGTCAATGCAAGCTCTTCTTGGACCCGTTTGGGAAGAGTCGATTGTCCGAAGTAGCTTGGTTAACAGAATGTCCACATCGGTCAGATTGTCTATTTCCTTGAGTTTGAAAACCCGGGGTGAACTCCGCACCATCAATTCCGCTTGAGAGTTGCACACGAGAAGATAGAAGTTCGACAAAGAACGCTGGGCTAACTCTCTTGCATTTACGATCTCACTGGTAACATAGAGGGTTATTTCTCCTTCTCCAATTCCCGCTTCAAGGAAACGCTTTATTAGCAGTTCCGTTTCATCCCCGGAGGGCGAAGTCATTATGACCGCGTATTTCTCTGGTATTCCGCCCAAGAGAAGGCGGTCAAGGCCAGGTAATCCGCTGGTAATTCTGCTAGTCATCCCAATTTCAATTGAAACCTTCGCCAGCAACTCTGGAATTTTACTCACAGTATCCCTATCAATTTCTTTTATCTCATCAGGCAATTCGGACCAAGGCACGATGTATGGACTGATCTTCTTGGTTACGTCTCTTGAAGCACCTTTTTTCCACCCATCTAGAAGCCTTTCCACGTTCCAACGGGCGTGCTCCATTTCAGCCATGACTTCTACCTCGCTCTTTGTGAATTTTACAGTAGCGACTTCGTGGCCTTTGACCTTGTGAATAGCACAAGATAAGCGGTTGAGTTTCTCTGCTATGTGGTCGGCTTGTTGACGATTTGATTCCTTGAGATATTCTGGGAGATCAGACCAAGCGAGTGACGACGGATCTTCCTTTTTCTTGCTCATTGCAGCTATGACATAGTTCTCATGAATAGCCTTGCCGAGGGTTTCTCGGGTTTCTGGGTCAAACGCTTTTGTTCCCGATTGAATGAACGCCCAAACCGTGGAGGAATCGTTGAGCAAAGGTAACAGATTCGCTGATGTATTCCACGTTTTATCCGCCAGCAACTTTGCGGCCGCCATTCCACTCCCTTGAACAATTGCCATGTTCGTGCCTAATGCTAAGCCAATGCGATATTCGACAGCTGCAATTCTTCCGCCGTTCACACCCAATAGTTTGACTTCAGAGGGGCATATTTCCGAAGCAAGAAGATCGGTCCAATACTGAAGTGCCTCCGTTAGACTGTAAGCGTCACCATCGGTATACCGAATTTCACCGTAACGCTTGTCCACCAAGCTCGCTTCGCCTAACTTCGGAACATAGCCAATCGTCCTGATTGCTTGCGGATACAATTGTTGCAATTCGCCCACGAAACCACTTACCCCTGAAGTGGTTCCTCCAGAGATTATTGCGCCCTTAAAGTCTTGGAAGGCATTCAGTATTAATCCGCGATATTCTTTAATTTTTCCCTCATTTTCGGAATCGCATCCCCCCGCTACGACAAATACTGGTTTCGCAATAGCTCCGCAGTCAGCAGTGGCTTGGTTCCTCAATTGTACCAAGGCTGCCTTTCCTGAGGCGGTCAGCGGGAACTTAGCGGCTAATCCAATCAATAGCAACCGGCTCATCCAATCGTAACCCAACAATTGACCCTTAACTATTGCAAGTCTTTCGATGGATTTTAGTGCCGCATCCAAAACCCATTCGTTCAAACTTATCTGAACGCCTTTCGCGTACGCTTCCAAGCTTTCATACGGCTTATTCATGAGCAGATGAAACTTGCCGATATCGTAATACGCCCAAGGCATATTTATGCCAACTTCCACTTGATCGAAGCTGCGGTTGATTGCCGCCTTTATGATTGGATCCATCAACGACACTATTGAAATGTCGCGTCTATGAACAATTTCAGATTCCAGATAATTGCCCAAAACGTAGGGGTTAGTCGGGTCAATCATGAAGGCTTGGCGATGAAGATCTCTCACTTTCGCTTCATCAGTTTCTTTGTAGGTGCCCGCTAGAGAAGTAAGTGCATCGATGTCTTTGCTTGGAGATGCACTGGCAGTTTCCAAATACTTTTGGCCTTCGCAGTATTCGAGGCTTTGTTTATTTTCTTTGTGTTTCTTGCATAATGCAACCCCTAAGTCTCTAAGCAGTGGCAAGTAGCCGGATTCAACATATCTGGAGAGTATGTCGATTGCGTTTTGCCATTCGCCCAGAGTTAGCCACAATTTTCCTATCTTGTTTGCCGTTTCCACGTTGGTGGGGTCGTTCTCCAAAACCAGTTTCTGAAGATTTATTTCGTCCTTGATTTGTTGCTCAGACATGTAGGCGCCGTAATTGCTGGCGTAAAGTTGGAGACCCGCGTGTATCCTTGAGAAAGTGCTGTCAGCAGATTCAAGCGAAGCTGCTAACCCAGCGAGTTCACGCTCCCATTTTGCAGGTATCTTAAACGCTCCTTTGTAGCTCATGTCATGGTTAAAATCAGCCCAAGAATGTTCCAGCAGGGTTCTGACTTGCACTTCAGCTTTTAATCCCAGCACCTCTTTAGGTATTTCTACAGGTATCTCTTTGTTTGGAAAGACCCTTTCTTTAAACAGCACGATGTAATGAGCTGACCGATAACCGAATTCCGTGGGTTTTAGACGCTGGCCTACGTCAATACTATTATCCCAATCGATAACGAAATTCTTCTCGATGAACTCGCAAACCACCTTAACTTCATCAGGTATGTGAGTGATGACTCTTGCGCCGCACAGGTCAGTCATCTCGTTAACTGGATCTGTGTACATGTTCTTCCGCAAGATTTTCTCTGCGAAGCTAGGGATGGCTTTGGGCCGAGCTTGCACCATGGCCAGAGGCGCGTATTTTTTTACGGCTTTCTCAAGCACCACTGAGAGCGTTTCAGCGTACAGCTTGTAACGGGGAAAAAGTCGTGTGTACAGTGCAACCTGCGTGCTCAACATTTTGTTCGACATTCTTTTTACCGATCCACTCATAACATTTTCCTCCACTCTCACCTTAGTTGCCCCGATTTTTCTCCAAATCGGCTTCGGTGTACTTTCTTGCCACTTCTTTCGCGAATGATTCAAACCAGTCTGCCAGCTCCAAGGTTGAAAACTCCTCAGGTTTAACCCATGAGTAAGCTTCATGTTCATCACTAAGGTGTAGCTGACCCGATTCTATGGAACCCTCCAATAGCAATTGTACAAGTCGCAGTTGAGCCATTTCCCATTCGACTGCGCCAGCCACATGCAGGATGGAAATAACTAAACCTGTTTCCTCAGCAACCTCTCTAAGCAGAGCCTCATCAAAGGTCTCGCCAACGTTGATCTTGCCTCCTGGGGGCTCCCACCTGCTAACGTTACTCTTCGAACAGTTGGAGCGCTTTAACAGCAGGAAGCGACCTGAACTATCTCGAATGAGGACTTTAACGGAGAGTCGCCACGGTTTGCTCGACATGATGCTCACTATCTGCTCTCAATCGGTTGTTCAAACATAATACTTTTTCTGTAATTATGCCGTATCGATGACTGAAAGTTATCTCCGAGTTTTATTTTAAAGGGTTTCTGGTCCAGTTCCTAATTTTGCTCTCAGTTCAGGTTCATTTTCGTGAAAACGTTGTAATTGAAGCTTTCAACAGCAACTCAAAAATAAGCCTCAGTATTCACACGTGTTGCTTGTTTGATTTATAGAACCTGTTATACCTTCGTTGGTCTCCCAACAAGGCGCCTAATTTTATGTTTGTGGGTTCAGGTCGGTAGCCTGATTAAATCTCTGTTTCTCACCAATGGTAACTACCGCTGCACTAAAGTACATTTCTAGACAATTCTAGACAGAAGTAGACACTTCTAGGCGAAGCCCGCAATAGATTCAACCTCTGTCGCAAAAAACCAACCCAAAACAAACCCAACACTATTTTTTCCAGTTTCTTCTTCTATTGAAAACAGAATTTACCTCAGTCCCAGAGCAAGCAAAAAGCCCACTTAACCTGAATATTGACTAAGCCTCAGATGGAAATGGCGTTAGAAGGTTTTGTTAAGTGTAAGCGAGGCTAATTTTGCAAAGATATCGAGTACATTGTTCAAACAGACCTCGACAAACTCGATGAGACCTGTGCTCGACCCTCTGTTCTTAAACAGGTGCTCTTTCGAATTCTACGGTACACCACAGTTGGGGCACTTTCCCTCAAGAGGTATGGTTTCACCACAATGTTCACACATTCTAAGACCTTGATCTTCAAGCTCATACTTTCTTCTGCACTTTGAGCAAAGATAGCATGCTACTGCCGGGACTTGCACTTCCATTATAGCGCGTTTCTTATTGCTCATGTAAGTTGGACAGTGGAGTCTTTGACACCGCACTCATGGCAAGTATTTTTCGCGTTCCAAGAAAAAAGCGGCTGGTGAGAATCTGCTGGTAGAGTGGCTTTACCGCGTACGGCGGCTAAAAAATTTTTGCAAGCGAGATAGATATGCATGCAGCCGTGCGTGCAGGCCTTGCCGTTCTGTTTGTCATAAACTAAGCAATCAATTTTGTTCTTTACCGTCGATATCAGACTATAGCGCTTGAGTAATGGAATCCTCAACAGTATGAGAATAATGGAGCTTATTTTAGATCTAAATTGGATGAATAGAATGCGGTCGCCGGGACGCATACCCAAACGAGACTGTGTGAAAAGTCAAATTTGCTTCAAGAAATTGCGTCTTATATGTGAAAACACGTCCCTAAGCCCTACCACATCGGCATAAACTTAGCAATTTTCTGAAATCGAAATTAGTTTTCACACAGTCTCAAAAGGGGGCGGGTCCAATAGCTGAAAAGAATCGCCAAGCAGCTTAAAAAACTGGAAAAACAGTCCAGCAACCTCCTCAGTGTCCAAAGTGAGTCGGGGGGGATTCGAACCCATGCCCTCCTGGAGATTTCACCCGCGATTCCCTTTTTTTTACTTAAAGTACGGTTTCCCACTGGAAAGAATTATTTGATTATTTCGCCAATTGCCGCTTTTTCGCCGACTTGTGTTAACTTTATTCTCACGCGGTCTCTTGGCTTGGCTTTTGGCACCATTATGACGTAGCCTTGAATTTTTGACATTCCATCTCCACTTGGACATACGTCAGTGATGTTTACTTCTAATTCGTCTCCCAACTCGACAGGGCATTGCTTCTCAACATGCTTGGTCTTGAAATGTCCGCCTCGTACTCTTCTATGAACCATACAAAAACCTTGCCTTATTTTGTGTAAATAGAGATGAGTGCTTAAATCTTCCGCAGCTTACTCCTTATTTATCAAGTTATTTGTTTGATTTTTGTTTTAATTCCGTCTGTTATTTCAGGCGGATTTACCGCTGCTTCCACGTCTTTTTTCCTTTGTTTTTTGTTTTGCCTTTTGCTTCGTTTTTCGGTTTGTTTTTTGTTTTGTTTTTAATTTTGATTGCCCCTCCTGCACCCTTCTTTCCACTGTTCAATTGTCCCGCACCCTTATTCGTTTTGCCTCTCTCGAAGCCAATGAAAAGAGCAAACTCTGCTTAAACTTACTTGCCCGTTTTAGCTTCATGCTTTGCTTTCTTTGCAGCATTCTTCTTTTTCAGGGATGGCATAATACTACCAAGCTATAATGCCAACGTTAAGCTTAAAAGATTTTTTTCAATAATGCCCTGGAGTGGGACTTGAACCCCCAGTCAGGTGGAGATGTCACCCGCATTTCCCCTCTTTTCTTTAATTCAGCAAAAAACTTGGTAAGGAGACCGACAAATTGGGTGAAAAAATAATCAGCTGCCCAAAATGCGGCGGTCAAAGATCCTACAGAAACGGGATAAGGTATACGAGTTCAAAGGAAATTCAACGCAGGCAAAAAAATACTGCGAGTAGTAGGCTCAGTACACAAAATTTAAATTCAAACCTTTATCATATATCTCAATATGCCAGATAATGAAACTCACAGTGCCCAAAGTAAAAGAAAATATGGAAAGAGCTATTCCGCAATGCATGATTGGATGGATCGCCCTTCTTCGGCACTTCATGAAAGACATAGAATGGTAAGGCATGACTTTAACAAAACTCCTCATCAGGCTCAAAGGATCTTTGGCGGAAATGCCAAAAATGCTTGCAGAGATCACATACGCCTAGATAGACAAAGCACAAGAAATAAACGCAATCGGTATTAGACTTTTCTTAGCCATTATGTACCCTTATACTATGCTATTCGGACCAGTCAGAAATCTTACAAGGACGGGATGCGACAAACGCGTTCAGGGAAATCCAGCGTTACCTATGCCGTGAGTGCGGCCACAGGTTTTCATAGCGCCTAACCGAAGCTAATTCTGCAAACAATAGCATAGTTGGCTATACACTATTTTCCATTCAAAAAGAAGAAAAGGCGAGCTTGAGTTATTAGATTACTATTTTCTTATGACTTTTCTAGTAGCGATCTCAATGTCTTTCGCTTTAATGGTTTTTCTTCGGGCATGCATAGCATAATCAAGTGCTTCTTTAGCAATCTTAAGGCCAACCTCCTCGAGAACGTTTGCAAGCTCCTTCGCTGCTGCTTCACTCACCCTGTCTGCTCCAGCTTTCTTACATAATCTATGCATTGGAGCCACAGCTATTACTAATTCGTTCATATCGACTTCTCCGCAGCCTCTTTTTCTTTTTAAAGCAATATTTAACCTTTGTTATCGCTTTTTCCTCTAAATTAGAAAGCAACATCTT
>Ga0116112_1002195_pt1 | contig 12086 bp, 9 predicted proteins | sample June2015DPH_8_15_FD_89721 | JGI IMG/M metagenome (GOLD analysis project Ga0116112, IMG submission 89721) | Peatland microbial communities from SPRUCE experiment site at the Marcell Experimental Forest, Minnesota, USA - June2015DPH_8_150 | ecosystem: Environmental > Terrestrial > Soil > Wetlands >... | reverse complement strand
AGCTAGACTGACAGCGCTGGTTCATTCTTCCAGGTGATGCCAGGTTTGTTTCGAAATGAGGAGCGAAGGTAGGAGAACTCTGACGAAGTCATTTTCTAGCGCTCAACGCTCTTGCTTGCCAAATGGCAAGTCAGTGCTGGGCACGTTGCTAACCCTATCCGTGATCGCCGCGTTGCCGGTGGTCGGTCAGGCACAAACCCCACCAACCCCCATCACGCCGATCCAGCACGTGATTGTGATCTTCGGTGAAAACCGCAGCTTCGATCAGGTCTTCGGAACCTATGTTCCCCGCGATGGCCAAACCGTACACAACTTACTTTCTGAAGGGATTGTCGATGCCAATGGCGCTCCTGGCCCAAACTATAAGAAAGCCCACCAGTATTCCGCGACCGACAGCACCGTTTACTCCATTGACCCGGGCGGCAAGACCCTCTACCAGTACCTTCCAGCTCCATTGACCGGTGGTGCAAACACAGTCGGCAGCGACCCCTACGGCGAGCCGTTGGGGCAGGAAGACACCAGAGCGACGCCAAATCGATGACAAGAGGGATATCGAAACTGCGGAGAGTTTGCTGGCCGAGCTCCTGGTGAAAATAGGGAAGACCCTCGGTTATGATTTCGATAAAGTCTATATCAAGAATGGGTGGCACCAACCACACCGAGCACATTCGGAACATGAGCTAGGAAGTTAGTAACACGAACGAGAGCTGTAACTGTGTTCCTCCGGAGTGCATACGTTCCCTCATAGGTGTAGCCTGTATCTCCCCCCAAGATTTTTCCATTGATGAAAACTGCCACGCCACCCATTGCCCTATAAACCTTCGTATTGCACAATCCATAGGCCTTCAATGCCTATGGCAAAATTCTCCTGGTTGGCAGATCATGGTCGGGTGACAATTTGCGCTGGCGATTCCGATGGCCACGCTACAGCTTCCACGCTAGGTTCGCGCCATGTCCCAGTCTCCAAACCCAGCCGCGCCGCAGCAGGTGGCGCCTCTGCTTGCGTTGGCCACTAAGTTGCTCAGGGCCGGGCGACCAGCCGATGCGATCGCGCCGTTGCTCGATGCAGCGCTGCTGCAGCCGTCCAATCCCATCATCCAGCACGATCTCGGCCTCGCCTGCCTCGAGGTCGGCCGCTTACCGGATGCGATCGCGGCATTGCAGCGGGCCGTCGCCAGCAACCCCCGCTACACCGATGCATATTTCCGCCTGGGAATTGCCTTGGAGAAGCTGGGCAACATCGGCGGGGCAATCGTTGCGTACGAGCGCGCCACTAAGCTGCTCCCATCCCTAACCGAGGCGTGGTTCCGCGCCGGCGCCCTGGTCTACACCCTGGGCCATCGCGACCAGGCGATCGGCTGTTTCCGGCGCGCGGCAGCGACCGGAGATAGGAACAGCTTCGGCCGCCTTGGCAAGGCGCGCGCGCTGCTGACCGAGGATCGCAATCAGGAAGCCGAACAGGTATTGCGAGAGACGCTGGTAGCCGATCCGAGGAACGCCATGGCGTATGATTTGCTGGGCAATCTGCTCACTGAGTTCGGCCGTTTCGACGAAGCCCGTGCATGCTTCGAACGCGCCATCGCGATCGCGCCGATGCTGGCGGGAAGCTACTACGAACTGGTCCGGTGCCGCCCGGTCACGAGCGCTGACGACGGTCTGCTTCAAGGGATGCAAGCCGCCTTGGCCACGCCCGGACTGGAAGCGGCGCAACTCCTGCGGGTTCACCTCGCGATCGGCAAGGCGGCGGAGGATCTTGGCGACGACGGCTTGGCCATGCGGCATTTCGACGCCGCGGACGCGGTGCGCCGGGGCACTGTGCGGTTCGACTCGGCCGCGTTCTCCACCGAGATCGACCGCCTGATTGCCCGCTGCACACCCGAATGGATCGCGCGCGCGCCCGAACTCGGCAGCTCCGATGCGACGCCGGTGCTGATCATCGGCATGCCGCGGTCCGGCACAACTCTCGTCGAGCAGATCGTCTCCATGCATCCCGAGGTCGGGGCCGGCGCCGAGCTGCATTTCTGGAACCAGCGCGGGGCGGAGTGGCACCGCTCTTGCTCGGCCGGGAACGCTGCGGCCGGGAACGAGAAGCCGTTCCTGGTCTCGGAGTTCTTGGCCAAGGCGACGGCAGACTATCTCGGTGTGCTACGCGCGATCGCCCCCAAGGCGGCGCGAGTGACCGACAAGATGCCATTCAACTTTCTCTGGGCCGGGCTGGTCCACGTGGCATTCCCGCGCGCAATCATCATCCATTGCCGCCGCACTGCAATCGACACGGCGTTGTCGATCCATCAAACTCATTTCCGTCCGGGCCTGGCGTTTCCGACGGGAGGTGCCGAACTGGTCGCGTATTTCCGCGACTACCAGCGGCTCATCGATCATTGGCGGAGCGTGCTGCCGGCGGATCGCTTCATCGAGGTCGATTACGAGGACCTGACCCGCGCGCCCGAACCAGTCATCCGGCGGATCATCGCGGCCTGCGGCCTGGCGTGGGACGACGCATGCCTGCGCCCCGAATGCAATCCGCGGGCGGTGAACACGCCCAGCAAGTGGCAAGCCCGGCAGCCGATCTATCGCACCTCCGTCGCGCGCTGGCGACGCTACGAACCCTGGCTGGGGCCCCTGCGCGCGCTCGTCGAACTTAAACAAGATCGTTAAACAGAATCTATGACGGGTCGGAAGGGGACGCGGGTATCGCCCGATCGTGATTGGGGTGAAGCAGCCCACCTCCCCGAAGACATGAAAGACAACGTCCACGAAACAGACTCTGCATAACGTGGAGCGGCGCGCGTCACAATCCGCGCGAAAAAGATCAGCCCTTGTAACGGAAAATTCACGTGATCGTCATAAAGCCGTCGCAGTCATATTTCCACGCCGGTGTCGCACGGCCGACAATCGCGGCCATCGCGTTCTCTGTGGTCGGCCAGGCGCAAAACCAGGCGACCACGTCACTTTAAAGACCAAGATTACAAAAATGTAATCTCGGCGTCATGCTGGCGTCCCCTTCTCAAAACTAGAGTGATCACCTTGGTGCATTGAGTGCTTGCGCCAAGCCCTGTTGGAGATTGAAGAACAGATTGAAGAGCAAGATGAGAACCGCCACGAAGTCCCCTCTGCGAACGGTGCGTGAAGAAGAAAATCCAAGAAGGAGAACGGTACATGTCTCGAAAAATTCAGGCTCGAAATAAGTCTCGGAATAGGTCTCGGATCAACCGTCTGCGTCCGCTCGCCGGGCTGCTGGCGACTGGGCTGAGCTGTGCTGGGATCGCCGCTGGACAGTCCCAGAAGTACCCGACCTACACCGTTGGCCCGCAACTGAACGGCTCGTGGGTCGTCAGCGATGGGGCGGTCATCACCCCGGCTGGCACCCAAGTCAACCTCGGCATCCGGGTCCGCGCGAAGGCCATCGCGCTGAACCCCAATGCCAGCACTCACACCGCCGCCGTGCTCACCCTGGGTACGTCGACGAGCGACGGCAACGGAGCCGTCGAAGTGTTTGACACCCAGACCGGCGTTGTCCTGCAGAACTACAGCCCAGCCGGAGGAAACGATCCGAGCGGCAGCTATAGCGGGATCACCTATTCGGCGGACGGCACGCACCTGGTGTTCAGCCAGGACAGTAGCAATGTCACCATCGCCAACGTCAATGCACGGGGCTTGCTGTCAGACAACGCCCAGGTCTACGTGGCGCCGGACAATTCCTTCATCACCTGCTTTCCGGACAGCCCTCCGGCTTCTTATGGCAACCCCTGCGGCTCGTTCTACAGTGGATACACCTCTTATCCTGGCGGGGTTGCGCTCTCGAGCGATGGTCAGAGCGCCTATGCCCTGCTGAACCAGAACGATACGCTCACCCAGATCTACTTGACCGGGAACCCGCCGACGCAGGGTACGCAGATCCGCGTTGGCAATGCGCCGCACAGCATCGTGATCAACAGCACCGGCACCACTGCATATGTGAGCAATGAGGGTGGCCGGGTCGCTACGGAGTCGGACTTCCAGATCAACTCCGCTGGCACTGAAATCGTCGCCGACGCCTTCGTTGGCGCCGCGGTCACAGGTACTGTTTCTGTGGTTGACCTGCCCTCGCTGACGGTCACCGATACCATCCCGACCGGTCTGCACCCGACCGGGTTGGCGTTCTACAAGCAGTATCTGTTGGTCGCCAATACCTACAGCGACACCATCTCCGTCATCAACACGAACACTAACGCGGTGGAGTGGACGATCAACCTTGGGCTGCCGATCGGAGTGCCCGGCGCTGGCCAATCAGCCTATGGCGCCGCGCCCAACTCGATCGCCGTCGATGGCAAGGCAGGCGTTGCTTACGTCGCGCTTTACAATGCCAACGCGATCGCGGTGGTCAAACTCAGCAGGGGCGCCGCGGCAAATCCCGTCTCGGGCATGATCCCGGTAGCCTATGCGCCGAGCTCGGTCGTGCTGGACGCGACCAGTAACGTGCTAATCGTTGCCAACGACAAGGGCATCGGCACGCGTTATTCGTTCGAGTGTGACCACGGCGTCTGTGGCTACAACACCCACCAGGACAATGGCACCGTCAGTCTCGTCCCCCTGCCGAAGCCGAAGGAGTTGGCGGCGATGACGAGCCAGGTGTTCACAAACAACCACTGGGATCTGGCGCAAAATATCGCGTCTGCCACCGGTGGCAAGCCGACTACTCCGCCGGTCGCACTCCCGGCCCACATCGGCGATCCGTCGCTTATCAAGCACGTGTTTCTGATCGTCCGTGAAAACCGCACCTATGATCAGATCCTGGGCGACGTGGCCGCCGGCAATGGCGACCCCTCGTTGGCAGTGTTCGGCGACGGCTCCGCAGCCGGGGGCACCCCGGTCACGCCGAACGCCCACTTGTGGGTGAAGCGCTTCCCTCTCTTGGACAATTTCTACGACCCGAGCCGCCAGTCGGCTGACGGTCACCAATGGATCCAGGAGGCCATGGCGCCCTACGCCGACGACATCCAGTCGCCTGACTGGGTCCGCAGCTACCCGGGCGGGAACGCCGGCGATGCACTCGCCTACCAGAAAAAAGGCTTCCTGTTCTCGGAAGCGGAGTCCGCCGGTCTGCCGGTGAAGATTTACGGCGAATACATCGAGAACGATACGTACCTACAGCCGGACGGATCGTACGGGCCGGCCGGCGAACCGAGCTGGAGCCAGTTTTACGCCGACTCGCAGTGCTTCGAGGGAGGGCCTGCTTGCGCAGCGCCTGGGACTCCGGGCGAGAAGAGGCTTTACTACCAGAACGAGATCCAGGCAGAGTCCTCTATCCCGGCCGTGTATCAGTACATGGTCAAGAACTTCCCATATTTCGACCTGGGCATCCCCGACCAGTTCCGCGTCGATCTGTGGGTGCAGGACTTCAATAATGACGTCGCGAACGGCACGGTGCCTGCGATGGAACAGCTGTGGATCATGGACGACCACACCACCGGCCCGCCGACCTCGCAGGCCGAACAAGCCGATAACGACTTGGCCGTTGGGCGCATTATCGACTACATCAGCCACAGCAAGGTGTGGTCCACGTCGGCGATCTTCATCGAGGAAGACGACGCGCAGAACGGCGTCGACCACGTCGACGGTCATCGCAGCCCGGGCTATATCATCAGCCCATACGCGGTGCAGAACGGACCCACCGACCACACCTACTACTCACAGGTCAACATGACTCGGACGATCGAGCAAATCCTCGGTCTGCCGCCCATGAACCAGTACGACCTCGTGGCGTCGCCGATGGCGACGGATTTCGTCAAGGGCGTGCCGCCCGCGGATAACTTCAAGCCGTGGACGCACGTGCCGAACCAGATCCCGCTGGACCAGGGCGTTTCTGCGAGCGCAGCCAACACAACGGACAGCCCCGCGGTCAAGGCCCTGAGGAAGGGTTGGCTCCAGAAGAAGGCGGAGATCTCCGCTGGCAAGATGCACAAGCCCGACTCCGAAGACCCGGACACCGTCAACCATTTCAACTGGTATGAGTCCACCGGGTTTACGCGGCCCTATCCCAGCGAGAAGACAGTTCGCCCGGCGAGCGAGTTCAACAACCCGGCACCCACCAAAGCAGACGACGACGACTAAAACACGTTCCGACTGGAGCGGCCCTCTCCCCGATGACCGGGGAGAGGGGTTTTTTCTGCAAGAGGTCGTATCCTTGTGCTCGCCTGGGCAACAGATTCACATCATCCTCGACAATCTCTCCGCGCACAAAACTCAAGCGGTCCGCGAGTTCCCCGAACAACATCCGCGAGTCCGGTTTCACTTCACGCCCACTTACTCGTCCTGGCTCAATCAGGACGAGATCTGGTTTCGCCAAGGTCGAACGTGAGGTCATCGCGCGGGGCACCTCGGTTCCCGATTTGGCTCGCAAACTCCGCCGCTACATCAATGCCTAGTCCGCCATGCTCGGCTCCATTCAGTGGAAAGCATGGAACAAACGTGCGAGTTGATGGACAAAAACCGAATAGAAGGCGCCCGTACCGGACGAGTGGGCAACGTACCGCGAAGTCGATAATCCATCAAGGTGCGAAGCGTAGATTCGGCGGCTGTGCACGGAAGGTGACTGAGCTTACCCCAGGAGATCTGCTCCGTGTCGCTTCGGCGACTGAGGCGGCTGAGAGGCAGTCTGACCGCGGAGCAGAAGTCAGCATAGGGCATAGTAGATCATGTCGTCGGCAAGGCTTCCAAGGAACTCCCGCGTGCTGAGCCGGTTCGTTATGCGGCCTGGGGTTCGATGGGTACAAGTTGGTAGCCCAGTTGTTTGGCTTGCCGCTTGAGTTTTGCTTCGAACCTTTTTTTCCTCTGGGCATCTCTTGCGTCCCAGATGGTCTCGTCGTATTCGACTTGTTTTTTGACCATGGTGTAAAAGATCACTGCGATCTTGTGGGCGGTTGCCATGGTGGCAGCTTTGGGGCCAAGCTTGGCTTTCATTCGGCGCAGGTAGTTGCCTAAGGGCGTGAGGTTATGATGGAGGGAATAGGCGGCCAGCGGAATAAATGGCCAGCCCGGTTCTTGACCTTTCGTGCTCCTCGCCACAGCAGTTTCCCGCCGCTGATGTCGTTGTCCGGACAGAGTGCAAGCCAGGAAACAAAGTGCCCTGCGCTGGGCCACCGCGACATGTCGCGGCCGACCTCACTGAACAGTGGCAACGCATTTTCCTGTAGGCCTGGAATTTGAGTCACATCGACTCCGAAGAGTTTATAGGTTTCGGTACGCAAATCGAATTCTGGATGGGGAAGCCCGTTCTTCTTTCTCCTTGTGCCTCCGGCTCGTTTTCGTTTCCGGTCGGGGGGTAACGGTCGTTCCGCAGGGTCGACGCGAGGCTCGAACTCCCGCAGCATTTTCTCGATTTCCAGATTGCAATTCACGATCTGCTGCTGATAGATGCGGTACAGCTCTCGCGATTGACCGAGGGTAAACAGATGCTCGGGCCGCCAGTTGCCTTCCAGCGATTTTCGGATGGTCTCGCTGTCGGCTTGGATGTGTGGATCGCGCAGTTTGGCGAGCTCGGCGCCGTCCCGTTGCCCAGCCAGGATGGCGTCCACAATGGCCAGGCCTGTCAACCCGGTAATGTCATTGATGACATGGTGGATTTGCAGATTCATTTGCGTCAGCGCCTTGTGCATGTGCTGCACGGGTTGGCTGGCCGCCGCCACCAATTCGCTCCGGTGCCGCAGTAGGGTCCGCACGGCGCACACATCCTGCCCCGGCCGAAAGCCAGCCCGCAGTAATCCCACCGAGTGCAGGAACTGTAACCATTGGCATTCGTGCCAGTCGGTGCGCCGTCCGGGTACGTTCTTCATGTGGCGGGCATTCACTAAACAGGGGCCGATGCCTCGTTGTTCCAGAATCTCGAACAGTGGAATCCAATACACCGCCAACTGTTAACCACTGCTCTGCGCACGGAACTTGGAGCCACGCTATTGATCGGTGTTCTAACAACCCACCACTGCCACAACGGCTTACTTCCGTTGCCTGTCGCTCCGTCTCAGGATGCAGAAATGGCTCGACCAAGACAAGTTCCTATCCGCTTTGCCCTGGCCATCGGCCGGGCCCTACGCTATTGAGGCACTCCGAAAACCGAAAGGTGGAGAAACAGATAGGCCGAGTCGGGAACGGGGATCGAAGGCTGATGGCGACGAATGAACCCGAAAACCCAGCTAGAACTAATCGATTGATGGAAGAAGTATGTGAGCGAGAGAACCTGAAGGAGGCACTGCGACAGGTTAAGGGTAATAAAGGTAGCGCGGGAATGGACGGAGTCACCGTCGATCAACTCACCGACTATCTGATCCGAGAACAACTGCTGAATGGAACCTACGAACCAAAGCCGGTGAGGCGGGTGGAAATCCCCAAACCGGACGGCGGGGTGCGAAAGCTTCGTATCCCGACAGTAAGCGTCTGACCAACCCTGACCAACACACCTGTTCGCGCAACCGTGTCTGTGTTGAAGTAGCTTGATGACCACAGAAAAGATGGTGGTAGCGCCCAAACGACGTACCCGCTCGGAAGTTCAGGAGTTGGTGGAGGAATTCATGAGCAAGCGCTTCCACGGATACGCCTTCATAAAGCAACCGTTCAACGTTCGACGAATTTCATGCTGGAGCCGACATGCGTTGACGGGCAATTGTCACGTCCGTAAGATGAAGCAACCAGAACGCCGGGGCATGCCCTTGTGATCGGCCAAACCATCTCTCATTACCGCATTTTAGAGAAACTCGGTGGCGGAGGCATGGGCGTCGTGTACAAGGCCGAAGACTCGCGGCTGAACCGGTTTGTAGCCCTGAAATTCCTGCCTGACGAGGTCGCCCGAGACCCGCAAGCCCTCGCTCGTTTTCGACGCGAAGCCCAGGCGGCTTCTGCGCTGAATCACCCTAATATCTGCACTATTCACGACATCGGCGAGGAAGATGGCAAGGCGTTCATCGCCATGGAGTTTCTTGACGGGATAACGCTGAAGTACCGCATTTCGGGCCGGCCTCTCGATCTTGAAGCCGTCCTGTCGCTAAGCATCGAAGTAGCCGACGCTCTCGACGCCGCTCACGCTCAAGGAATCGTGCATCGCGACATCAAGCCTGCCAACATCTTCGTTACCAAGCGGGGCCATGCTAAGGTTCTCGATTTCGGACTCGCGAAGGTCAGCCCCGCAGGTGGTTCTTCGAGCGGCGTTACGCTGACGAATGAACTGACCGCGCCGGACGAGCCTCACCTTACCAGCCCAGGCACTGCTCTGGGCACGGTCTCCTACATGTCGCCCGAGCAGGCGCGGGCGAAAGAGTTGGACGCGCGCAGCGATTTGTTCTCCTTCGGTGCGGTCATCTACGAAATGGCGACGGGCACGGGGCCGTTCCGTGGCGAGAGTACGGCGGTGATCTTCAAATCCATTCTCGACGGCACGCCGACGGCAGCGGTTCGGCTGAACCCTGACGTGCCCGCTGAACTGGAACGGATCATCAACAAAGCTCTGGAGAGGAATCGTGATTTGCGCTATCAGCATGCCGCAGACATGCGAACGGACTTGCAGCGCCTGAAACGGGATACCGAATCCCATTCGGCGGCAGCTACGGCCACCACCAGCGGCAGTATCAGCAGCGCCGATTCCGGTGCAAGACGAAAAAAACTCGGCGGATATATCCTTGCCGCTGCTCTCGTCAGCGTCGCCGTAGTTGCCGGCGCACTGTACGTCCGTTCGCGCTCGGCACGGTCCACCAGCCGCCCGCTTACCGAGAAAGACACGATCGTTCTGGCGGATTTCACCAATTCCACTGGCGATCCGGTCTTCGACGGCACTCTCAAGCAGGCGCTCGCTGTCGATCTGCAACAATCTCCTTTTCTCAATATTCTTTCCGACAGCAAAGCAGGCGAGACTCTAAAGCTTATGGGCCGCGCGTCGTCGGAGCGCGTCGCCGGAGAGGTCGCGACCGAACTCTGCCTCCGCACTGGCAGCCAGGCCGTGGTTTCGGGTTCCATCGCCAACCTTGGCAGCCAGTATGTCGTAACGCTCGATGCCGTTGCCTGCAACAACGGCGATAGCCTCGCCAAAGAACGCGCCGAAGCTGCCAGCAAAGAAGGCGTGCTCAAGGCGCTCGATACCTCAGCCGCCACTCTGCGTGCGCGCCTCGGCGAATCACTGGCGTCGGTGCAAAAATTCGACGTGCCCATGGAAGCCACGACGCCTTCCCTCGACGCCCTGAAGGCCTACAGCATGGCGATCGCCACTGGCCGTACCAAGGGCGACTCCGAAGCTATTCCCTTCATGAAGCGCGCCATTGAACTCGACCCAAACTTTGCCATGGCCTACGTCGGTCTGGGTATCGAATACGCGAATCTTGGACAACCCGGAGTCGCGGCGGACTATGGGCGGAAAGCCTACACCTTGCGGGACCGCGTGAGCGATCGCGAGAAGTTCCGCATCTCCGCTTTCTACTTTCAATATGTCACCGGCGAAATGGACAAGGCCATCGAATCTTACGAACTCTGGGCAAAGAGTTATCCGCGCGAGATGGTACCTCACGGCAATCTCGGCAGCCTCTACGCTTCTGTGGGTCAATACGACAAAGCCATAGCGGAAACCGAAACGGCGCAGCGCCTTGAGCCTACCATTACCGACTATGCCAACCTGGCCAGCAATTACATCTCTGTCAATCGCATGAAGGATGCGCGGCTGACGCTTGAGGAGGCCCAGCGGAACCACTTTGATGGCTTGTTCATTCGGGGCGATCTGTATTCCCTCGCATTCCTAGACGGGGATAACGCCGAGATGGAACGCCAGGTCGCATGGGCGGCGGGGCGGCCCGGCGAGGAAGACCAAATGCTGAACACCCACGCCGACACTCAGGCCTATTACGGACACATGGCGAAAGCGCGCGACCTCGCCCGCCAGGCCGCCGATTCTGCGGTGCGCGCGGACGCAAAGGAAACTGCGGCACAATGGCTCGCCATTCAGGCCGTCCGCGAGGTCGAAGTCGGCAACGCGAGCGCCGCGCGCCAAGCCGTTGCGCGCGCGTTGGCACTCGCCCCCGCCCGCGATGTGAAGGTTCTCTCCGCGCTGGCTCTAGCCCGCGCGGGCGAATATTCGCAATCGAAAAACATTATGGCGGCGCTGAAGAAATCAGAGCCCAGCAACACTTTTCTCAAGGTCTACTGGTTCCCGGTACTCGAAGCATCCATGGCGATTGCGCAACATGCTCCCGACCGGGCGGTCATCGCCCTCGAGCCTGCTCTGCCTTACGAGCTCGGGAATCCTCCTCCCGAAGCCATTGGCACCCTGCATCCGGCCTACCTTCGCGGTCTGGCGTATCTTGACGAGAAGAATGGTACGGCTGCGGCTTCCGAGTTCCAGAAGTTTCTCGATCATCCTGGTGTCGTGCAGAACTTTCTGCTCGGCTCGCTGGCGCACCTGCAGCTGGGCCGCGCCTATGCCATTTCCGGAGATCAGACCAAAGCCAAAATTGCCTACAACGATTTCCTCACGCTCTGGAAAGATGCCGATCCTGACATCCCGGTCCTCAAAGCAGCTAAGGAGGAGTACGCAAAGATACAGTAGCCGCCAGCAGCAGGAACGGGTCTTCTTCTTCGCTCATGGTACACCCAAGATTTCTAGCGGATAACTGGCAAGCCGGAAGTGATCGGTTCGTCCGTTGGATTGGTACCGACAAATGGGATGAACAGGTCCTTCAGATGTTGGGATGATTTAGCGACGCCAGCACCTTGGCTTCGCGCTCGAAGCGGGCAAGGCGTTCCGGATCTTGAGCGAAGGCAACGGGCAGGACTTTGATGGCTGCATCGTGGCCGAGCTTAGTGTCCCTGGCGCGATAGACCTCGCCCATGCCACCCTTGCCGAGGGGCGAAAGAATCTCATAAGACCCGAGCCTGGTCCCAGTCGATAGGGGCATGGCGTGTTTAATCTGACGATTCTAACTCGGAATTGGCTATCGGCGAATGACTCCCGAGTGACGCTAGTGTTTTATCGGAAGCGCGCATTCGAGACTGAGTGGGTGTGGCGACGATGCTGTGGCGCGCTTTCGATAAAACCGTCAGAAGGAAGCCGCTTGCGTTTGCGGCGGATGCGGTCT
>Ga0116112_1002193_pt1 | contig 12096 bp, 10 predicted proteins | sample June2015DPH_8_15_FD_89721 | JGI IMG/M metagenome (GOLD analysis project Ga0116112, IMG submission 89721) | Peatland microbial communities from SPRUCE experiment site at the Marcell Experimental Forest, Minnesota, USA - June2015DPH_8_150 | ecosystem: Environmental > Terrestrial > Soil > Wetlands... | reverse complement strand
TTTTTTCTTTGCTGGACACGTAAGGAGGCATACGTCAAAGCAAGGGGCGAGGGATTGCATGTTCCTCTCAAGAGCTTTCACGTCACGCTCACACCCGGAAAGCCTGAGCGCTTGCATACAACGGACGGGCTCCATTGGAGTATACGTTCTCTTCGTCCGGACCCTCAGCACGTCGGAGCTCTGGTCGGGGAAGGCAGAGGTTGGAAGTTGCGTTGTTGGAACTGGAGCCCATCGGACGACCGCTGATCGGTTCGGTGCAGTGCACTTGCGAGAAAAGGTCGCCGTATCTAGCCTATCGCCACGTGTCATTCGCGTGTAGGAAAAGCAACTTGCGAAGTCCGCTTTCCAGCCACGAGCAGTTCCGGCTTTATTACTCGCAGAGCGCTTCTTTCGCATAGCGAGTAAGCACAGCGGCAAGACCTTCGAAGTGCGTTGTGACCATGTCCAAGTGAGTTCCTGGCACGGTCTCGACTTCGAAGCCGGCTGCCAAATTAGCCCAAACTGGAGCGGAAACTAAAGTACCCACGAGCAAACTTTGATTTCACCGTTGAGTGTGCAATCCTACATTCCTCAAGGCGAACCTGCCGGGCGGCAGCCCTAAACGGCCATGATTCAGTGCGAACAGAACTCTACCGCGACACCGCTGTTCAGCATTGTCATACCCGTTTACAACGATTGGCTACCGCTTGAGCAGTGTCTACAGTCCCTGGGGGGGCAAAAGAATGCGCCCACTTTCGAAGTCATCGTTGTGGACGACGGAAGCACGGAAATAGCCTCAGAAGAGATTCGCACCTCGGCTTATTGTTATCCGTTGACACTAATCCGACAACCCCACAGGGGCATTCCGAGTGCAAGAAATCGGGGAATTCGGACTTCCAAAGGGACAGTGCTGCTATTTGCTGATGCTGACTGCAGACTTGGCATAAACTGTCTAGCCGCGCTGAATTCAACAATCGCTCACTCACCCCAACATGATTGTTTTCAACTTCGGCTCGTGGGAAATTCCTCCAGCCTCGTCGGGAGGGCAGAAGATTTAAGGCTCACAACCTTTCAAAGCCTCATGCTCCAGCCAGATGCTCGCATTCGGTACTTGAACACGGCTGGATTCGCCATTCGACGCGCCCGGTTGGGCATCGAAACCGATGTGTTCGATCCAGTCGCGCTTAGAGCCGAAGACACTCTCTTGCTGGCCAATTTGATGCAGGTTGGGGAACTCCCCCTCTTCGTCCCCGATGCAGTTGTCGAACATGCCATCCCACTCTCTTTGATGGGATGCCTCCGGAAGGATATTCGGTCCGTCTATCTGGAGCGAAGGGCGTATGACATTATCGCGTCGAAGGGAGTGAAAATTCGAGTGACTCATCGGGAACGCCTGCGATTGCTTTGGTCCATGTGGAAGGCTGCTGGCCAGGATTCTATCGGAAGATCAGCTTGGTTCGTGCTGGTTGTGAGGCAGGCATTTCAGCGGGTGATATCCTTTGGTTACCAGTGTCTGCGGCTTGGGTTTGCCGGGAACGTTTAGGCGAACTCTAGCCGCCCTTGGACGGCTGTTCCGGCTGAGACCTCCCGTTGCCATGGTTAGTACGTTGTGGGGTCATCGTTGAAACGATATTGAGGAGCAATCCCAATGAAAGCTGGCGTGCGGAGAACAGCAGGCCTACTGGCGTGCCTCGTGGCCGGAGCGATGGTGGCTTGCTCGCACACCGCACCCAAGGTTTCCAACTCCTGGGATCCAAAAGCCGCAGCGACATACCTTGACTACAGGGCGGCCTGGTGGATGGAATGGACTGGATCCGCCCGTGATCACGGCACCTTCTGCATATCGTGTCACACAGCCTTGCCTTACGCTCTCGCGCGGCCTGCCCTACGCGCCGCACTCACCGAACAAGGTCCCTCAGTCAATGAACACAGACTGGTCGAAAATGTTGCCAAGCGCGTACGGCTTTGGAATGATGTTGGGCCGTATTACAGCGACCAGGGATATGACCACAAAACCGCCGAGTCTCGTGGAACCGAGGCTGTACTCAATGCGCTGATCCTTGCCAGCCACGACTCTCAGAACGATCGGCTCAGTGACGACGCGCGCGCAGCATTCGACAACATGTGGGCATTACAGCAGACCACGGGAGACAACCGGGGCTCATGGTTTTGGCTTCAGTTCGACCAGGAGCCTTGGGAAGCGAACGATTCCGCATACTATGGTGCGGCGCTGGCCGCCATCGCAGTGGGGACAGCCCCTGGGAATTACCGATCGACCCCCGAAATCCAGGACAATCTCAAGCGTTTGCGCGGATATCTGAATCGGGAAAGCGCAGCACAATCCACAATCAATCGTGTTTTCCTTCTCTGGGCTTCCACCAAATTGCCGGAACTCCTGGCGCGGGACCAGCAGGAAGCTATCATTAAGGAGATCTTGAGTAAGCAACAGGCAGATGGTGGTTGGAGATTGGCTTCAATCGCCTGGAGGTGGAATGGTTGGAGTCTTCGCTCGTTCGTGAACATGTGGCTCCGCGAAGATGGAACTCCCATGGACGGGAACAGTGACGGCGTCGCCACCGGCGTTATCACTTTCGCCCTGCAAGAGACAGGCGTGCCCCGCGACAATTCCCAACTTGAGCGTGGAATCTCCTGGCTGATGAGCAATCAGAATGCGGCGGAGGGTTTTTGGCCCGCCTCCTCTGTAAACAAGCGACGACACATGTCGTCGGACACCGGGCGCTTCATGAGCGACGCGGCGACGGCTTTTGCCGTGCTCGCCTTGACGGAACATCAGAGGCCAACGAATCCGGTAGCATCGGTGTCCAATCATTGAGCATCACGGTCCCCCAACCAAACAAGGACTCATGAAGGACTGTGGCCAATTCTACATAGATGGGAAATGGGTTGATCCGGCTGGGGTCAACGACCTCCTAGTCATCAATCCTGCCAACGAGGAGCCTATAGCGAGCATAGCGCTCGGCAGCGCCGCAGATGTTGACCAGGCGGTGGCCGCAGCTAAACGCGCCTTTGAGTCGTATTCGGAAACAGGCGTCAATGAACGCTTAGTGCTTCTGCGCCGGATCATTGAAGTTTACCAATCGAAGATCGAGGAGATGGCCGAGACTATTTCGCTGGAGATGGGCGCCCCTATCTCACTATCGCGAAAGGCACAGGCGCCTGCTGGGCTCGCACATTTGTTGGAAATCGTGAAAGTGCTCGAGCGCTTTGATTTTGAAGAGCTCAAGGGTTCGACTCTCATGCGAAAGGAGCCAATTGGGGTGTGTGGACTCATCACCCCGTGGAACTGGCCCATGAACCAGATCGTCTGCAAGGTAGCGCCTGCACTCGCAGCGGGATGTACCATGGTTCTCAAGCCCAGTGAAATTGCACCCCTCTCTGCTTATCTATTTGCGCAAATCCTGCATGAGGCTGCTGTTCCACATGGCGTCTTCAACTTGGTGAATGGCGATGGGCCCACGGTTGGCGCTGCGATTGCGTCGCATCCTGATGTGGCTATGGTTTCCTTCACTGGGTCCACGCGAGCCGGCGTCGCGGTAGCCGTAGCCGCCGCCCCTACCGTAAAGCGGGTCACGCAGGAGCTCGGAGGCAAATCGGCCAACATCATTCTGGATGGCTCCGACTTCGAGAATGCAGTCAAGCAGGGCGTGCAGGAATGCTTCCGCAACTCCGGACAGTCCTGCAACGCACCGACTCGCATGCTTGTTCCTCGATCCAAAATGGCTGAGGCTTCGGTCGCGGCGAAGCGCACAGCCGGGGCCACCATAGTTGGGGATCCATTCGCAAAGGAGACTAGTATCGGCCCGCTTGCGAGCAAAGCTCAGTTCGATAAAGTAGAGCGCCTGATCCACCAAGGCATCGCGGAGGGTGCGAATTTGATCGCTGGTGGTCTCGGACGGCCCGAGGGCGTTCACAAGGGGTACTTCGTGAAACCCACTGTGTTCGCAGATGTCCGCAATGACATGACCATCGCCCGTGAGGAGATCTTCGGACCTGTCCTCTGCATTATCCCTTATGAAAACGAAAATGACGCCGTCCGAATAGCGAACGATACTCCCTATGGCTTATCGGCCTTTGTAACATCAGGAGACGCGCAGCGGGCGCGCCAAGTGGCGAAGCGCCTTCGATCGGGGAACGTCCACATCAATGGCGCTCGGGTTGACTTTGGAGGCTGTTTCGGAGGTTACAAACAGTCGGGAAATGGTAGAGAATGGGGCGAGGCAGGACTCGAAGAATTTCTGGAACTGAAAGCAATTCTCGGTTATGCCTCGGAGAAGTAAGAACCGCAGTGCGCCAAAAAAGTTTACCCCCATGCATGTCGGAGACTGGGAAGAACATTCCCCGGGGGTAACGGAAGGCAGCCAACGACGGCTCGCGGCGCTTGAAAGTAACAACGTGTTATGGTTACAAAAGATTCAGAGTGGTCTGTGAATTGCGAGTATAATAGCTGCGCAGGTTCCAAATTGCGCCCCCCGCAGCAATCGTCCCGCCTTGTGTCGGCAATCTGAGACGTCAGTGTGAGCCCCGATGATGAAGACCGAAGAAATCCACGGATCAAAAATGCTGCCCCAAGTGTCGCCGTCTCAAGTCACCGCCATGGAAGATGACACCGCGAGACGACTCTCGCGCATCTGGCAAGAGCAACTCGGTATTGACGTCGTAGATCTCGACCAGAATTTCTTCGACCTCGGCGGAGATTCGTCGCTGGCTGTTCGGATGTTCTCCCAAATTGAGCAGGTGTTCGGAGTCAAGCTACCGCTCGCTATGCTGTACGAGGCCCCGACGATCGAGGAACTGGCTCGGATTCTCCGAGCACAATTTACGTAAGGGGGATAAGGAAAGTGCAGTGCCATAGGTCGTTTTTGATCGCTGGTTATTGCACTGGTCGAGCCCTTCGTCGGGCACCTGGCAGCTGCGGTGCGGCGATCAATCGATTTCGCAATGGCCCGCAGTAACGCTGGTTCGCAAAGGAAATGGAAGTTAAGCTCCCAGCACGGAGGAGTCGATTGCCACTCGGAACCGCTTGGTCAAAGACGTGGACATTCTTCGAGGAGAATTGGCACGAAGGCAACATCGGCATCATGGGCCCACGCACCCATGCCGCGTGGCTCTGCTCGGTGGTGTTCGATGGCGCTAGGTCGTTCGAAGGGGTTACGCCGGATCTCGAACTTCACTGCGCGCGAGTCAATGACTCTGCCAAAAAACTGTTTCTGAAACCGACGGTCTCGCCCGAGGAATGGGTCAAGCTGGCACGGGAAGGCATAAAGCGGTTTGACAAAGATGCCGCGCTTTACATCAGGCCAATGTATTGGGCAGAGAATGAAGGGCCATGGGTTCAGGCGCACGATCCCGAATCTACCCGATGGTGCCTTTCCATTTACGAGGCGCCCATGCGCACACCCAAGGGCTTCTCCATCACTCTGTCTCCTTATCGCCGTCCAACTCTCGAAACCATGCCAGTCGATGCGAAAGCGGGATGCCTCTACCCCAACAATTCTCGCTCGCTTTTTGAAGCGCATGCGCGAGGCTTCGATAATGCCATCGTCTGTGACATGCTGGGCAACGTCGCCGAACTTGCCACTTCGAACATTTTCATGGCGAAGGACGGAATTGTGTTCACGCCAATTTCAAACGGAACCTTTCTAGCCGGCATCACCCGCCAAAGGGTGATAGGGCTAATCCGCCAAAGTGGCGTGACTGTGATCGAGAAAACTCTCGCTTATCAGGATTTCGAGAAGGCAGATGAGATTTTCGCGACCGGAAATTATTCCAAGGTGGTTCCGGTGACGCGCATCGGTGAGCGCTCTCTCCCCTTCGGCCCACTGTACACCAAGGCTCGAGAACTCTATTGGGCGTTCGCACATTCATGAACCCGGAACTCCAGACAGAAGATCTTCCGATGGAATGCAGTCAATCATCCAGCGGGTGGTCCCCTTTGGTCTCCGCCAATCAGGTGCGGCATGAAGCCTGAAGCCACATCGTCAACGACCGAGGTACTTACCTCGATTTGGCAGCGCCTGCTGCAACTGCCGTCCGTCCGTGTCAACGATAACTTTTTTGAGCTTGGGGGCGATTCTTCGTTAGCTCTTCAACTATTTAACGAAATTGCGCAGTTGTGCGATCGAGAGCTGCCCCCAGTCATGATCTACGAGGCGCCTACGATCGCAGCCTTGGCCGCCCTGCTGGAGCAAACCGCTACACCGCGGTTTCCAGCACTTGTACTGCTGAAGACCGGCGCTAGGAAGCCACCTGTTTTCCTCGCGCATGGTCTCGGTGGCAGCGTTATGGATTTCTTCCAACCCGTAAGGTACATCGAATCGGACCATCCGATATACGGGATGCAATCGAGGGGCATTGATGGGGTGGACGAACCGTTGGAGCGTATCGAAGATATGGCCCAGTTTTATCTCGACGCGGTCAGGGAATTGCAACCTCACGGTCCATACGTCCTGATGGGTTACTCGCTTGGCGGCCTCGTCGCGTTGGAAATGGCCCAACGCCTTTCCGCAAATGGGGAGAAAATTGCGCTCCTGGCCATGCTGGATGCATACCCGCACGTGCGTTATCTGTCGTTGGGACAGCGTATGCGCCTCGCGGCGCGGCAAGCGGGACGGGGACTGCACATTCTTGGAAATTCCGGTGGAAGCGCGCCTTATCAACCGCCGGCGGGGATATCGTTGACCCCGGCGATGCAGCGCGTGCGGGACGCCGCGTATCTAGCTCTAACTCGGTACCGGCCCCGGTTTTACCGTGGCAAAATAAAGTTCGTCCGGGCCGCGATCAGCTCGGGTTTTCCTAGTGATGCGGCGGCAGTCTGGGCACCCCTAGCCGAGGGGATCGAGGTCGAAACTGTGCCCGGAGATCACCTGGGGATGATCGCGACACACTACGAAGAGCTTGCTTCAGTCCTGTCTCGATATCTGGGAGAAGCGTTCGGCGATACTCGCCCGCGAGTGGAGTTTTGAGTTCCGGATGGACTGAAATGAATGACGTCACTGGTTGCCGGTACGAGAACCGAACTGCTTAAGATGGCTTTGGAACTTCTCCGAGCCCCCAGGCGTTACGCGCCGGTCATTCCGGGCCCTGCTGGCATTTGAAGTCCGTGAGAACTCATCATGACTGCATCAGCCGCTGCCGCTGCGCCTGCTTCTTGCACGAGTTTGGAAGTCGGATACGCCGGTTCGACTTCAAGGGATATAGATCCTCGAGCAAGCAAGAATTCGCCAACGGCAACTCCCAATAGCTCCCCCAGTTTTTGAAAGCGGTCGAGCCATTTTCCACTGAATTGGACATGTCGCTCACGCGAGATCACCAGGAGCAGTTCGTAATAAACGTTCTGGGCCTGCCAGAGGTCCAAGTGGAAGGGTGGAACTTGTACAAGCCGAGCCACTGCTTCCAGTTCCCCGAGCTTACTTAAGTCGAACGGATTTTTCGCCCAGCGATCCAGGACTATCTCCAGGCGGTGACGGAGCGCCGGTTCGAGCGAGCAGCCCGCAAGGCTGGTCGCATCCTGCTTTGCAGTATCGAGAAGCCTCCGAATGCGATCAATGTCCAGTTTTTCGTCGGCCAAGCAGCGCAGAATGGCATTGCCGAGCACGAAGTCCGCCGATACCCGGAGAATCGTGGGCATCGGTATCTGAAGTTCGGAGAGAAAACTGATGAGCGAAGCGTGCTGCTCATACACCTTAGCGTATATCTCGTCAATGTCAGCCAGGGTGGAATTGAGGATCTGCTTCACAATTCGTTGCCGCTCATCACGGAACAGCGACTTTAGCGAGTAAGTAGCGCCTCGAAACTGCTGGTCAATCAGGAGTGAGCACCCGGCAAGATCCCCAGCCGAAAATGCCACGCTGGCGTGTTCAACAAATGACCGAAATCCATCGCTGCCACAGCGCGTGCAAATGCCCGCAACAAGCTTGTGATCTCCCAAATACAGTACCGCAAAGTTGAACATCAGCTGGCCGCGAGTGGTGCGGGAGGTGATCTGGGCACATCCAATCGCCAGTTTGGCCTTGCCCTTCTCGAAAGAATGCACTTCCTGCAGGTGCGCATGATAGCAGTACATCGAATTCGAATCACGGTAACCATCGAAAAGCGAACTGATGGCGTAGTGCGCGCCCACGCCGCAAAGGTCCAACATCGCAGGTCTGACGAACTTCTCGTAGATACTACGGCCATTGCTGAACCCGGGAATGTTGCTCCAAACCTTCTCCAGCCGGATCAGAAACTGCTCTTCGCGCTCGCCACCGAATAACTGCTCGCTCAACTGCACGGCTCGGCCGGCATATTGAAGGACTTGGACCGTTTCTGGTCCTGTCGGCTCATCGAAGAACCATCCGCAACTGGTGTACATCAGCATGAGATGCCGCTGCATTTCGAGCAGCCTCAATGCCCGCACCCCCTCCTCAGCAGACAAATCTTGCACCGCATGCTCGCCAAGGAAACTGTCCACCGTGCCGGCTGAACGATCAATGACGGCCCTGACGTAGTCGTCGCGAGCAGTCCACGGTTTCCTTAGCAGTTTTTTCGCGCCATCTTCGTACATAGGGGCGAGTTCGTCCCGCAGCCAGTCCAACGCTTCCCGCAGCGGTCTTCGCCATTCCTGCTTCCACTGCCGATTCGCACCGGAGTTGCAGCCACAATCGCTCTCCCATCGGGCAATCCCGTGCATACAACTCCAGGATGTGCGTTCCAGGATTTCAACTTCTTGCGCAGGGGGATGCTGGGCAAAATACTCGCCGTAATTCGTGATTTGCGCCAGTTTGTTCTGTTCGATGTAGTCGAGCGCATACGCGAGCGCCATGTCGCCGTGCGTGTGATGGTGTCCGTACGTCTCGCCGTCGGTAGCGATGTGGATCAACTGCGCCGGAGCGCCTTCGGGATCAAATCGGCCGGTCAGCCGGCGTGCCAGGTTCTCGCCGCTGAAAAGTAATTTCTCAAAGGCGACCGCGCGCGAAACTACTCCGTCATAAAAGAAGAGCCCAATGCTGCGCCCGGAACGCAGGTTGCAAGCGTAAGCGCGCCGGGAGTCAATACCTTGGCCGTTAAGATTGCTCCACTCCGCCCCCTTATCCGCCCGCACTTTGCCGGCCTGGTGTGGAGCAAGAATCGTGAACTTGATGCCCAGCGAACTTAGGATTTCCAATGTCTCCAAGTCCACCGCAGTTTCTGGAAGCCACATGCCCTCTGGGTCTCGTCCGAAACGATGCTGGAAATCCCGGATACCCCACACGATCTGCGTCCGTTTATCGCGCGAGTTCGCCAAGGGAAGGATGAGGTGGTTGTACGCCTGCGCTATGGCGGAGCCGTGTCCTGAGAAGAGTTGCTTGCTTTCGCGGTCGGCCTTGAGAACCTGCTGGTAGGCCTGCGGAGCTCGTTCTTCCATCCACGACAGCAGGGTTGGTCCGAAATTGAAGCTGATGCGGGTGTAGTTGTTAACGATCTTCGCGATTCGTTTGTGGCCGTCGAGCATGCGCGACGCGCCGTTCGGCAGATAGCACTCCGCCGTGATCCGTTCATTCCAGTCGTGGTAGGGACTTGCCGAGTCCTGCAATTCGACCGCTTCCAACCATGCATTCTCCCGCGGTGGCTGGTAAAAATGACAATGAATACAGACGAAGCACCCCATTGGTACGTCTCCAGAGCGACCCTAAGAAACCCAAGCACGATTTCGTCTCGGAAACGCGACCCCTGGGCACTTATGACCGAACCTGCTCGCCTCCAGTCTCAAGGTAATGGCTGCCAATATATCCTACGCTCGCCGCCCTGGGGGAGAGGCAGATCTGATTCCTCTGCTGTGTAAAAACTCGATTGGGAAGTGGCATGATTGCAAAACCACGAGCATGCCCGTTCGGCGACGCGTTCGCTAAATGATATAAGAATAAATTAGCGGATTTTTTCTAGGTAAATACCGCCTCCGACCGTCAATGGCTTTTCGCCTGCTAACCGTTGAGCGATCTTGAGCCATTATTTATTGAACATCTAGTCAAGCTGCAACTGTATGTCTATCTGTTGCACGCGATCACCGCAGACTTCCACGATCTATCATCTACGGAGCACCCTGGATCCGCGAATAATTTTGCTCCGCCTCCATCGAGGTCGCTCGGGTGGGGCGCTTGCTGGCGGTTAAAAGGAAAACCGCCAAGCAAGTGGTAGGCCCTCGACAAGGTAAACCCTTCATCGCTGCGGGGATTCCCATTGGCCTGAGTCAGCGGAGTAAAGGATGGCTTCGATTACGGCCATGTTCTTGATGGCGTCCTCGATGGAGACAGGAACTTCAGTGTTTTCGAGAACGGCTTTGGAGAATGCATCACCCTGCAGGGTGTACTGATCGCAGACGGGGAAGATTTCCGTGGTGATGCTTCTGCCGAAGAGGTCACCTCCGTCGTCGATGAAGAGGCGAGTGGGGCGGTCAATCGGCGCGTTGAAGGGAATTTCGAGCTCAATGCGTCCGCGCGTACCGAGGAAGTGGATGCGCTGGTGGGGGACCAACTGCGTGCTGCAAGTGAAGATGGACTGGCCGGCGGGGAAGTCGAGAATCGCTGAGGTGAGGCGGTCGGTGTGCATCTGAGGATCGCGGTCGATCCGGGCGACGACGCGGGTAGGCTCCTGTGCGAATGCGTAGCGCGATGCGTGGACGAGGTAGCAGCCGATGTCCATGAGAGCGCCACCGCCGCATTCGACCCGGTTGCGGATGTTGGCTGGGTCGATGTTGAAGTAGCTGAAGAAGCCTAGGATGGAGCGGAGTTCTCCGACGCGGCCTTGGTTGAGAAGTTCGCGGAGGCGCAGCCATTGGGGAGAGCTGCGGATCATGAAGGCTTCGCCGATCTTGACCCCGGTACTGGAGCGGACGGCGAGGAGAGATTCGGCCTCCGCGACGGTGAGGCTGAGAGGCTTCTCGCAGAGAACATGCTTGCCGGCCTCGGCGGCTTTCATGGTCCAGGGGACATGGAACTGATTGGGAAGAGGATTGTAGACGGCGTCGATATTGGGGTCGGCGAGAAGTTCTTCGTACGAGCCGTAAGCCGTCGGAATGCCATGGGCAGTCGCTGCCTCCTGAGCCTTCGCGAGATCGCGGGATGCGATGGCGGCGACACTGGTGTATTGGCCCTGTTGCATGGCGGGGATGACTTTCTTGAGACCGATGGCGGCGGTGCTGAGAACTCCCCAGCGGAGCTTGTTGGACATGGTGGTAATGATAACGGCAGAAAGCGGAGAGAGGCGCAACGCAGAGCAAAGATTTTCCCTGCGTCCCCGTGACGCCAATGCCACTCAAGGCTGCGGCCCAACCGGTGGCTGCTCAATCCGAATGACAAGTCTATGACCGGCTACTATACCGCTATCTTGTGCACGGTAGCTCAGGAGTTGCTGCTTCACCGACGAGCGAGCGGAGAACTCCTGCATTTTCTGCCCCAACTGGCTGGCGCGGAACAATGAAGGTGATCTTCGGCACGATTCATGTGCCAATGAATTGATTGTCCTTTGGTGTTGGCTGGGATAGTCCAGCCATTTCTTAGCTAAACATCCTTCAGTTGGTTCTCATCCATCCCGAAATAATGGCCCAGTTCATGGATGACTGTAAGGCGGATTTGTTCGCGGACTTCGGCCTCGCTGGAGCAGACCGCTTCAATATTCTTCTGATAAAGCACGATGTAATCGGGCCCCGTCGGTAGATCAAATACGCTCTTCTTGGTCGTGGGCACGCCATGGAACAGACCCAGAAGCAGCCGCCTTTGCTGCCCCGCCCGCGGCGATGGCTGGTTCGGCGGCATGTCCTCTACCAGAACAGCAACGTTACGAATGTGACTGCGAAATTCCTGTGGGAGCGAGTCGAGTGCCTCCTCGACTACCTTGGCGAAATGTTCACGCTTCATCCTTCACCCACTGAATAAATCAGGGCACGCTCACTCCGAGTAGCCGTCGCCGTTTTCGTCGTCACCATCGTCCTCTTCTTTATCGTCGTCGTCTTCGTCTTCCTCTTCTTCCTCGTCTGGCTCTTGTCGAAGGAGGACATCGGCAGCTACCGACCGATCAGAAGGGTCCGAACCGGGGCATTCTGGATGTATTCTGCTCATGCCCGATGGTACGCCTCGTGCCCTT
>Ga0116112_1002179_pt1 | contig 12150 bp, 8 predicted proteins | sample June2015DPH_8_15_FD_89721 | JGI IMG/M metagenome (GOLD analysis project Ga0116112, IMG submission 89721) | Peatland microbial communities from SPRUCE experiment site at the Marcell Experimental Forest, Minnesota, USA - June2015DPH_8_150 | ecosystem: Environmental > Terrestrial > Soil > Wetlands >... | reverse complement strand
TCGCCCGCGGCCGTCACCTCGAGGCGCACTTGTTGGCCGCGCATTGATTTCAACCGCTCCAGCGTGGGCGGGTCGGAGCAGGCGGCGAAGAGGACCCGCGCGTTGCGTGCCCGGACGGCCACGTGCGACACCAAATCGGTAACGTCGGGTGCGATGACGGCGACCACCTCTTTGGGAATTTCCTCATCGCCCATGACTTTGTCGGTAACCACCACCGTCGGCTTGCCGAGGTCGCGCTCCAGGACCGACCTCAACGTGCCGGTCACTTCGACCTCGCCCGTCCCGCTGCCGCGGCTGACAATCTGCCAGGCGCCGAGATGGGCAGCCTGACGCAGCAGGGGTCCGAGGTGATGGAGCAACATCGAGAGCGCAAACCCCAGGCTGCTGCCGCGAACGACTTCCTCGCTGAACAACGTGATCGTCCAGGTTTCCGCGTTGAAACCTTGGCCGAGGAATTCGGCCTTTGGCTGGAGCAATTGATACAGGTGGTCTGTCCAGTCACCCAGCGCGCGGCCAATGCGGTCGGTGACCGATTTGGCGTGGAGCGACCATCCGGGATTGAAACGCGGCTGCGTCTGCAACCGTTCCCAGTGGCGCAGGCAGGCGGCCAGCTCGGCGTCCTCGCAGGACAAAGTCACATTTTCCAGAACGCAGCCGATGAGGTCCGCCAATGGTTCGCCGCTCGCGCGCAGATGGATGTTGCGCTCCACGACAACCCGCACCAATTGTTCGAGGGCGAGGTCCAGATAGAGCAACTGGCGCAGACCTTCGCCGTTGTTCAGGAGGTGCGACAGGCGGCGGCGGACCTCGGTGATTTGTTTGACCAGCGGAACCAGCGCGTCCGCCGGATCGTTCCGATGGTTGCACACCCAAGCCAGCAATCCCTGCGTGTCCCCGTCCAGCCGGTCGCGCGCGGAATTGATGGCAGTTTCCAGGTCGGTGCCCGAGTGGACCGTCTTGAGCACCCGCAGGAAGTTCTCGAAATCATGAATCAACGCGCCCTTCAAACGGGGCACAAAGTCCGGGTTCGTGCGGATCGGCCGCTCGAAACTTTCGAGGCGCTCGCGCGTCACGCCGCCGTCCCGCAGCGTCTGGTAGAACCGGTCGAGGTTGCCGTCGCTGCGGAGAAATTCGAGATAGGCCTCGCAAATGACGACGTCGTCGGGCGTGGTGTTGTTGTGAAGTTTCTGGTGCCATTCCTCCATGAAATGCCCGGTGACCTCCTTGACGTGGTGGCGGTGCATGATTTGGAGAACCTCGTCGCGAATGCGCTGTCCGTCGCCGCCGCGGCCCACGGTGGCGAGCATCAGGCGGACGAGTGGACGACCATCGGGATCGTTGCGATAAAGCTCCGCCAATTTGTTGGTCAGGCGATCCTGGGCGTGGCTCAACTCGCGCGGCTTGGTGTTGTAATGGCGCTGCCAGGTCAACTGCCGGATGGCGGAAAAGCGCAGCCAGACGTAAAGCAGCGCGAGCCCGTCGAGGTTGCCGCGCACGCGGTCGAGCAAATCGTGGCAGAGATTGAATCGGTGCATCAGCGTCCATGAACTGGGGCCCATTTCGGCCCGGATGATTTCATTGGCCAGGCCGTCGAGTTCCGCGGCGTCCAGCGGCGCCGCATGGCGTGGCCCGGCATGGACTGGAATGTAAAAATTTCCTCCGCGATGATTGAGCCAGCGTCCATCGGCACCCTGCTTCAGCACAAATTGAATGCCCAGCAGCGCGTCCGCCTCCGGAAATTGCCAGGTCAACTGTTGCAGGCCCTCGCCGGCCGTGAACGGCGTGTGCGCCGTGTGCCCGTCGAGGAGGACCGTGCCGGGCGGACGCAATGGTTCCGGCGGTTGCAGCCATTCATACGGCGAGCGCCGGGCAACGCCCCAGTGCAATGCCAGCGGGCCGGGAATATCCGTCATCAGCAGAACCCGGTAGCGGGCGCCAGCCTTCGCGACGCCGGCAGCCAGGTGGCCGAGGTCCGCGACCTCGAACACGCGCTCCAGCACGACCTCTTCCTGGCCGAACTGCGCCTTGAGCGCCGAGAGCGGCGCCGGGGCGGGACTTTCCACCGCGGGGACAACGATTTGATAATTCCGGTGGTCGTTGTTGTCCCACCGTTTCTCGTCCGGGAAAAAGAGGACGAACTCGATGAACCCATACGGTGCGTTCGGACTGAGCGCAATGGCGATGTTGCCTTCGCCATTCTGCTTTTTGAACGGAGTCTGCATTGCGCTGAAACCGGCGGGAGTGGTCGTGCCTTCCGGCCAAAACGACTGGGGCAGAATTTGCCAGCCGGTTTGGTTTTTCGGGCGAACGCCCCAGTGCAGCACGCAACGCCGACCGGTCTGCGCCCGCAACAACACGTCAATTTTCCGCTCGTCCGCGCGCTTTTCGACCAGCAGCTTCACTCCGCTGCGCGTGGCGATGGTTTCGGTTTCGTTTGCCATGCCTGATTCTGAAACTTGGGTATTCATGTTCATTTCCCGGCTCGGAAGTCAATAGTTCTTCAGCCGGTAAAAGGCTTGCTGGCCGATGACCGCCACGGGCCGTTTTCCTTTGGCCCAATAAGGCCGTTCGGTTGTGCGGGTGTAATGGTTGGCTGACCCGACCAGGTCGGGCAGCCGGTCGGGAGCTTGACACACCATCTGCGCAATCTGCAAGGCTTCCTTAAAATCCGGTTCCCGGCTGAATTTCCGGATCAGCCGGTCCAGCGATGTGCCGTTGACGCAGGAGAACGCGTGAATGCGGCCCCGGTGCGCAGCCACCACCCGCAGGGGCGTCCAGCCTTTTTCCGCCGCCCGCTGATGAATGACTTCGGCGACGGCGGTCATGCCCCGCACGCCCTCAGACCAGGCCTCGCCCATGAGCACGGCGGCGACGGCCTTTTCTTGATACGTTTGCCCCAGCACCGCCAGGGCAGGCTGCACAGGCAGAAGAATGTGGGGAACCATTTCATTTGTCCCGGTTGATGAAAAGGACGGCCGCCAGCGGCGGGGGCGTCAGGTTGACCGAGTGGGGGCGGTAATGGCATTTGACGGGTTCGGCGGTGACGCCGCCGCAGTTGCCCTGGCCGCTGCCGCCGTATTCCCGGGCGTCGCTGTTCAAAATCTCCTTCCAGAGCCCGCCGCGCGGAACGCCCACCCGGTAGTTGCGGCAGACAGACGGCGTGAAGTTGAACACGGCCAGAATCAAATCACCGCCGGCGCGCGTCTTGCGGATGAAACTCAGCGTGGAGTTTTTGGCGTCCTGGTAATCCACCCACTCGAAGCCGTCCGGGTTGAAATCCAGTTCATGCAGGGCCGGCTCGGCCCGGTAGGCGCGGTTGAGGTCGGCGACCCACTTTTGCACGCCGGCGTGGAACGGCTCCATTTCCACGTGCCATCCGACGCTCGACTCATGGCTCCATTCCGGCCATTGCGCCAGTTCATCGCCCATGAAGAGCAGTTTTTTTCCGGGCTGGGCGAACATGCAGCCGAACAGGAGGCGCAGGTTGGCGTACTTCTGCCATTCGTCACCGGTCATCATGCCGAACAGCGAGCCTTTCCCATGCACCACTTCGTCGTGAGAGAGCGGCAGGATGTAATTTTCACTGAAGGCATAAACCATCCGGAAGGGCAGCTCCCCGTGATGATGTTTGCGGTAAACCGGTGGTCGCTTGAGGTAGCGCAGCGTGTCGTGCAGCCAGCCGCTCAGCCTGGACCTTGGCGACTTCCAGGCGTTTGCGTTCCGCAATTTCCGCCTGCAACGCCGCTGTTCGCCGCTGGACGGTTTCCTCGAGATAATGATGCGCCGCCTTGAAAGCCGAGAGCAGATAGACCACCACCAGGAAAAACGCCAGCAACACCAGCGCGTTCCAGTACGGGATCAAGGGATGCGAGCCTCCGTGCCGCTGACGTAATCTCGTCGTAAGGATTGCCCTGATGCACAACGGTTTGCCCCCGCAGCGCCGGGAGCACCCGTTCGAGAGCCGTCGCCCTGAGTCTTTTCCGGGCCGCGTCCGTGAGATTGTGCAGGTTCATGGCGAGGTAGTGTCCGCCGCCCGGGATTCCTTGCCATGCCTAGACAGCGGGCGGCTGGACAACGTGCAGGAGAAAATTTTCCCGCCGTATTGCTCCGCCAACGGCACGGCGAAATCGAGCGCCTGGCGCGATTTGCCGGAAAAATCCAGCGGCACGAGAATCCGCCGCAGAGCGAGCGTGCGCCGTTTGGCGTCTCCTCGTCCGCCATTTCCGCGGTTGGCCGCAGTTGGCGGTTTTTCTCGCGTTTCGGTTTTCATAGTCAATTTCTTAAGCTCAAAGCAGGAGCCGCGGAGAAGTTTCGGTCAGCCCAACGCTAAACTGTGTCCGTGTCAGAATATCAGCGCGCTGGAACGTGGTCGCAAAGCGGAAGTCCCGGCCCAAACTGCCCGTCAGATGTTGCAACAGTTCTTGAATGCCCGCGGCGGAGTCCTCGCCGCCATAAATGCCATAAACGCGAATGATAAATGCTTCCTCAACCGTGAAATCAGATTGAGTATAGCTTTCCATACCACCGACACTTCCATCTATCTTGTTGAACCTCTATTGATACAGTTAAACCGCACTTTGGAGGAGGTAAACCAGAACTTATCCACAATTTATTCACATCCGAAAGCACAAGGGACGCCCGCCTTTCACCCGGTGAATGTCCTCTGTCTTCGGCCAGTTTGTTAATTTCCTTGTGGATGCGGTCGGGATTCAACGTAATGGAGCCTGGCGGATTGCAGATTCCATGAGCGACTTCGGCATCGGCGCCGGCATCGGCCATCCCGACTGCCGATCAGCAGCAACGTGGAATTGTACACTGTTCAGACCAAATGGAACTGTCCTTTGTTCGACCCTTGGGCGTGGATATTATCGTCTCCACAACTTATTCCGGCGCGGTTTTGCCGATTCCATATTTTTGCCTGTCCAAGAGCTAAATGGTTCCTGGCATAAAGCGAAAGCTCGAAATAGCCTCCGATGATGAATCCAATCAGCCTGCAAAGCGTGATTTAATTGCGCTCAGGCCGCAGCGCAAAAGACCCGATGTCAAAAACAATTGCGGCCATATGCTTTTGCAATAGGTTAAGAAGTTTTTCCTGTCATTTTCTTGTTGATCGACGGTTTTCATTCTCGTTTAGGTCTGTTCTTTTACAGCAGATAATGCAATAAAAAACAGCGCTCTTTATAAAATTGATTCTGCAATTAAATCGTAGTCCGTGTGGCCGATGACTTTGACTTTCGCAAATTCACCGACCGGCAACGCGCCGCAAACATAAACCCGTCCGTCAATGTCCGGCGCGTCCGCTTCGCTGCGGGCAGTCAGATAGTTGAGGGTTGAAAGTGACCCGCCTTCACTTCGTTTCGGCGCGGCAAGCGAGTTGAGAGTTTGATAGTCGCGCATGAGGCCGTGTTCCCAGGAACTGACATTGGCATCCTGCAATTGCTTCGCGTTGGCCTGGCCTTCGACGAGGACTTTGATTTCACGGCCAACGAAGGATTCGGAAATCTGCCGGGCAATTTTGTGTTGCTCGGCCATCGCCCGCTTGCGGCGCTGCTGCTTCACCTTGTCCGGAATTTGTCCGGTCATCGCTCCGGCGCGCGTGCCGTCCTCCTTTGAATAAGTGAACACACCGAGCCGCTCGAACTTCGTTTCGCGAATGAAGTCGAGCAGTTCCTCGAAGCACTTTTCAGTTTCGCCGGGGAAACCGACGATGAACGTGGTGCGCAGCGCAATGCCCGGCACGCCGGCGCGGATTTTCCGGAGCAGGTCCACGATGTATTGCTGCGAGGTCTCGCGCCGCATCCGTTCGAGCATGTTTTCGTGGATGTGCTGGAGGGGGATATCCACGTACCGCGCCACCTTGGGGCAATCGGCAATGGTGCGGATGAGTTCGTCCGTCCAATGCGCCGGATGGGTGTAAAGCAGGCGAATCCAGAAATCGCCTGCGAGTGAATTCAACTCGCGCAACAGCGAACATATCGTCGTGGCATCGGCGGGAAGCGATTTGGCGGCGGCGGAAAATTTTTCCGGCGACGAAATGGCGCGGCTGTGGTTCGGGCGCAAATCCAGGCCGTAGTAGGTCGAGTCCTGCGAAATCAAATTAATTTCCTTCACACCGCCGGCAATCAATGCCTTCACTTCGGCGACAATGTCCGCCTGCTGCCGGCTGCGGTGCGAACCGCGCATCCGGGGAATGATGCAGAAGCTGCACGGGTGATTGCAGCCTTCAGCGATTTTAACGTAGGCAAAATGACGCGGAGTGAGGCGGAACCGCGGTGTGGTGAAATCGGGAATGAAAGTCGGACGCTGGGTGACTTCCAGCCATGCTCCTCCTCGTTCTCGTCCATCGTCCTCGTTTTTCGTACTGCGTGTTTCCACCTTCGCTCCGCTACGGCGCGACAAGGCGTGTTGCGTCAAAGACGTAACAACTGTTTTGGTTTTGCCGATTTTTCCCTTCGATGTTGGATGTTGGATGTTGGGTGTTCGGCGTTTCCCGACCTGTTCCGCGCGCGTTGCGATCGCTTGTTTTATGATCTCCGCGACCTGCGCGACCTGATCAATGCCCATGAACGCGTCCACTTCGGGCATGAGCCTGGGCAGCTCGTCGCGGAACCGCTGTGGCAGGCAGCCGGAAACGATGACGGCCTGACCGCGATGGTTCGCCTCGCGCAACTCGACGGATTCGAGAATTGTATCCACGCTTTCCTCCTGAGCAGCGTCAATGAACGAGCAGGTGTTGACGATGACGGCGTCGGCCCGCGTGGCGTCGTTGGTGATTTCCATGCCATCCTGGAGCAGCGCGCCGAGCATGACTTCGGCGTCCACCAGATTCTTGGCGCAGCCGAGTGAAATCAAGCCGACGCGCAACGGGCCTTCGCCACGACGCATACGTCGAGGCTTCGTCCCCGCAGGCAGGCGGTTGTTGAAATTCATTTCTGCCACGGAAGGTCAAACTACGCAAGGCGGCAGGCGGAAGCAATCTCACGAAGCGGCTCGCCGGGGATCAGCCTTCGCCGGGCTACGGCGTGACAGGCGTTCAGCCCACCGAAGCATGGCGTCGAAAAATCATTTGCCGGTGGGAGCCACGGAGTTCGTGTTCGTCGAGGCAGCGGGTGGCGGCAGGTTGGTGGCAGTGGCCGGAGGCGGCGGTGCGTTGGCTTCCGCCGGCATTCCGAGTTGGGTGCGCAACACGGCGCGCAGGGCGTAAGGGAGTCCCTGTTGCGGGTCGAGCAACTGGTTGAGCACAACGCGGTTCAGCTCCGCGAACGGCGCCAGGCTCATGCGCTGCACATTGCTTTTAATATCAGAAATTTCGGTCTGGTAATGTTCATAAACTTTTCCGGCCAGCAACCTGTAACCGGCGTAGCTGCTGTCCTGGCCTGTGGCCAGCGCGATATAGGCCCGGGTGAGCAGTCCCTGAACGTCCGCGGACGTGCGCTCCTGCGACGTGTCGCCGATGTCGGCCTGCACACGGGCCATGACGTATTCGTCGAGCGTGACATTTCGTGGAAATGAATTGGTGTCGCGATCGAAGAGAGTGTCGTTGGGAAACTCCTCGCTCAAGTAACGATACCATTTTGCCGCCTCGGCCACGCGATTTTGCACGTAAAGAAAATAAACCGCGTTGCCCAGAAAATACCGGCGCGCCCTTTGCATGGTGTCCCTCTGCCCCGCATTAGGCTCCTCGGCATACTCCTTTTTGTAGGATTCATCTACCTTGGAAACCAGGTCAAGGTTCGGTCCCAACGTATAAGCCTGGCCAAAGGGACTGGCGATGTACCTGCCGTGGCGAAATGCCTGCTGCATGGATTGGTAGATAACCCGGCGCAATTGAGGCAAATCGTTCGAGGTCACGTTTTCGGGGTGTTCCTGCGCCCTTTCCAAACCGACCGAGGCCCAGTAAATCGCGTGGGCTTCGGGCAAACGCCAGTCGAGCGGACCCCATTCCGCATCCACCTTCTGGGCGAATACCGGATCAATCTTGTATTTTTCACGGAGCGCCAGCGCGTTGGTGATTTCGGCGGCGGTTTGCGGATGAATCAGGGCGGCGAAATTTGTCCCGTTCGGGCCGAAGAACGGCGTCATCTCCCGCGCCCATTGCTGTTTGTAATACCAATGGGCGTCGTCCAGGTTTTGTCCCATCTTGAATTGGAAGAACCAGGCCAGTTCGCGGTAGATCAATACGGCGTCCGGATTGTACCGCAACGCCCGGTCGCGCAGCAGTTCAATGCCCTGTTCCACCCAACGCCAGCGATCGGAAAAATCCTTGAACTTGATGGAAATGTTAAACGCCATGTTCCATGCCTCAAAGACCCAGACCTGCTCGAAATGTGGCTCCAAATCCGTGATCCAGTCCGCGAGCTGCGCCGCCTCAAAAAATTTATCGTCCAACTGCAAATCGTTTGAACGGATCCAGAGGTAATTGGAAATCAAGCCGCGGAAACCGCCGAGGGCGACGGTCGTGAACGCCAGCACGGGCGGCGCGTTCTCCAGCACCGACGCGCGTGTCAACCCGAGCTGGTCACGGTCGCGGTTCATGGATTTTTGCAGCTGGCCGGAGCCGAAAAGCAGCGCCACCGCCAGCAGCAGCAAAACCATTTTTTTGACGCGGGCGTTCATTTGGCAGAAACGAAGAATGCAGAGTGAAGAAAGCAGAAACGCCGGCGGGCCGACGGGTAAAAGCCGGCTGCCATCTGCCACCTGCCATCTCCCAGCTTTGTTTTCATTGGTTCCCCTGGGCCGTCGCCAGTTCGCGCCGGTTGAACAACCCGATGCCAATCAGCCCGATCATTCCACCCAGCAGCAAAACGATTTGCGCGAAAGCCGAGCCGAGTTCAGTCCACGAAATGCTGCGCCCGCTGCTCAGGGAATCAATCGGCGAAAAACTTTGAACCAGATTGATGACCGCCAGTAAACCCTTGAAAACCGGGATTAACACCACGTCCGCGACCGAATGCCCCATGATGCCGGTTTCGGCATTGCCGCCCGCGATCGTGCCCGATCCCGCCGCTTCGGCGAGCGTGCGGCCGGAAAGTCCGACCACCAGGACCGCCATGGAAAAAAATGCCGCCACGGGAAACGTCAGAAAGCTGGCCGCGGTCAAACCCAGCGCCGCCAAAAAGGCCATCCAGCAGAAAATGATTCCCAGTCCGCGCGCGAAATTCAGCGCGAAACCACCTTCGGGATATAAAACCTCCATCCCGTCCTCGAGCGGGAACAGCAGCGACGTGTCGTTCGGGTTGACAAAGATGACCGTCAGCACGCCCTGGTGGTCGAAGAGGTTTGGCGGAATTTCAAATTCATGGAACGTGTCCGGCGCGAGGCTCATTGGCTCCGCCGTCCGCCAGAGCGGGGTGACATTGGGCGCGCCCACCTGCCACAGGGCGAGGAAGGTGCCGGACGCGCTCTGCCGCGCCGCATTGAACTTCACGCGCAACTGCAGCGGCTTGTCATGCAGAAAATTTTTGGCGAACCCCAGGTCAATCTGCCACCCGCGCGAATATCCCGGCGGCACGAGCTGATATTGGGCTTTGACCTGCTCGCGAATTTGTCTGCGCACCTCCGCCAGATCCGCTTTTTCCACGGCAGCATTTTGCAGACGTTCCCGCAAAATCCGTTCCGTTTCGGCCTCAACCGCCGCATCGTAATTTTGCGGCCTCGCCGAACCGCGCGCCACGAGCACCTCCTTGCGCAAAATTTTCTGTTCCGCCGCCGGCAACCGGGCCGCGCGCCAGTACAACAGCCCGTAAACGCACGTACCCGACAGCGCCAGCAAAGCCGCGTTCAGCGACATGATCCCGAGCCATTTCCCCAGCCAGATCTGCCAGCGGGCGATGGGCTTGGTGGCAACGACTTGCATCTGGCATTCCTCAATATCGCGGGCCAGTATGCCGCACGAAAGCCAGAGCGTGGACAAACCCAGCAACCCGGTAATGGCACTCAACGTGTAAGTCAGCAAAATCTGGGTGAACCCCCGCGCCGTGCCGTCGTCCTTGACCAGAAGCGGCAGCCCAACCACTGACGCCAGCAACAAGGCCGCGATGACCAGAAAGAGCCGGAAGCGAAACGCGGCCTTCCAGGTCAACCCGGCGATGGCGAACAAGCGTTGACACCAACCGGGCAAAGAAATGAAGGTCTGTGTGACATGAACCGTTGCCAGTTTTGATTTGTCTCCACGCGAATAAGCTGCCGACGCAGCCGATGGGGATTTTGCGGAGATAAGTCCGACAAAACCATAACCTGCACGTTCGAGTTTTTTACTGCGCCAGGAATTGCCCCTCAATCCGACGGCAACCTGCAATATCAATGAAACCAAAAGACAGAGAGCGGGGTTGTTGACCCACACAGTAAATTTCAAAATTCCGATTCCCAAACTGCCCAGGAGAATCAAACCGCCCGGCAATAAAAGCCCGCGACTAAACGCCCAAATCCACAGGAAAAAAAATCCCGGCCAGCTAAAACCACGCTTTACCGCAACCGGAGAAACGGAGGGTTTTGTAAAAATCTCAAACTCGCGGAACATGCGCCTTTGATTTCAGATTACTTTGGTTTTTCCAGCAGCGACGCCAATTTTTCGTCCGCCTTTGACAAATCCGCCGGTTTTTGCTCCGCCGCAGCCGCCGGTTTTGCCGGGGCCAGTGCGGCGGCCTTCGTCAGCGCTTCCAGTTTATTGGCATCCACGGCTGGGGCGGCCGCCGGGGGCGGCGGTTTTGGTTTCGCAACGGGTTGGGCGGCCTGCGGCAAGGCCAATCGTTCAAGAATTTTTTCCGCCGGCGGCCTGTCATCGGCCCCGGCGCGCAGGTAAGCCGCCACGCGGGCGCCGGAAACGGCACCGCTGGTTTCCGCCGCCGCCTGACGTGCCTTTTGCACCACGTCGAGAAAATAGCTTTCGAGATTTTGCGTGGGATTGTCCACGCGAACCTGGTCGGCGGCCACATCGTGGCGAATCATTTCCAGCACGCGCTCCACGGTTTCGCGCGGCAGGACCGGTGTCGTGATGCGCAACGTGTCCGGCTCGGTCAGCAATTCCTTCAGTGTACCCATCGCCTGGATTTTGCCGCCGTAAAGGATGATTACCCGATCACACACATCTTCGACATCAGCGAGCAAATGGCTGCTCAAAATCACCGTCTTGCCGCGACGCGACAGTGCCAGAATGAGGTCCTTCATTTCGCGGCAGCCGATGGGGTCGAGGCCGGAAGTCGGCTCATCAAGAATGACGAGGTCAGGATCGTTGATGAGGGCCTGCGCCAGTCCGATGCGGCGCTGCATGCCCTTGGAAAATTCACCCACGGAGCGTGTGTACACCTGGCTCAAACCGACCATTTCCAGCAATTGCCCGGCGCGGTTGGCGCGTTCGTCCCGGGACAAATGAAACAGGTTGCCGAAAAAGTTGAGCGTCTCGCGTGAGTTGAGGTAGCGGTAGAGATACGATTCCTCCGGCAGGTAACCGATGCGCGCCTTGGTCTGCACGTGCCGCGGCGAATGGCCGAAAACTTCAATGTGCCCTTTGGTAGGATAAAGCAAACCCAATAGCAGCTTGACCGTCGTGGACTTGCCGGAACCGTTCGGACCGAGCAGGCCGAAGACTTCGCCGCGCCGCACGTCAAAATCCACGTTGTCCACCGCGCGCGCTTTGGGCCGGTTCCAGAAATCCTTGAACACCTTGGTCAGGCCGCGAACGGAAACGACTACCTCTGCCGATTGCGGATTGGTGATTGGCGATTGCGGATTTAATTCGGCAACGGGCATAAAATAAAAGGTAGCGCCCGCGGCTCGCGGGCTGACTTCGGCGTCCCGCCGAAGTCGCCTTGTCTCTCGATCAAATTCCTGGTTGCAATCAATATTATCATTTGAAGTTTTCGGCGAGACGCCGAAAACACCCGCCGGAGGCGGGTGTTAGCTCATGCCATTTTCGGTTCCAGTTGGCCGGTTGGCCGGCGCGGCGGCCCTTCGGGTTCGAGGTGGAAATGCTCCAGTTCCTCGCCTTTGCGCACGAGGCGCGCGCTGTTGAAAATCACCATCAGCGAACCGACGTTGTGCAAAATCGCCGCGGGAATCGGGCCGATGTAGCCCAACGACGTGACCGTCAAACCGACGATGATGAACAGCACGCCGAAAAGGAAATTCTGGTTGATGACTGCACGCGTGCTG
>Ga0116112_1002178_pt1 | contig 12150 bp, 15 predicted proteins | sample June2015DPH_8_15_FD_89721 | JGI IMG/M metagenome (GOLD analysis project Ga0116112, IMG submission 89721) | Peatland microbial communities from SPRUCE experiment site at the Marcell Experimental Forest, Minnesota, USA - June2015DPH_8_150 | ecosystem: Environmental > Terrestrial > Soil > Wetlands... | reverse complement strand
TTGCTGCCGCCACTCACGTAGTTCCAACAGAGTAATATTGTGTATTCTGGTTCCGGAGGGGAGGCGAATCCCGTCCCGCGGCCCATGAGTCATGGACGGTGGATCGGAAATTGCTAGTGGCTTCCTCCTCTGCTTAAGCCACAAAGGCCTACAATGCTCAATTACTTACTGCGTCTAGCATAAAGAACAGGACATTATCATGAAAGAACTGCGAATCTTACTCCCGGGGAACATCCTGCAAGGGTTGGATCCTGAACCTGGCCTTCCCACCCTGAGTGAAAATCTTGGACGGTTCCACCTAAATAATCGCTTCTTGTGCGGAGGGTTGCCATGGTACCGGACCGCGTGATGAAACGGTTTGGTTGACTGTTATTTCTTTTGTGGGTAATCTTCGTGATTCCGGTTTCCGCTCAGAAACAACCATGGCCGGAGATGCCGGACACGAATTTCCATTCCCAGGGTGCATAGATTCCTGGCCCTAGACACCCGACACCACCCGCTTCGTGGCTAGTGGAGCGAGACGAGTGGAAAACGTGGCCACTCTCAGATTACGACGCGTGGCTGGCTGATCTTAAACACTGGCGACAGGAATATTTGGTCCGGATCGGTTACGATGGCTCCGAGTATGACCGTCCCGAATTGCGGTGGATTCAACGCAATTTCATTCTGCAGCACGTGATGGTTGAGGATCGCTACTTCTATGACCCGGCAGCCCGAAAGTATACGGTGGACTGCTATCTCGACGACCTTGACAAACGCTACGGAGGAACTGACAGCGTCCTCATCTGGCCGGTGTATCCGAACATCGGCATAGACAATCGCAACCAGTGGGATCTGCACCGCGATTTGCCTGGAGGCATTCTACGCGGGGGAAGCTATTACCGGCCGCAAGGGTCGATCTGCTATTTTCCCGAGGCGTGCCGGCTTGATGAGCAAGGCAAATTGTTGACGATGGCGCCCATTATGGACCAGGCAGGTACATTGGGCTTCCGTTGCGTGATGGACGCCCAGTAATTCACGGCGACGATTCCGGGGTGGGGACCTCTCCCCGAAGGATGTGACCGATGTTTATTCCAGCTGTATACGCCGTCGCACTCTTCATGATGCTCCTTAGCATGATCTGCTGGGGGAGTTGGGCTAATACTCAAAAGTTGTGCAGGAACTGGCGCTTCGAACTCTTTTACTGGGACTACGTGTGGGGCATCCTAATCGTTACGATTCTAATGGGATTCACCTTGGGGCGGACAGATGCCCTCAGCCCCAACAGTTTCCTCAATAATCTGCGTGCTGCAGACGGTCACCATTTGCTCCTAGCGTTCGTGGGCGGAGTGCTGTTCAACATCGGCAACCTGCTCTTGGTGGCGGCGATTGCGATTGCGGGGTTGGCAGTCGCCTTCCCCATCGGCATCGGCTTGGCGCTGGTGGTCGGCTCAGTGCTCAACTATCTGATCACGCCCAAGGGAAACCCCCTATTGCTGTTTGGGGGGATTGGCTTGGTGTGCGTGGCGATTGTCCTGGACGCGCTCGCCTATCGGAAAATCTCCCTGGACCTCAAGGTGAGTCGCAAAGGTATCATCCTGAGCTTGGTGTCCGGGGTAGTCATAGGATTGTTTTACCCGTTCGTTGCCAGGGCGCTGAGCGGGGAGAACCATCTGGGGCCTTACACGGTCGCGATGGTGTTTGCAATAGGTGTACTGGCCTGTACGATCCCGGTCAACTATATGTTCATGCGGCGCCCCGTTACGGGCCATCCTGTAACAATGCGCGAGTATGTTCGCGGGGCAGGTTCACTTCACCTCTCCGGGGTCCTGGGAGGAGTGATCTGGGGCGTAGGGACGATCTGCAATTTCGTCGCCTCCTATGCCCAGATGGTCGGTCCGGCTACCTCGTACGCGCTAGGCCAAGGGGCGACGATGATTTCAGCTCTATGGGGAGTCTTCGTTTGGAAGGAATTCAAAGGTGCGGGACCGGACGTTAAGCGCTTGCTTGCTCTGATGTTTGTTTTCTTCATCATCGGTTTGGCGTGTGTCGCGCTGGCGCCCGTCATCGGCTTCTAGGGGACAATGATGCGTCGCAAGCATATTGTCGTGGTGGGCAGCGTCAACTTGGACTTGGTGGGGGCTGCGCAGCGAATCCCCGCACCGGGCGAAACCGTTATGGGTAGGGACTTTCAGGTGTTCCACGGGGGCAAGGGTGCCAACCAGGCCGTGGCCGTCGCAAACCTTGGGTACCCCGTGTGCATGGTTGCTAAGGTGGGAGACGATGAATTCGGTGAGCGCCTACGTCGCGGCCTGCATGACGGAGGCGTCAACGTCAGCAACGTAACGACCGCCAAGCAGACTTCCTCAGGAGTGGCGCTGATTTCCATCGATATGGCTGGACAAAACAGCATCATCGTCGTGCCGGGCGCAAACGGGAAAATGCTTTCGCGGGATGTGGACAACGCTAAACCCACGCTGTGTTCGGCAGGCATGATCCTCACTCAACTGGAAACTCCTCTTGAGACGGTAGAGTATCTGGCCAGTGTAGCTAACCGCTACCACATCCCCTTGATGCTGGACCCGGCGCCGGCACGGCAGCTACCCTCCACATTACTCCGACACGTCACCCTGCTGACACCCAATGAAACCGAGGCCTGCGTGCTTTGCGGCATCGACGGCGGCAAACTCAATTCCTCCACTGCAGCCGAGTATGCCCAGGAGCTGCGCAAACGTGGACCTGCAACCGTCATCATCAAGATGGGAGGTCACGGGGCTTACTTGGCAGGTAAAGACGGCCGGAGTATATTCCTGCCGGCCTTCAAAGTTCGGGTGGTTGATTCCACTGCGGCCGGCGATGCATTCAACGGCGGTTTGGCGGTGGCTTTAATGCAAGGCCAGGATCCGGAGAAGGCCGCACGCTTTGCCTCTGCCGTGGCTGCGATCTCGGTGACCCGTATGGGAGCTCAGCCCTCGATGCCCACTGCACGACAGGTGAGCAGGTTCCTCCGCGAAGCAGCTCCTTCCCCAGGTGGATCAGCTGGGTAAATCACGTTCTTGTTTTTGGGGAACTATGGACCCTTGGCATCGGCGTGGTGAGAACATGCGAACCGCTCCTGCTAAGCGGCTAGCCAATGGAGTCGCTTGACGATGCTAAACAGAACCACGATACAGACTCTGCCCAAGGTCGTGTTGCATGAGCACTTGGATGGTTCACTACGACCTCAAACCATAATTGAATTGGCCAGAGAAGCAAAGTATTCGAAGCTTCCTACTGATGATCCCGACACATTGGCGGAATGGTTCCATCGAGGCGCCGACCAGGGGGACCTGGTCAGATACTTGGGAGGGTTCACGTACACCATTGCTGTTACTCAGACGAAAGAAGCGTTAGAGCGTGCGGCTTATGAACAAGTGGAAGACTTGAGCAAGGATGGAGTAGTCTACTTCGAAACCCGGTTTGCCCCGGTTTTTCACACCAAGAAAGGGTTGACCTACCAACACGTCGTTTCCGCCGTGTTGAAGGGATTGGAGCGGGGACGAATAGACTTTGGATTGCCTTCGGGATTGATTATCTCTGCCATGCGAAATATGAATGTCTCACTAGAAATGGCCGAGTTGGCAGTCGATTTCCGTGATCACGGCGTGGTCGGGTTCGATCTTGCTGGCGAAGAAGGAGGCTACCCACCCAAGAAACATATTGAGGCCTTTCATTATATTCAGCGGGAGAATTTTAATATCACGGTCCATGCCGGCGAGGGGTACGGAAAGGAGTCAATATGGCAGGCCATTCAGTATTGCGGAGCCCACAGGATCGGACACGGTACGAGGCTGATCGACGACATAGCGGTCGTCAATGGAAAGGCAGTAAAACTGGGTCATCTGGCCCAGTATGTTCTCGACAAACGGATTCCTCTAGAAATATGCCTTCTTAGCAACCTTCATACCGGTGCCACCCCAAACCTGGCCGAACATCCTTTTAGGATTTTGTTTCAAGAGAGATTCCGGGTCTTCCTCAATACCGACAATCGACTAATGAGTAATACCTCGATGACCTCAGAATTCCAGGCGGCAGCGGATACGTTCGATCTTACAATGGATGACTTCGAGAAGATCACGATTAACGCCATGAAAAGCGCTTTCATCCCGTATTCGGAGCGATGTCGGATCATATTCACTGTCATCAAGCCCGGATATGCCAAGATTCGCTACCCTGAAAGCACGGAGAAGAACGAACAGAGTCCTCAGCGTTAGGCCATCCATAAGATCATGGGCTGCGCCTCGTTCTGGCAACGGGCTGCAAATGCGTCTGCTGGATTCAACTGCGAATCCTGGGAAAGGCGGTGGTCTGGCGAAGGGGAAGGCGGGACGAATCCGATTGGGTTCCGCACCAATCCGGTAGACGCGGGGAGGAGACTGCCAGGGGAGCTTTTGGTGACTTCCTACAAGGAGGAACATCTATTACCCACTCGATGAACAATCCGCGCTGGATTATGTGCGCAAATCCTTTCTCATGACACAGATTTACGTAGAAAAGGGCGATCTCAAGGCGGTTGACTTGGCGGAAGGCTACATCAACTTCATCTTTCGGGTCGACAGCGCGAGTGATCCGATTGCTAAATCCGTTCTGGTCAAGCATGCCCGCTACTATTGGCTGCTCCTGGCCGAGAGCCATCTGACTCGGCGACTGTTTGGGAGCATGGTCCGGCGAATCACCTCGCTGCCGTTGCCCGCCGAGTAGGCGAACCGCAGACCGGAGCAGATTTCGGCGACGAGGTAGGTAGGGGAGAGAGAGGTGACTAAGGAGAGGGTCAGAAAAACGGCAACTTTGGGCTTGGGGATTCTCCAGAGACGTAAGACTGACCCGTTCTGTGGTTTGTGGAAGCACATAGCACTGAAAGCCCGACTGGACCTTGAAATTAGAGGCGGTCGGGTGTACGTTTCCGGGCGGGTGAAAACTGAAAACGGAGATTCCGGATAAATCTTGTAAGAAGGTAAAATGGCTTATGTTGCGGGAGAAGACGATTACCCTTGGGAACACGACCAAGAAGAACGGCGCTATTACAAGACTGTTCATTTTTCTAACGACTGCGGGTTTTCTAACTTTATTGCGCGTCGTGCTGCCGCTGGTGATGATCTTCCTAGCCGCGATGAGCAGTGCGGAGACCGAGGGGAAGGGTTTCGGAACTTTGGTTGTGACCGAACAGGGTGCGGTGGACGGATCAGTGATCAGAGATTTTCGCACGGTGGCGTGGCTCGGTATTCCGTACGCGATACCACCAGTCGGAAGCCTGCGCTGGAAGGCTCCCAAGGATCCGGCATCACGGGACCGTATGCTGAGTGCCAGGTCTTACGGCAATCCCTGTTTTCAAGAAACACCTAAATCGAGCGAGGACTGCCTGTACTTGAACATCTGGAGACCCGACAGCACGGTAAAGAAGCTGCCCGTTTTTGTATTCATTCACGGGGGCGGGAACATTGATGGGTCCGGCGAGGGCTCCTGGTACACGGTGGCGCACTACTACAACATGGTGGCCGTTACGTTCAACTACCGCTTGGGTCCGATGGGCTGGTTCCTGCACCCCGCGTTGCTCACTGGCGACCCGAAAGACGACTCCGGAAACTTCGGGACGTTAGATCAGATTAAGGCGCTCGAATGGGTGCAGAAAAACATTGAGAGGTTCGGCGGCGATAAGACAAACGTAACCTTGGCCGGCGAATCCACGGGGGCTCAAAACGTCTCCTATCTGATGCACTCAGCGCTCGCCAAAGACTTATTCCAAAAAGCAATCATTGAAAGCAACTATCCGGGCATCCGCCCGATCGCCGCGGCCTACAAGTCATCCAAGCAGGTCTTGTACAACCTCCTCGTTGCCGACGGAATCGTGCCTAATGCTAAGGCAGCGAAGCTTCATGTCGAGTCGTACATGACCGATCGAGAAATTCGCGACTATCTCTACGGCAAGCCCCCCGGCGAAATTACGAAGGCGTACTTCAACGCCGACATGGGCCCCATGAGTTGGGGTGACTTGTTCCGGGACGATATCAATGCGGGCTTTGATAACACCCCGCCGCCTCTCGTTCAGGGCCCCGAGAACAGACCGGAGTTCGTATATGCGATCGGGGATGGCTATGTCCTACCGAAAGGAATCAGTTTTGCGGACTTCTCGGAGGGGCGCGTCTTTCCCAAGCCAATGGTCGTGGGGACCACAAAAAACGAGAACAACGCGTGGAATGGGAGTTGGCCGTTCAATTTCCAGGAGGGGAAATCGCTGGCGGCCTTGGTCATGGAAGCCGTCCAGGGCACCAACCCCGCTTACCGTCGTTTTCAGAAGTTCTATCACATCTTCGGAGAGCGCGACGCCGACACGTTCAAGCGCAACTACAAGTTCTCTACCGAGTTGATCGACGAAGTCCATACCTATCTGGGTTCGCAGATGTCGGCCAGGCACATGGCCGCGATCAAGACGACGAGATTCCCCGTTTATGTTTACCGTTTCGACTGGGGTTCGGATTCGACCAAGAACTACAAGATTCCGTTTGATGACGCGTGGGTCTTCTACAAAGGCGCCATTCACGGTGCTGAATTAGATTTCTTTTATCAGAGCTTCTTCGGGTTGGCGGGAGGCCGCGCCGAGCAGAAATACCAGCACACGGCGGAAAACCTCGAGGGTCGGGAAGCGCTTTCCCTGGCAATAAAGTCCTATCTCCAGGAGTTTCTCCATGGCAAGAATGGGCGGATAGCAAAGACGGGCCTTCAGACCGTCGAATGGAAGCCCTGGACCGAAAATGCGGAGCAGTTCATCGTGTTCGACGCGGACTATGCAAAGACTGACATCCACATGAGCAAGACCGGAATCACTCGGACGCCGGAAGAGCTGTATGCGGCTCATGCAGGCCATCGAAACGAAGCCGTCCGCGACTTCATCGAATACTACGTCTTGTGGTCATGGCAGTGGGACTGGTATCCCAACTCGACGGTCGGGCACTTCGACACGTCGCCTGGACCCAATGCCCTGTTCGATCCCGCGAAACCCTGAGACGCTCGTAGGCGCATACGCACACACCGAACGCTAATTGTAGGTTGGCCCGAAGGAAGGCCCGGTTTCAAGGATAGTGACGACGAACGACCTGGAGTTGCACTTCAACTTGCACCGGCTTTCGGAGGGGCGTTTTGTGCGTGAAGACCAAGCGACGCGCACGCCGACATCTGCAACCCGGATCGTCCTGCTTTTGTCGACCGTGCTATTTATTAGTTATGTCGATCGCGGCAATATGGCACTATGAGCAGTGGAACAAGCTGCTCGATGCAGGAGGGGACCTGCGGGGTTTCTTGGAAGCGAACAGGAGCCTCCTCAAGCTCCGGCCCCAAGTTTAGGACATCTGTGATTCCTATTTTGCCTTTGCGCTGGCGGATGCGGGAACATTTTTCACCCAACGGTCGTACCAGGTGAGCATCTCCCACAGCGTGTGCTCGGACGATTCCAGTCCCACGTAGCCATGGGCCTCGTAGGGCAGTGTCACATACCGCACAGTCCCACCATTGCCCTTGATGGCCTGATACTTGCGCTCGCTCTGAATGGGGAAAGGTCCCGAGTTGTCGTCCGCTTCGCCGTAAGTCAACATTAGTTGCATCCGCCCGAGAACGCGGTGGTGTTGAGTGTAGATGAGAAACCGCATATTCAAGTTCTGGAGCGGGCGCAGGGTTGGCTGCGGCTGACCGACGGGAAGGCGCTCACGGGGTTCAGCCACGAGCACAAATGGCACGGCACCTCCACCCTGTTCGCGGCCCTGGAAGTGGCCAGCGGGCAGGTAAAGGCAGGGCATCTTCAACGCCGTCGGCGCCGGGACTTCCTGGCCGTTATGAACGAAGTGGTAGCTGCCTACCCCTCAGTGCGAGTTGCAGGTCATCGTGGACAACCTCAATACTCATGAAACCCAAGGGGGACCGCTGGCTGCGGCAACATCCGCAGGTGCATCTGCACTTCAACCCCACGCACGCCTCTTGGCTCAACCAAGTGGAAGTCTGGGTCAGCCTGTTGGCGCGGCAGGCGCTGCGCGGGGCCAGTTTCACCAGCGTGCACCAACTGCGGGAGGCCATCGATGAGTTTCTTGCCGCCTACTACCCCCAGGCCGTCCCCTTTGAGTGGACGAAACGCGAAGGCCGGTCGGTTGAGCCCAAACATAAATACGCTTACTCAAGAAACTAAGTACTAGTGCAAGGGATGCGTTCTGGGGTCAGGCCGGTTCATTTTACGTCCCTTTCGGGAGGAAAACCAAATGTGCATGAAACTCACATTGCGCTCGAACGAACGGATCCGCCCGCAGGGGGGGAGAAAGCTCATTCTCCTGGTTGTATTCTCCTTTCTTAATGTAACGCTACCTGCAAAAGCCGACACTCAGAACGTGACAATGAAGGAAGAGCCGTCGATTACCTACTCATCGGAGCGGGGAATTGTCTTGCGCGCCATGCAGCAGCGGCCAGATGACCCCTGGCCCCGTGGGGTGGGACATGTGATTTTGGCGATTCCGGGCAGCAGGGAAAAAGACAAAGCCTACCTCGAACCCGGTGGTAGTTTTAGTCCGGCGGTCGCAACCTTTGGATTATCGATCTGGCTAACCGACGAAGATGGGAAGATTAGCGCGAGCAGCGACGATATTCCTCTCGACCAGATACGACAACAATTCACGAACGTCGGCAATGCACCAATCCCTGGAGTGTTCACAAACAACCGCTTCTATAGCGCGCTATGGTCGTCATGTGGAGAGCGTTGTTGGCAGCTGGACTACGGCGCACATGAGTTCAAGGGTCTGGCATCCTGGATTGTCGTGCGTAGCGTTGGTCCTGCCGGGGGGCCGATTCGCTCGCTCAGGTGGGAGGCGCATTCGTTGAAGATTCAGGGAAGCGAAGGTTCTTGGACCCTTACTCCAGACCGGCCCCCTTCTGCTATCTACTTGGGCGAAGAAGGCGGACCTGGTTGGAAATCAGGCCAACCCAGTGAGACGTACTGTGAGAGTCCAGATGGCTGGGCATACACCCGCCTGAAAGCACCGCATGTGGAGAATTGGAGGCTGACCCTCGTTTGCGATAATCCTTCGCCACAGAAGGAGTTGGGCTTTCGCAATTCCTCGAGCGGAGTCATCACTGAACTCCCCAACGCGCAATTTGTTGACACCCTGAATGCCCAGGTGGGTCAGCTAATGATGGGATTGGTTCGAAACCAGACTCGTCCTGGCGATCCTGTGAACTATCCCCTTGCGTGGCTGCGTGACGGTGCGTATGTGATCGTGGCGCTGGCAAGATGTGGAGAAGTAGAAGTGGCGAAACAGCTCGCGAGATACTTCGCGGAAAATGATTTCTTCGGGGGTTTTGGCCCCGAGGCCGATGCACCTGGCCTTTCCATATGGGCACTCGAGGAGACGGCTGTCGGGTTGCAACAACCGGAGTTTGACCGATGGCTTTGGCCGCATGTTTATCGCAAGGCAGAGTTCATCCTGCGTATGCTTTCCACGAAGCAACCCATTCACGAACTCGTTTTCGGGCCGGTTGTGCCTTCGCATTTGCAGGATCCGAGTCTCTCGCTGGTATGCGATCCAGCACGCGACGGATTAATCGTCGGAAGGATGGATTGGGAACGTCCGATCATGTACGTCAACGCGGTAAGTTATAGAGGTTTGATCGCCGCAGCGGAGTTGGCGAACCGTGCAGGCGAATACGGGACAGCGAAAAGGTGGGAAGCAAGCGCGCGAGCGCTTAAAGAAGCCTGGAACGCCGCTCTTCTGCCTCCCGAATCAGAGAACGATCGCACTTATACTTCCGGTTTGTGGCCGACCTGGGTTGCGAGCGCTGCTGACATGAAATACGAACAGAATCTGGGATCGCACTGGGGTAAAGTTCATGACGAGAAGGGAGGGTTCATCCAGACGCCCCTCTGGACGTACTTCAACGTCGCCGAGGCTCATCAGTGGCTCTACCTTGGCAAGCCTGACCGGACGTGGATCACCCTTCGCTGGTTTTGGGCAAACCAGACGTCCCCGGGGCTATATACCTGGTCGGAAGGGAACGGAGAAGAGAAATACCTTTCACCTGTGGGAGCAAGTTCGTGGGTGGGTGAAGCCCCCATACGTCACCCCCCATTACTGGACAGCTTCTGAAATGCTCCTTCTCCAGCTTGATAGGTTGGTTTACATTGATGATTCGACGAGCGACTCGGTTGTGGTCATAGGTGGGGGAGTGCCACCTGACTGGCTTTCGCAACCTATGAGGGTGCGCAACCTTCCCACCCGATTGGGCAGCATCGATTGGACGTGGGAAGGCGGGAAAATGCGCGTGATGGTTCATGGCGCGAAGTGTAGAGTGAGGCTGGGGCCAGCCTTCCGTGCAGATACTCCCCTCGAGATTGAATACGCTCATCCCCATTGAGTTCTAATGGGAACTGCAGACGTAGCCGAAGCCACTCGTCCTATCTCCCGGCCACTGCTTAACGTAAACGGGAGGCACCAACCATGAATAGACGACGGTTCATGAATTACCTGGGAGCAGGAAGCGTGGCCTCAGTTTCTTCAGCCAACGGATTGGGCACACTGTTTGCCAAGGGAAGCGGACAGGAAGAGAAGGCCACGGAAGGTAACCAGGGTTTGCTGCCGGCTGGCAAGAAAGGGGTCCGGCAAATCTCCCTGAACGAGTACAAGGACCGTGTTTACGGCGCCTGGTTGGGAGGCATTGTAGGGACGGTGTTCGGCTGGCCGTTCGAGGGTGAGCCCAAGAATGTCTTGGACCATTTGGATCATTACCTGCGTCCTTACAGTTATGCTCCTGTGGACGACGATTACTACTACGAAATGGTGGCGTTGTACGGATTCGAGCGTCACGGTATTGGGATGACGGTGGAACAACTGGGTGAGATGTGGAAGGAGTACCAGGCGGGAACGTGGGGGTCGAGTGAGCAGGCTCGGCTGTTGTTGGAAAAAGGCATCAAAGCTCCCCATACGGGCGAACCCCGGTACAACCGTTGGTTTCATACCATCGGCCCGCAATTTTCTTCCGATCTGTATGGGATGATTACGGCGGGGATGATCAACCTGGCGGGCTCGACGGGACGTTGAAATCAACAACTCACGCGGAGGGGAAAAACCATGAAGAGAAATTTCGCAGTCACATTGCGCAAGGGGATGTCTCGCAGGAGTTTTCTGCAGCTTTCGTCAGTTTCCTGCCTTGCTGTCTCCTCAGGGACGCCGAGTTTTGTAGCGGCAAACTCTCTTCCCGCATCGCCGATCACGCAGGCAGCTGGCGTTTCTCGCAATACCACTATGCAGACAGCTATACGTGAGTTCCTAAACAAGATGACTTGCCGGCGCGAAGAGGTGGACGCTTTCCTCGATAAAGACAAGCCGAACTGGGCGAAATTCGATCCCGAGTTGGGCTATACCCTGCGGGACAACATACTGAAGGACGGCATGGACAACTGCCGGACGATCACGAGCTACCAGAAGTCCGGCGAGCGAAGGATGATCAATTACGCAGACCGACCGTGCAGGATCAACACTTATGGCAACAGTTTCACCCAATGCCATCAGGTGAGCGACGGCGAAACTTGGCAGGAATGCCTGGCGGCGCATATGGGCGAGCCCGTCCGCAATTTTGGTATCGGCGGCTACGGCTTCTATCAGTCATATCGGCGGATGGTGCGCGAGGAGGCGGGACCGCTTGCGGCAGAGTACGTCATCCTGAACATTTTTGGGGTGGATGATCACCTGCGCAGCATTGAGGCATGGCGCTGGTTGCGCATTGCGGATTGGTGGCGGACTTTCGAAGGGCATCTTTTCATGTTCCATGCCAACCCGTGGGTCCATGTGCGCCTCGATCTGAACACAGGCCAGCTCATTGAGAGACAGAATCCCTTCAACACGCCGGAGTCACTGTACAAGCTGATAGATCCAGAGTTCGTCTACGAGCACTTCAAGGACGATCTTGTGGTGAAGTTGTTGGTGACGGGGCGCAACGGGACGGCGGCAGACCGGGACGAGCTGGATGCTCTGGCAAAACTCCTCAACGTCAAAGCCGACTTCAGTTCGCCGGAGACAACGGCGGCCACAGCCCGCGCCGTGCATCTCCAGTATGCATTGCGAAGCGGCATGCACATCGCGGAAAAAGCCCAGGTTTTTGCTCGCG
>Ga0116112_1002174_pt1 | contig 12174 bp, 10 predicted proteins | sample June2015DPH_8_15_FD_89721 | JGI IMG/M metagenome (GOLD analysis project Ga0116112, IMG submission 89721) | Peatland microbial communities from SPRUCE experiment site at the Marcell Experimental Forest, Minnesota, USA - June2015DPH_8_150 | ecosystem: Environmental > Terrestrial > Soil > Wetlands... | reverse complement strand
TTTCAGCATTTACCCACATTTTATGAAACCAATTACCAACACCGTTTGGAGTTGATAGAATAATAGCCTTACCCCCGGTGGAGAGAGTTAAAAAGGCAGAAGTCCATATTGTTTCTGCTTCCTCTATAAAAGCAGCTTCATCAACAATCAACAAACTCAAAGCTTTGGAACGGCCTGCATCTTTTGCGGATGACGTTGCGGAGATTTGGGAGCCGTTTTTAAATCTCAAAGACATGTGATTGTTGGTCGTTTCTTTTTCCTTCAACCATGATGGCAGGTGTTCATTAGCAAAGCGGACTTTTGTAATGATTTCTTTTGAAACTTCCTGCTTGATGGAAATAATTAATACATTCTTATCACTATTGAATAAGGACAACCAAAGGGAATAGGCTGCAACCAAAGTAGTTATACCCAATTGTCTTGATTTGAGTATGAGGGTAAATCTATTTTGAAAATCTTTCAGCGTGTCTTCCTGAAATGGATACAAATCGAACGGTATTGTACCTTTGTTTGGGTGTTGAATTTTGACATATTTTCGCATAAAATACACGGGGTCTTCCATGCATTTTTTCGTTTCTTCTCTTATTACATCCCGTAGAGTAGGTTGATTTGGCATATTATTTCTTCAATTCGGATTCAAGAGTAGCTATTTCTTTTTCCATTTTTTCTATTTCTTTGTTAACTTTTATAAAATCACTTTCTGCATCCTTTAACCATTGGGAATTACATTTACCCGTCCAAGTCATCATTTCACCATTAGACATGACCTCACCCACCTTACCTGAATCATTTTTAAGATAATTGATTGATTCTATAACCTTTTCCTTAAATTCTTTCAAGGCGCCAAGTTTATTTTTCATCACCTTCATTGTTTCATAATTTTCCCACTGCTCTCCGTTAATCCGATACTGCATTTCTTCAGCTTCGAGACAATCATAACACTTACCTGTTTTTGGAAACACTTTTTGGTCTAATTTATTCCCATACGCTCTAACATTTGTACCACACACAGAACACTTTGAAGCTTCATTAATTTTGTCAAGTATGGGAGTGTCAATTGCGTTTATTTGAACTTTATAGCCATTTTTCTTTTGCCATTTTCTTCCTTGGGAATCCTTCCATATTTCACCTTCTTTTTTTTTGGAAAGGTCGGCTTCATAGCCAATTTGAACAAATGGATGTTCTCCATCAAGAACTTGTTGTATTGTAGTATAATTCCATTTTCTTCTAGCCATAATATATCCTTTTTGTATTATATAGTTTACAAAAATTCTTCATAATATTTATAAATAAGTGAATTATGGCGCAGTCTGAACAATTTTTGTGCTTCCTGACCAATAAATTTTCCTTCCATATGTTGATGAATTGTATTCCGAAGCCAATGATTTTTTCGTGGCAATTTGTGTCGTATCCGTTCTGTTGGATGACGCATCCAAGGTTAAGTACAAATATTCACTATCATAGGTAGCATCAACCATCGGGTCGAAAACCATCGAACCATCCGACGCAACCGATATTATTCTACTTTGACTTATGGCTGAACCACCGGGTCTTGGCAGCATATTTGGTATGTACACATCCCCATATTGAACTATTGCACTTTTGGAAACATACAATGTTCCTGACACAAACAAATCTTTATACGATCCGCCTCCCGGAATGTAAGGCACCAATGTACTGCCCGATGGGTCAAAATTTTGAAAGGCTTCCAAATCGGAATAAACCAAACTGCTATTAATGTCAAATAATTCAGCTTTAATATCAAAACATTCATTGGCTACGGATACCGGCCAAGGAATTCGTGTACTATAAGCATCCGGCGAAAAACCGTCATCACCATAAACTCGAAATGAAATACCCCTGATGTATGCTTGGCAAAGACGGGGAACGACCACCAAAGTTCCGTATAAATCATTTTGGGGGGTAAAAAAGGCTATTAAATTATTAAAGTTAACGGTTGATTCACCAACTGTATCTGCGATTACATTTGCAATATTGACTCCAAAAGTATTTGTATAAGCTGGTTCTTGTTGAATGGCTGGAATGGAGCTGGTAAAATAAAATGAGAGTCCAGCAGTGGTTTCGGCTGGGTTTTTCATTATTACTGCAGAAATTTCCACAATATACTGAACATTAGCCTTCAACGCCATGAAATTGGAATCATACGCAGACCCCGATTCTTCCAAAAATTGAGTCATATCAAACGGCACATATTGAGCATTTCTATTCTTGGGTATAGAATCATTTTTTACCATGAAATAATCACTACCTGACAATGAAGTATATGATGGAGAGGAGACAAACATGGAATTCACAGCATAACTCGGAGAATAATGCAATGATATGTTGTTGGAACTTGTAAACCAATAACGGTCTATATGCTGATTATTGTAAAAAGTCCCAAGAGAACTGTAATATGAATTTTGAGTCACATTATCTGCTAACAACTCATTTACTGCGATCGGTTCATCAGCAATGACTGAAAAATCGGAATTAGTCAGCAGACTTTTTCTGTATATTTTGTGGCGCGCCACATATCCTGAAAATGTTCTAATATTTCTATAAGTTATATCCGCGTAGGATTGCTGAACAATATATGTTACCCCGCCTATATTTGTAGTTTGATAACTAGCTGTGGCATTGTTATAAGTTATAAATGGATATTGGATTGAAAAGTTTGCATTGACTATGTTAGTTATCGCATTATTACCATATTGATCCTTGTAGTAATAAGGAGTGGAAATTTGAAGAGTATTATTATTTATAACATTGGTGATAACATATGATGCAGTTGCCGACACGGGAATTTGAGTAGTGGACAATGGAGATTGTATTGTATTAATATTAAGATTGACCGTTGCGCCCACCATTTGCGAATTAAAAGCATTATTATCAGCCGTTGTATTTGTAACTACAGGATTTATCAATGTCAACCTATAATCTATATTCGTATTTCTTTTATTAATTGTATCTAAATTTGTATCCTTTGGAGGGGTCACGGCCAACCCCTGAACGGTTCCTGTAAAGGTTATATTATCGACCAAACCCAAAGAAATATTGGAACTTAAAATAGGAACTTCAGCCGGGTCTACTTCCAGTACAGGCGATTGATAAAATCTTACTCGTGAAGTGTTTTTTAGAGTTTTATTAATGGTAATATTCTGCATCCATTTGACTGTTCTGCCATCAATCAAAGTTCCATAGAGAATAATATGACCTACACCTTCGGCTGTATCATCAAAAACATGAATGGAAAAAACAAAAGACGAACCTTCTTTGTAGGCATACGTAACCGCAGAAACATCAGAAGATTGCGCTAGTTCCATGTACAATGCGTGGCCTTGAGAATCCAAACATTCCGGATAAATCAAACTACCTGATTGTAGGTATGTGGACCCATTGAAGGAAAACGCATTCTTACCCGCGGTAAATTGTGGATTGAATTCAGATACAACGAAAAACTGAGAAAGATATTGTGTATCTGTTACATCTGCTTGTAAGTTGTACAACCCATAATCCACCCCTTTTATGCCGAAACTATTCAATAAATTTAATGCCATGCTTATAAATAGATAATTATATTAATATGAGCGCGTATTTAACGTGGGTAGCATCTCTTGATTCAATTAAGAATACAAAGGAAAAAACCATACTTGAATTGGGGTTGGGAGAAGGAACAAAAATTTTAATTGAAAAATTTAAGATGGTTTATTCTTTTGAAGTGGTTAAAAGCGATGCATGGTATAAAAGATGTGTGGAAGATTACAAGTCTTATTCAAATTGGAAATCAACGTTCCATTCAATGAGCGACATAATAGGATTGGACAAGGCTGATGAAGAGTGTCAAATATCGACGGGAAAAACAAGAAATATAGAACCCATGAAATTGTATTTCAAATTATTGGAAGAATTTGTTTCAGATATAAAAAATATTAATGTGGCGCTTGTTGACCCCGGTTTTCACCTTCGCTGTGAATGTGTCAATTACTTTATTGAAAAAGAAATTCCTATAATAATAGCTCATGACACTCAAGGAGTTTACGGCTATGAACAAATTAAATTGCCATCTAATTATACTACAACGAAGTTTACCGATACGACCCATTATTTAAAAATTTAACTATTTATACACCACTTTAGAAAATCCATTATCTTTAATTATTTCAATGTGTTTATCAACAATATCACGCAAAGATTCTAAATGGGAAACGATCATTATAAAGTCAAAATTGGTCTTTAAATACGAAAACAACGTTTGCATTGAGGATAAATTTTCTGCATCCAATACTCCAAAACCCTCGTCGATTATCAAAAAATTTGGTCGGGGTAAATTCGAAATGTTGATCAAAGCTACTCGGATGGCTAATGATAGAGCAAATTTTTCAAACCCACTCGTCAAGCTCATCAACCACTTTTTATCATTATAAACAATGTAAGGAATGATGTTTTTACCATCCGTTTCAAACAATGAAGTAAACTCTGTAACCTGTCCCAAAATATTATTGACTTCGTTTTGAATTTCCGGGACGGTAGCGGTAATCACACCAAAAGGAATTCCGTCTCTACTCACCGCTTGACAATATACTTCGTATAGTTTGTATTTTTGTTCCACAATCTTGATTTGGTCAATCTTACGGTTAATTTCGGAGATTTGATTCTTGCACACAGAAACCTTACTGTTGATATCCATCAACGTCTTATTTTTTGCTTTGTACAAATAATCCACTTGATTCAATTCCTTATTGTATTCATCAATCTGTCTATTGATTTCTTCATTGAATGCCATTGAGTCTTTATTTTTATTATACAATTCAGTATTTTTTTCATGTAACTTGACCTCTTCATCAAATTTGGACAGATTGTTTTTCAACTTGCTAAGAGAATCGGTGGCTTTGATTCTTTCATCTTTTAATTTGTTTCGTTTGGTCAGAAAGCCCATTAATTTTAGATTTGCATCAAATGCCCATTTGGTTTCTGTGATTTGTTTATCCACCGCCTCCAATTCATTTTTAATGACCAAAGATTCCCCCTCTATCGTTTTCATCCTTTTGTATGCTTCTTTGGCTTCCATTGCAACCACTCCTGCATTTTTTACACAATAGGAACAATCGGGGTCATATTCAAGTGATTCTGCTTTTTCGTAAATTTTAAGGTCATTAAGATAATTCAATTTCATTTGTTCTCGCTTGTTTTGAATATCTTTTTTCTGACCCATTAATTCTTGAAATTTTATGGATAATTCAGTAACTTTTTTATTCTCCAAATCCTCAATTTCGCGTTCAATTGTTGCCAATTGCCCCGATACGGCTTCCATACTTTTTTCCGTATTAGTAATCACATCTTTTGCATTGACAAAACCAGCCTTTGACCTAGACAAAGCAAGTTCACTTGTAGTCAAAGATGGTATCTGAATATCAATTTTAACTAATTTTTTGGTAGTTTCAAGTATTTGCTCTTGAATCGAATCCTTTTTCTTTCCTATCTCAACCAATGCGGTTGATTCATCTCTATAAAGACTCTCTGCTTGTCCAAGCAGATTGGTATAATCCACCAATTTTTGGGTATAATCATCGTTTCTGTAGGCCCGGAGAGTCACAAGTTGTTCCCTCAATCGTTCATTAGCTTCCGTATAAAGGCGGTCAAATACCGTCAAGCCCATGAATTGGGAAAACAAATCTTTTCGATCTGTATCACCCATGTCAATTACCGAAGCATTATTTTTGCCATTTTGAACACTAAGAGAAGTCAGCACAAAATCATCATAAGACCCCAAATATTCCCTAATAATCTCATTCGTATCCTTTCTTTGCTCACCATTCAAATCTATCTCTTGCCCGTTTTCTATTTTCCAAAAACGAACATCAACCTTTACTTTTCCCTTTTTATCAGCTTTACCTTCACGTTTAATAAAGTATCTTTTACCGTCAATTTCAAACTCAAATTTGCAGTTAAAATCGGTTTTTTGCACATTCATTATGTTGGCAGCCTTGAACTCTCGTTCACATTTGTCAAACAAACAAAATGTCATGGCAGAAAATATACTTGATTTTCCCGACGCATTTGCCGCGAATAAACCCACAAGGTCTTTGGTCTTTGTGAAATCAATAACATTGCCCTCACCATAAGAAAACATATTATCCCACTCAAATTTGATAGGAATCCAACGAATATTTCTGACAAAATCATCCTTCTTGATGGAGTCGTTCATTTCATCATTTATCTTGATGATACCGTCAATAAAAGCGGGACCGGTGATTTTAAGTTTGGTCTTTAAGAACTCTTTAAGTAGGTCAACTTGATAGCTTTTATCATTAATGTCACCCAAAACCACGTTACCATTAGCTGTTGGAATTCTTGTCAAAGTAACTCCCGAATCCAATTTTTCATAACAAGATTCAACCACTTCCGTCAATTGCCGAACATGAGTCAAAGCTTCCTTGACTTCGGTTGGCATCGTATTCTTCAATTGAAAACGAATTCTAGCCTTCTTTGGAAGACCTTTTAAAGTGGTGAAAATGACCCCATTATCAAGAAGAATACTGAAAAATCCATAATCGTTTAGAATATCTGAATGAATATAATCCCTTTGTTTCAAGTTCCAAAATGAATAACCGTGGCCCTTTATAGGTTCATCATGTTTTTGTTGAATCAATGAACCAGCATAACGAATGGCTGGTTTTCCTGTGTTTTCATCATATATTTGAAGATTTTGTTCCTTGTGAACATCACCCAATAAAGCCATATCATGACCATCAAAGGTATTGACATTAACCGAAGGATTTAGCAAAGTAAACCCAAGGTCTGTTCTAGCCCCGTCAACTTCTCCATGATAGGTGGCAATGAAATATTCATACTGATTGCGATAAATATTAGGTATATCAGACCCCTTCAAATACTTGTCGGGCGAATCGAACACACTATAATTATTTATACAAATATTACCAAAACCATATAAACCTGATTTTTTGAGATAGAATAAAGATGGGCGATTCAACGCATCAACAATGGGACTTAAACTGTCCATTCTATGTCGATTTGTCAAATTCGTATCGTGATTCCCCGCAACTAAAATGGTTGGTCGAATCGAAGACAATTCAAACAAAAAGTCCGCAGCCAAATCTACACATTCAGGACTCAAATCAATCTTACTATTAACAACGTCACCAAGAACAAAAATTGCAGTTGTCGGTGGTGTCTTTAAAAGTTCACTAAACAGGTGAGAAAATACCTCTTTGTATTCTTCATGCCTTTTTGTAAGACGAATATGAATGTCTGATAACTGAACTACATGACTGAATTTTTGATTTACCGTTAAATGTGTTATTGCCATAAGTTATGATTGGTTTTACTCTCAAATCCTTTATCAAATCGTAAAATAATTCTTCCCAAGGTTCATAATTACTAAGAAATCCTGCATGAACATATGAGAATCGAAGAGCATCCAATTCGGTTTTTGATGTGGTAAAATATAGTCTTGCTATATCATTATAATTTTCTCTTGTTATTTGGTTAGCTTTACATTTTGGTATTTCTTTTTCTATACCATTAAAATGTTGCCAATGATGCCTCCATTCATGCGCAATAATATTTTTTTGTGCGCCACTATCATATCTACTACTAACAACAATCGCTCCATGTATCAAAGAATAAGGCTTCCCATCAACATCATAGATTTCATTCTTTGAGGATGGAGTATAATAACTACCAGCTCTACCATCACCAAACGGAAAAAACAGTATTTCAGGTATGGGAATTGTTTTATCCACTTTTCTTCTAAGCCAATTTAATTCCAAGCTTTTCATCTATCTAACCTTGCCTTTATTATGTCAGAAAAATCAAATGCCTTTGAGTTCTCAATCAATTCATGTGTTGCTTCAAATCCAAGAATAGAGGGGTCTTTCTCTCCCAATCTAATCAAGTGAATATCAATTTGATTGACTTGTAAATCCTCAATTCTATCAAAAATATTCACAGCTTGTTTAAGAGCATCATTATCCAAAACAATGTTCACTCTTTTTACTTTGTGGTTAACAATGGCTAATTTTAACATAAATGTCAGGGTAGTTCCGAATAACGGTATAGCGTTGTTTCTTACAGCCATTGCATCAAACGTCCCTTCCACCAAAGTTATTGGTTCCTGCCAATTTACAAACAATTCAAATCCAATAATATCCTTGGACCAAGGTGGCAGCATATATTTGTATAAATTACCTTCATGGTAAGCTCTAGCTGCAAAGAAATTCACATTACCGTCTTTATCGTAGGATGGAACCAAAACTCTTTGCCTATAGGCGCCCTCTTCACAATAACCAATATTATAACGAATGATATCATCCATCGTAACTCGTCTATCTTTAAGATATGACATAGCGTGCCCGTAGTCGAAGGCATTTGACGGTTTCCAAAGAGGTATGAATTCATCCGGTAATGACAAATTTTTTAACCGTTCCTCTTCTTTTTCTTGCCGTTTCCATGACTTTCCTACGATTTTATACAATTCATCAAAATAGGAGTCTTTGACTTTAAGTTTATAAAAAAGAGAACGAATGGATTTACCACATGAGTTACAAACCCAACAATGCCATTCTTGGGTTCTTACATTGACTTCCAATTTCTTTTTATAATGGGAGCAAAAGGGGCAAAAATAAACCGCTTCTTCACCCTTGCGGATATAAGCAGTTTGATTCAATACCTTGTCAAGAAGGGAAAATAATTGCGACTCTTTTAGCATTGAAGAAATGCTATATTATAAAATCTTGATAGTCAAATTGTTATAATCCTATAGCAGTCCACATCAATGAACCACTCCAAGCTTGAAAGCTTGCAGTAAATCCGGTTGTTGTTAGTGGTGTACTAATGACAGAACCAGTTAATGGCCAGCTACCTGTCGGTTGTAAAGTAACAACATAATTTACATTAGAAAATGCTGTATTGAATGTCACTTTAGAACCTGTTGCTCCATTGGCATAATTTACTATACCGGCTTGAATTTGTGGAATGCCCGTTCCCCAAGAAGATGCACTTGCATATGATGAAGTTCCAAGAAAGTTTCCTTTAATACCACTTGCAGTTATATTACTTGCCCATGAAGCAGTGCCCCACACTGAAGCAGTAACCGGACCATTTACGAAAGATGCAGTAAGAGCTGTAGAAGCCCAAGACGAAGTGCCCCAAACTGAAGCAGTTGCATTACCACTCAAAAAACTTGAAGTAACCGACCAGCTTGCTGTTCCGACGAGTCCACTAGCCGATACGTTACTTGCCCATGATGCTGTACCATTCAGATTATTTGCCCACGAAGCTGTACCCGCCAAGTTAGATGCCCAACTTGCTGTTCCATTAAGATTGGTGGCCCAAGAAGCTGTACCGAACATTGAACCGGTTTGTGGTCCATTCAGAAAACTTGAAGTTAAGGAACTTGCAACTGTTCCTGTAATACCACTTGATGTAATATTAGCTGCCCATGATGCCGTTCCATTTAAATTGTTTGCCCAACTTGCAGTACCGGCTAAGTTGGAAGCCCAAGATGCAGTTCCCCAAGTTGAGCCTGTGTGTGGCCCACTAACAAAACTAGCACTTGTTGCAGAAATAATTGTTCCAATAATTCCACTAGAAGTTATATTGGATGCCCATGATGCCGTGCCCCAAGTTGAACCTGTGTGAGGTCCATTTGCAAAACTAGCAGTATTTGATGTTAAAGCATTTGACGCCCAAGATGCGGTTCCAAACATTGAACCTGTTTGGGAACCATTTAGAAAACTTGCACTCGTTGATGCACTCGCATATGAGGCTGATGTAGCAACCACCGCATAAAGAGCATATGATGCACTATCAGCCGGAGAAATATTTAAAGCATATGATGCAGTTATAGCAAACGAAGAAGTATCAGTTGGTGATATATTCAAAGCATACGACGCGGTTACAGCATTGGCTGCCGTAACATTCATTACTATATCAAGTTCATTGCCCAATCCGTCCGAAAATGATGACGATGGATATACAACCTGAACAAGTTGTTCAAAGGTATTTGCTGGTAGTTGGCCTGATAGATTATACGATTGATATACGTTTGACATATTTTAGTAAAAAGTTATCATTTATAAATATGGACAGATTATCCAAAAAGCGACGCAACTACAGCATCATACATATCACCATTATGTGCATCCCAATTACCATCCCTATTCAGTTTTTCAAACTTGGATATATTTGAAACAATTAAAGGAATTTGTTGTTTCACATATTCCTTGGGTTTGATTCCTTTTATTCTTGCTTTACCAAACACCTTTTTTCTCATGGTGTTGACGTTGCACAAAACAATGGGAAATTTAAAGGATTCGGACAACATATATTCAAAAACTGCGTTCCAACGGGAAAGAGTAATGATGGTTTGTTGGGAAGTCAAGCCACCACCAAAACCGGATAACGCGGCTTCAAGATTGATATGGTCAACCGAAGAAATCAAGGAATGTTTTGACAAGAAATCTATGACAAACTTTCCTTTTTCTTTGTTGGTCTCAAGTTTTGAAACATTAAGAAAACCTGCATCCATTACGGAACCGCTTTGTGCAAACGACCATCCAACAATGGACGTTGAGGCATCCAATCCAAGAATTGTTTTAAAAATCATCAATTGATTTTTTAATGTTTTCTGCCCTTACACTATTCATACTATATGAAGCTGAACATGCTAGAGGAACATATGAGCCTGTAAAAGCATAATTAGCATAACTCGAATTGGTTGTTAAAAACGATTGTCTCCACACCCATTTATTTCGAACATAACAATCAAATTCATTACTTTCCAATTCAATTTCCGGGTCAATACTGAGTTCAAGCCTTTTAATGGTTCCTTCATAATCATCAGAATGATTTTCAGGAAAAGGTTTTCTCATGTAAAAGTAACCATCTTTTTTCTTTTGTTCGACCATCCGAAGTTCTTTGGAAACTTGTTTTTTCAAATCCTTGACAGCTTTAAGATGGTTTTTCTTCAACTGAGCCAATTGATCTTTTTGATATTTTTGTAGAAATTCCTGAGCATCCAACCAATAACCCTGCTCGGCTGCTTCAAAAATTTCATCATGTTTTTTCTTATTATCTATTACTATACCAAGTAATTCCGATTTTGAAACTTTAACTTTTGATAGGGACATGTAAAACTCCTTGTGTAACTGTTTCTAATACATAGTCACACAAGGAGTATTTTAGAAATTTTAATTAACTTGGATGGGTGCTATCGTAAGGTGTGGTGTTTAATCCTTCTTCATATACAGATAGTCCCTCACCATCATTTTTAAATTGACTCACACCAACTTGCTCGCCAGCAATAAATGCGTTCTGATTGCAAAATTCAGCTTCTTGCTGACTTGTTATCAATTTGTCAGGGCCTACGGTTATAATGTTTCTAGCATTAAACGCTCCCCCTATAGGCTGAGTTGCATATCTGTCAGCTAACGTTATTGTTAACGATGGTCTTGATAAAGCGTTTGGCATATGTTATTTCCTTTTGTCTATAAATATAATTAGAAATCAATTTTCACTACAAAATTAATTGGAAAATCAGGGGTAATTTTGATTGGTGAACCTAATTTCGCTATTGCTACCAAATCACAACCATCATACAATCCAACCGAAGTGACCGTTGGTGCCAAGTATGAGCCTGTAGGGTCGTTTCTTGAGTGTTGAGAATACTCCGAAAAGGTGGAATTAATCATCGGTGGCTGACCACGAAGCGTTTTACTATTCATGTAATCTATAATATTCGCTAAAAACTTATTTTGTGAGTTTGGAGTGATATAGGTCTCATAATTTTTTTGAGTCAATCTATAAATGAAATATTTCCATAGAATATACATGTCATTATAATTGATTTTATTATCATTATTGAAATCCAAATCCCCATACATTGTATTATTAATCATGGAATAACTCGATGAAAACAAACTGTCCGTCCCAAACCAAGAAGATGAATACATGCTATATACGGCCGGTTCTTCATTGGTGGTGGTATCAATGATGGAAGAACTCCAATCCATGCTAGGTTGACCTGTCGCAGTACTGCTACTTTGATAAGCCATGTATCTGAGTAATACGTCTGCATCTTGAAAATCAAATCGTCCATTTTTGTTTATATCAAATTCAGCTGCTGGAAAGATGATTGCAGTGGGATTTGTA
>Ga0116112_1002166_pt1 | contig 12187 bp, 11 predicted proteins | sample June2015DPH_8_15_FD_89721 | JGI IMG/M metagenome (GOLD analysis project Ga0116112, IMG submission 89721) | Peatland microbial communities from SPRUCE experiment site at the Marcell Experimental Forest, Minnesota, USA - June2015DPH_8_150 | ecosystem: Environmental > Terrestrial > Soil > Wetlands... | reverse complement strand
GACAATCTCCCGCAAATCGTCCTGTGCCTGCGGAGTGAGGATTACCTTGAAGTCCATGCCTCCACCAATTTGCGCGCCTCCTCGGCGGGAACGCCTTCACCCCGGCGTGCCTGCTCCCGCGCCCGCTGGATGCCCGCCAGCAGTTCGATTTCGCGCGCAATTTCCGCCAGGGACGTGTCCTCCGGCAGTTTGGTGACGAGGTCAATGACCATTTCCCGGCTGCTCATGTGAAAACTATCTTCGCTTTCCGCTCAAAATGCAAGTGCGACTTGGCCGCCACGTTTTCCAATCGGCAACACCGCTCCGCGCGTGCTCGCGGAAAACGGAGTTTATCGGAGTTGGACCTGTCCACCATAGTACCGCTTTTGCGGGACGACGGTAGATGCCTGCCCTGCAGTTTGTCTCGTCGAAATTTGATGAAGACGGAAGCCCTCGGTGACGAAGGGCCCCATCGACCCGCTCACAACTTGACCGCGCGGTCAAGCCGGCCAATTTAAGCAAGTTCGCATCCCCCACCTTCCAACTCCTATCTCCCATCTGTCAATCTATCCCATGCCGTGCTGTCCGTCGGTTGCGGCGCCGGTGTGCAGGCTTTGGCCGAACGTTTCGCCAAACCGGTTTATGCGGGACTCGACACCGCCTTCATCGGCATTCTGGAGGAACGGGGCGTGTGGGCGGAAAAATGCGCCGCCTGCGGCCAGTGCGTGCTGCATCTCTACGGCGGCATTTGCCCCATCACCCGGTGCGCCAAGAAAATGATGAACGGCCCGTGCAGCGGCTCCCGCGAAGACCGATGCGAAGTCAACCCCGACCGTCCGTGCGCCTGGCAATTGATTTACGCCTGCCTGAAAGAAATCGGCCAACTCGACCGTTTAAAAGCGCTCAAAAAACTCTGGTGCGAATTCGATTTCAACGTCGGCATAGTGCAATCCATTCACTTTTGTAATGCTTTTTGAGTTTTCTTGGAGGCCACGCCTTCTCGCATCAATGATGGAAGATTGAGGATGGAGGGTGGCGATCCGTCTTCATCCGCCGGCGCGAGCTACGGCGCGCTGGTTGGTTCAGCGAAACAAATCGCTGTGTGTGCCCGTGCGCTCAAACCGGACATGGCCGCCGTTCTCCGTGAGCGTGTAGATCAGAACCCAGTCCGATTCAACATGACAGTCGCCCTTCCCTGCGGGGCTATGCAGGGCAGGCATTCAACATTCAACACTCAACATTCAACATTGAATGAGGGACGGCTGAAGGTTCTCACATGCCCAAATCGGCGTAGAGTTCCTTTTTGCTGCCAAAACGCTTCACCCCCCGGCCCGCCTTGCTCGCGTTGAGCGTGCGGGCGGTGAGCGCGTTCGGAATCCGCACATCGAAAGGCAGGCCGCGTTGCAGTTTGATCTGCCGGTAAAGCAGATGAACCGTTTCGGAAGCCGTCAGCCCCAGATGGCCGAGGATGTCTTCAACCTCGCTCTTGAGGCCGGGCTCGACCCGGGCACGAATGGTGGCGGTTTTGCTCATGGGACGAATGTAGCCCTGTTGTGGCTACATGGCAAGAAGTTTCCGGAGGTGGTTGCTGTTTGGCTGAGGGCGGTGGAAAAACATCGAACACCGAATGAATGGGAAAAATCTACGGCAGATCGGTGTGGCCCACCTGTTGAATTCAGAATGCAGAATGCGGAATTTCTCAACGTTTTTACTCTGCGCCCTTTGCGGCTTCCGCCTTCGCAAGCTACGGCGCGACAGGCTGCGTTAAGAAATCTACGGCATCCGCGTCCATCCGCGGTTCAATTCTCTGTTTCGGACGCTACTCCCGGTTCAGGACGCAGTCTCTCTGGAACGAAAGCGGTAAAGCAGCAAAAAGCCAACGGCGAGCACGCCAATCACGGACGGCTCAGGCACAGGAGTAACCGTGGCGTCGAGTCCGGTCGTGTCCCATCCCCACGGCAAACCGTCAGTCCCCACCGCAAAATCCACAACGTCTCCCGCATTAAGCTGGATGGTCTGATTGAAGTCCGTCACGCTGGTGGTGCCATACACCTCGCTGTCGAAAAAGGACGTTCCGTTCAGGAGGATGTGAACGTCGGTTTTGGCGCCAAAGTATTGATCCACGCTGCTGAATGCCCCTTGAATCTGATACTCACCGCTCTCAGGAGGGTTGAAGCGAAGGACACAGTATTGACCACCGGAACCGGGGTCCATGGAGAGTTGATACGGATTCCAGACCATATCGTTCATCCCCCCGTCGATGGTAATGGTGCTGGCAGTTGGATTAAAGGCAAAACTCGGACCGTTCGGGTCCTGGCTGGCATTGCGCCAGATGTACAAGCCATAGCTGTTTTGGATAGCTACGTCGTCGAGACCCATGGGGGCGCCCAAGGTGTAGCTGAAGCCGTAGCTCCAGACACCATTCGGATTTGAGTTCAATGAAAAATCGTTCGCCGCATTGTAGGTGATGCCACTGCAATTTGACTGAAATGTTATCAACCCTCCGGCGAGGATTGCCTGTGTAACCAGATGAACAATTTTGCGCATAATATCAGGAATGAAGGTTTGGGTTTAACTTGGTTCTGTGCCGAGGATATTACCCGGCGCGTCGCTGTCATTATATAACCCGGCAACCCGGAGGCAAGCAAAAACTGATTTCACAATGCGTTTTTTTTCGTAAGTTGTTCTTAACTGGCAGCTTGGAGGGCAGACTCCTTGCGATTGAAGAAATTTGGCGCGGCGCGGCGGTGCGTTCCCACGAGAAAATCAGTGTTAATTCGTGAAATTCGTGTGAAAGGATGTTTGCTTTCTTTGCGTTCCTTTGCGGCCTCGGCGTCTCTGCGTTAAAAAACTGGATTGCACAGGAGGCAACGAAGTACTGAAAGATGCTTCCACACTTTGTTTCCTTCGTTTTCTTCGGTAAAAGCTTCTGCGCCTTCTTGCGGCCAAATATTTCGCGGTTTCAATCCGTGTTCATCCATCTCCACCCGTGGTTGAATATTTGTTGCGACGGCAGTCCCGCCCGCGGCACGTTCACGCGCACGGCTGCGTTTTAAGTTGTTGGAGACGACCGCGCAGGGCGAACGTAAGCGCTTTGACGGTGATCTCCGAAGTGAGAAACGGTTTCACCATGAGGTCGTTGCCGCCGCTGAGGGTTGACTGGCAGCGCGTGTCGAAGTCGCTCAGGCGGGTGACAAAGACCACCGGCGTGACGCGGTTGAGAATGGTTTCGCGAATTTTTGAGCAGACTTCGAACCCGTCCATGCCGGGCATCAGCACGTCCAGGAAAATCACGTCGAATGGTTTTTTCAGCGCCAGGGCGAGTGCCGCCACTCCGTTCTCCGCGCTTTTCGGCTTTTCAAAAACCGTTTGCAGGGCGCCGACGAGCGCCCGGCGCGCCACGAGATCATCGTCCACCACCAGCATGTGAATCGGCGGATTGATGGCCAGGTCCGCTTTCATTCCCGGCACACACAGGTCATTGAGCAAATCCACCGCGGCGGTCACGGTGACCAGCGCGGACGGCGTGGCATGCCTGGAATTCTGCAGCATTTTTCTGAGCAGTCCTTCCAGCGCGGCACTCAATTGATAAGCTGGATGCACCACCGGGGGGGCAGGCCTGGGAAGCAATGAATTAATGCGCAGAAAGCCATCCACCAGCATGATCTGCCGCGTCTCCTCATTCGTGGTCCGAAGCATCGCCTGACAAAGTTCCTGCAACGGGCCAAGGTGCATGGACGCGCGGGTCAAGAAGACATTGGTAAACTCGCTCGGCTCCGACGGCGGCGTTGAAAGCGGCGTTCGCAGGGCGATGGTGGAACTGGGGACGGGACGCGGATGCTCCGTGACCGTCGCCAACAAATCCGCCGTGTCCCGGCTCTGGTCGGGTTTCGGGAGAGGTTTCTGAGCGCGCCCGTGGAGACGACCGTGCAACGCGAGCGTGAGCGCCTTGACGGTGACTTCAAAGAGGAGAAATGGTTTCCCCATGAGATCGTTGCCGCCGCTGAGGGTTGACTTGCAGCGTGCGTCGAAGTCGCTCAGGCGGGTGACAAAGACCACCGGCGTAGCGCGGTTGGGAACGGTGTCGCGAATTTTTGTGCAGACCTCGAACCCGTCCATGCCCGGCATGACCACGTCCAGAAAAATCACGTCGTAAGCCTGCTGGGCGGCCCGGGCCAATGCCGTTTCGCCATCCATAGCGAGGTCCGGCTGGCTAAACGCTTTTTCCAGCGAGCGGGACAAGGCCTGGCGGCTTATCATGTCGTCGTCTACGACCAAAAACTTGAGGGGACGATCCGTCAGGAGATCCGGTGGCAATCCCGGCACGCACAAATCGTCCAGCAAATCCAGGCCGCCAGCGACGGTTCGCAGGGTGGAAGGCGTGACATTCCTCATTTCCTCGGTGAGCTGTTTGAGCAGTCCCTCCAGGGCGGAAGCCGCCTGCCACACCGGGAGCGCCTCCGGAATACCGGCCTCGTCTTTCAGCACACCCATCTCGAAATATAGATTCGTCAGCATTTTTTGCCGGGCCAGGTCGCTCGACTCCCGACCGATGTCCTGAAGGAGCTTTCGCCGCGTGACGAGGCGCTCTTTCGCCCGTGCATAAAATTCGTTGAGCGGATTGTCATTCTCAGGCAAGCCGGCGGGTGGTGAGGCGAACGGACCGACCCGGAACACCGTAAGAAACTCGCCAAAGGCTTTCTCCTCCGCGCGAACTCTTGCCGAAGGATTCCACCCGGCGGCCGGAGCAAGCGCCCACGGACTGAACCGCTGGTTGATGTCAACGAGAACCCGGGGGGCAAATCTGCGGACAATCAGAACTCCGGTCAAAACGAACGCGGCGGCGAAAAAAAGCAGCTGTAAGACGATTCCGGATGAAGCGGTGGAAGGTGGCGTTGGGGCCGCCTCCATTTTCGGACCGTTGATCAAATTTGCCGCGGTGGATCTTGGAACATTTGTGCCCATGGCATCGGGGATGGACACACGTTTCCGGTAACGCTCCTGGCGTTCCCTGGCGTTTTGTTGGATTATTTCCCATTGGATGGACCCCGGCTGCGGTGGCGGCGTCTCGAATTCGCCAGTATTCATATCCGCAGCTCCGCGCAACGGCAGGCACCAAAGTCCCGCCACAAAGAGAATCAAAGACGGGTTAATCCATGACGCCCGCGCCACACCGGGAACCATTCGACGGGCAAAAGCTTGCGCCGCCATTTTGAGCCGGTTCATCAGTCCAAATGGAATCAGCCGGGCAGCCGGTTGCGACCGCAAGCCAGCCGCCAACCCATTGAATGCCGATTTCGGTCCCATTTTTCCAATCATGCATGAAATTCAACCGGACCGGCGGACTTTTTCGCCGGCCGCGGAATTACGGCGCCGCATTTTGGCCGGGAGGCACGGTGGCCCACTGGCCACGAGTCACCTGCAACAAACTCGGCGTCTTTGGCGGCAGCTTGGTCGGGTCATCGAAATTGGCGTCATAAGCCCAGTTGCGGGTGGGCGGGCTATAAATGTTATTATTGTTGTTCCAATAACTGGTGGCATAGAGGCTCGGGAACATTTTGATCATCGAACCATTATAGGTGAATTTGGTTGTCCCCCAAGTTTCAAGAAAACGCGGGAAGTTTTCCATGCCGCCGCTGTAGTGTCCCAAGGTCGTGTCAACGGCGCCGGTCAGAATGGCGGCGTTGACGGTGGTGGATGATGCAACGCGCGAACCCACCGGGTTTGCGCTGTTCGCGTCCGACCAACTGTCAGACAGAATCGTGATGGCATCGGCCACCAGCGAAGCCGGTAGGGTGGCGGAGGTGTTGGCGGTTCCGAGATTCGTCGTGTTCAGTTCGTTATAGTCGCCCCAAACGTAAAGCGGACGCCCCGTGGCCACGGTAAGCCCGTTCGGAGGCAGTTGGCGTCCGTTGAACACCCGAACCGCGTTCAGGTTGTTACCCGTCAACGTGCGGGAATCCAACACATAAACCGAGCTCAAAATCAGATTCGACCCGATGGTAGAGTAACGCAGGCTGGAATTGGTCAGGCTCCAGGCCGTGAGATTCCCGATATTGATATCAATGGGTTGGACCGTTTTGCCCTCACGCGCGTCCCAAAAACTGTTGGTGATCGAGACAAACGTCGCCAGATCATTGGTCGGAATATAAGTGTGAAAGCCATTAATTAAATATCCGCTAGTGGCGCTGATCCCGGTATCCGAAGCGACCACAATCATGTCGCACTGATTATAATACCGCAGCTGGCCGAGGGCCGAGGTGGGGTCTTCGCCGACGGGCGGCGGTTCGATGATTTCCCGGATGGCTTGCGGGGTGTTGGTGGTGCCGATGGGCAGCGTCAATGCCGGAACGGGAAAAACCGGTTGATTGGTTTCCGCATAAACCACCGTGCCGGACGGTTTGCCGCGAGTGTCGAGCGGGTCCCGTTGGAACAGGACACTTAAAACAGCGGTGACACTGGACTCAAACGTCAGAGAGTTGTCCGGTTCGACGTAGAGTTCCCCGTTGGAATGCACCCGTCCGGTGATATCGAAAGGCTGGCCGCAACTGATTTCCATTTCACCCGAGGAATACATGGCAAACTGAAAAACGGGGATGCTGGCCAATTGCAATTGCTGAAGCACTCCCGCGATGACTTGCTGCGGACTGGCAGTATCTTGTGCGTGTGACACGATCGTATAAGTCGAGACATACCCCTGCAAGCCGGCGTAAGTCGAGTTCAGCACAATGTAGTTTACCGCCGCTCCGCGTTGCACATACGTCTGGCCAGTATTGCCATTGCCGTCATCGAATTTCCAGGTGCTCCAGTAGGGGGAGTCCGACGACGAAGGCACCGTGTTCTGATAGGTGTTCAGGTTGTTGATGACCAGCTTCTCAGTGCCGTACAGGAAATCATGGTTGATTTGAGTCACCACCTTTTCCGTGGCGGCTTCCGCCGCGGCGACCGAACGATTATATTGGATGGAACGGTACGTCAATCGGGTGCTGCTGGCCGACCAGGACATCGCCCCAGCCAGCAACGCCAGGGCGATGGCGCTCATGATCAGCGTCAGCATCAGGGCGCTGCCGGTCTGATCCGGCTTTCGGGCTGTAATTGCGGTTTTCATGTTTATTGCAGCGTACGTCGCGTCATGGAGGTTTCGATTTTGTAATAGTCTGCGCCTACCATGAAACGCGCCGGTTGATAAAATTCAAGGGTGAGGTGAATCACCCGGTTGTTCTGGCTGTTGGTCAGCACATTCCCGGAAAAATCCTGGGCGGTGAATGCGATAGTGTTGGTTACGGAATCGGCCAGGATGACGGTGTTGGTGCCGCTCGGTGCGGCCACGGTTTGCCTGAACGTCTCGTCTGACGAACTGATAAAATAGACGATGTAGTTGGCGGTATTCGTGGTCGGATAAATGAACAGGCTGTTACCCTGCTGCGTCTCCCCATCCAGCAACCCCTCGAAAACACTGTTCGTCGTAATATTGCCGACCTCCACGGAACTACAAGCGCGGACTTCACCTAATATTTCTTCGATTGTTTGGCGGGACCACGTGATGGCGTTGAGCTTGGTTTGGGTGATTTGAAACATTCTCAAGCCAAGAAGGTTCGCAGCAATGATGCCACCGACCATCAGCAGAAACACTGTCGTCGCAATGAGGATTTCCGGCAGGGTGAAGCCTTTGTCCCACATTGGCCATCTGCGGCGACCTGAACCCGGAACTGGAACTCGGAGCTTCATTGGTCGGGGGCTCGGATGGTTTCAATGGTGTTGGTGATCCACTCGGTTCCCCGGAATTGCCAGACGCAATCCACCCGGATGCTTTTGATCGGCGGGGTAACTGAAATCTGTGAAATCGTCGTCATAATGGTGGCCGACGTGCCGCCGGAACCGGATCCGGGCGTATCCAATGAGACGACCTCGTCGGGAAAATTCGTGGCCACCAACTGGTCCACGTTTGTCGAACCGGCTGTATCCCACTGGGCGCTGCGTGCCTGTTCGATGCGTTCCATCGCCCTGGCACTCGCCGCCTGGACCAGTTCGGCCTTTACCGCGGCTGTCGTGCAGTAGAGATATCCCGCGACGATTCCCCCTACGGTCAGCCCGGTGATGGCCAAAGCGATAACCACCTCAACCAGCGTCATTCCCGCCCGGCCGCGCGGCGGGAATTGACCGTCTTTTTGATTTGAATACCTGGTTTTCATCGAATTCTGGGCTGCCCGTCAATCGGAGCTTTAGCTTCGCTACGCAAAGCATTCCCCATAAATTCCAATTTTCCGGGGCAAATTCAGCATGTTTCGGTCCAATTAAAGCGATAAAAGTCGTATTTGAACTGCACCGGCAAACCCATGGTAATCTGCGTCAATCTGCGTTCATCCGCGGTTGATGCTTAGTCGAAGGTTGAGAGTTGAGGGTTGAGAGCATGGCTCGACGGAGTCTTGCCCCACCGGTCGGAATTCTCTGCGCTCCTCTGCGTTCTTTGCGATTCTGCGTTAAGAGTTTTGAGGACCAGCCTACGCGCAGACGCTTCGGCGCGGCAGACGAGGACGATCCGCCGTCGCCGAGGCTATGGCGGACAGGGAATTGAGGGAACGGCTCGTCAGGAGCCTCGCCCCACCGATTGGGGATTAGGGCAAATCTGTTGAACCCATTAAACACCGGTCACACTCCCGGGCGGCGCCGCGGCCTTCGTTGAAGGCCCACACCACCAAACTCTGGCCGCGACGGCAATCGCCGCAGGCGAACACGCCCGGTATGTTTGTGGTGTATTTTTCGAACTCGGCCTTCACGTTGGTGCGCGGGTCGCGTTCGAGCTTGAGCGCGTCCAGCAACCGTTGTTCCGGTCCCAGAAAACCCATCGCCAGCAACACGAGTTGCGCCGGCAAAACCTTTTCCGTGCCCGGCACCGGCTTGGGGATGAATTGTCCCTGCGCGTTTTTCTCCCACTCAATCTGGACGGTGAGCACTTCCTTCACCTGTCCGTGGTCGTCGCCAATGAATTTTTTGGCGGTGGTCAGATAAATGCGCGGGTCGCCACCAAACTTCGCCGCGGCCTCTTCCTGGCCGTAGTCCAGCCGATAAATCTTCGGCCATTCGGGCCACGGATTATCAGCCGAACGTTCCAGCGGCGGACGCGGCAGAATTTCAATCTGCACCAGGCTCCGGCAACCCTGGCGGAGTGACGTGCCCACGCAGTCCGTGCCGGTGTCGCCGCCACCGATGACGATGACGTCCTTGCCCGTGGCGGAAATGAAGTTCCCGTTCTTCCTGCCATCGAGCAGGCTGCGCGTGTTGGCGGTCAGGAATTCCATCGCGAAATGCACGCCCTTGAGGTCCCGGCCTTCGATTGGCAGATCACGCGGCTGGGTCGCGCCGGTCGCCAGAATCACGGCGTTAAATTCCTTGAGCAGCTTTTCGGCGGGATAATTTTTGCCCACCTCAGTATTGCATACAAACTGGACGCCTTCGGCTTCCATCTGCCGGATGCGGCGCAGGACGACCCGTTCCTTGTCGAGTTTCATGTTCGGGATGCCATACATGAGCAGGCCGCCGGGGCGGTCGTCGCGCTCGAACACAGTGACGGCATGGCCGGCCCGGTTTAATTGGGCCGCAGCGCACAGGCCCGCCGGGCCGGAGCCGACGACGGCGACCTTCTTGCCGGTGTGTTGCTTCGGCGGTTCGGGCACAATCCAACCTTCGTCCCAGCCCTTTTCGGCGATGGAATACTCGATGTTCTTGATAGTGACCGGCGGGGCGTTGAAGCCCAGCACGCAGGAACCTTCGCAGGGAGCCGGGCAGACGCGGCCGGTGAATTCGGGAAAATTATTCGTCTTGTGCAGGCGTTCGAGCGCCTCCTTCCAAAGGCCGCGATAGACGAGGTCGTTCCATTCCGGGATGAGATTGTGGATGGGGCAACCACTGGCCATGCCGCTGAGAAGCGTGCCGGTCTGGCAGAACGGCGTGCCGCAATCCATGCACCGCGCGCCCTGCTGGCGCAGCCTGGCTTCTTCCATGTGAACATGGAATTCGTTCCAGTCGCGGATGCGTTCGAGGGCCGGGCGATCCAGCGGCAGTTCACGAAGATATTCGATAAATCCAGTGGGCTTACCCATTTAAGTTCTAAATTTTAACGCAGAGACGCGGAGAGCGCAGAGAAACGCAGAGTTTTTTCTTTAGATTTCTCTCAGCGACGCTCCGCGTTCTTTGCCCGTCCTCCGTAGCAAAACTACTGCGGAGGGTGGACGTCTCTGCGTTAAAATTGCCTGTGTTTAATTCTTCCATTACAGACTTCAAAGGCTGAACGAGCCTGGTTCCAGCGGTTGCAGGCCGTTCACCACTCGATGAATACCGTCTTTCAGCAGAACGGAATGGAAATTGATGATGAGTCCCAACCGCAACTTCATCAGGCGGAGGTAGCTCAACAGTTTCGCCGGGTCGAGTGGCGTCACTTCTTCTTTCGCTTTCAAATCCACAATCACTTTCTCCTCAACAATCAAATCCAGTCGCAGCGGCACGCCCAAAGTCACACCCTTGTAACCAATGGGCACGGGCTTCTGCCGTTCGAACCGGATGCCGTGCAAATTGAATTCATGACATAACGATTCTTCATAAACCTGTTCCACCAAACCCGGCCCATGATAACGATGCACTTCGATGGCCGCACCGATGATCCGCTCCGAAATCTCGTTCTCGTGCATAACCCATTTTCCCTTTCTTCTAACGCAGAGGCCCAAAGAGCGCAAAGAAACACGGAGGAGAATTTTTTCTTCTGTTTTTTCTCTGCGGAACTCCGCGTCCTCTGCGTCTCTGCGTTTAACATGCGATCAGCCGCCACCGACGCGGGCGACGTCGCGGACATTTTCCTCGAACGCGGCCATGATGGCCTGGTCGCCACTCAAGCCCTGTTCCTTCACCTTCTGCATGGCTTGCAGCACGCGCTGGTAATCCTTCGGCATCACCTTGACGAACCGGGGCACAAGCTTCCGCCATTTCGCCAGCACCTTCGCTGCGCGTTCGCTTTTCGTGTAAGCCTGGTGGCGCTGGATTAATTTCCAGATTTCCTCAATCTCGTCGGGGTCTTCCAGTTCTTCCAGCCCGACCATGTCCGGGTTGCAGTGGGCCGGAAAATCGTCGGCTTCGTCCAGCACATAGGCCACGCCGCCGGACATGCCGGCGGCAAAGTTGCGGCCCGTCCGGCCCAAAACAATCACGCGACCACCGGTCATGTATTCGCATCCGTGATCGCCGACGGCTTCGACCACCGCGTTGGCGCCGCTGTTGCGTACGCAGAAACGTTCGCCGGCCATGCCGCACACAAACACCTCACCGGCTGTGGCCCCGTAGCAGGCCACGTTGCCGATGATGATGTTTTCTTCAGCGGCAAATGCTGAACCTTTCGGCGGATAGACAATGATTTTGCCGCCGCTAAGGCCCTTGCCAAAATAATCGTTGGCGTCGCCTTCAAGTTCGAGGGTCATACCCTTGGGAATGAACGCGCCAAAGCTTTGGCCGGCGCTGCCGGTGAATTTGAGATTGATGGTGTCCTCCGGCAGGCCGTTCAGACCCCATTTCTTCGTTACCTCGCTGCCGGTGATGGTGCCGACGACGCGGTGGATGTTGCGGATGGGCAAATCAGCATGCACACGTTCGCCGCGTTCGATGGCCGGTTCGCAGATGTCGAGCAACCGCGTCACGTCGAGCGATTTTTCGATGCCATGGTCCTGGGCAATCTGCCGGTAACGGCCGACCTCCGGCTCCACGTCCGGTCGGCGCAGGATGTTGGTGAAATCGAGGCCGCGGGCCTTCCAATGCTCAATGGCCTTCTTCGGCTCGAGCCGGTCGGTGCGACCGACCATTTCGTTGATGGTGCGAAAACCGAGTTGGGCCATCAGCTCGCGCAATTCCAGGGCGATGAACCGCATGAAATTGACCACGTGATCCGGGTTGCCGGCGAACAGTTTGCGGAGCTGCGGGTCCTGGGTGGCCACGCCTACCGGACAGGTGTTCAAATGGCAAACGCGCATCATCAGACAGCCCAGCACGACGAGCGGCGCGGTGGCAAAACCAAATTCCTCCGCGCCCAGCAGCGCGGCGATGGCCACGTCCCGGCCGGTTTTGAGCTGGCCGTCGGCTTCCACATAAATGCGGCTGCGGAGATTGTTGAGCACCAGCGTCTGGTGCGTCTCGGCCAGGCCCAGCTCCCACGGAATGCCCGAATGTT
>Ga0116112_1002163_pt1 | contig 12201 bp, 25 predicted proteins | sample June2015DPH_8_15_FD_89721 | JGI IMG/M metagenome (GOLD analysis project Ga0116112, IMG submission 89721) | Peatland microbial communities from SPRUCE experiment site at the Marcell Experimental Forest, Minnesota, USA - June2015DPH_8_150 | ecosystem: Environmental > Terrestrial > Soil > Wetlands... | reverse complement strand
TTATGCAACAGCCGCAAAAACCAACGCTCTAGGAGAGAACATGTCATACGAGTACAAGAAAGTTGATGGTTGGTGGTCTTGCCAGCGTGTGGGTGCGATGTGGTGTGTGGTTGGGTATGGGCGCAAACAGAACGAAGCCAAGCTGGACATGTTGAGAAATTGGATGTTACGCCGATGAGGACACTGGCGCTTATGTACCTTATGTACTGTCTGCTAAGGACAATATGGGAGCAAGTGCTGGACTGGCTCCGAAACTGGAAACTCCATCAATAGCGTGCAACCTGCTGAGGCTATTGGCCTTAGCAAGATGTACACTTGGAGGCTACGATGCAAGGTTATTACACTGGTGTTGATTTGGAACGGGTTACGCGCAAGTTTGCGACTAAGGCGTACTTGCTGCGAGCGAAACGGGCAGGGCAACTAGCTAGTGCGTTATTCGCCAAAAGCGACACTCGTTTGGCTCGGCAGGTGGCACGAGCGGCAAAGGCCCGTCAACGAGCGTTTGAGAGTATTACCTAGTTGCTTCCGTAGGGCATGGATATTCCTTCACAGAATCCATGCCACACGGTAGGAATTAGTTGGAGAAATAAATTTCTGCGCCAGAATTTTTCAGTAGTGTGACGCCACAAATTGGCGAAAAAATTGGTCGGCTTGGCTTTCGGAGCATCCGACAATCGGTATGGGAGTGACCGTCCCATATACGTAATTCTGGTCAGAGGTGAGTTATGAATATCAAACAAGCGTTGACAGAGATTGCCAAGACGATTCCGGTTGACGCGTATGAGTTCAAGCCGTATGGGAAGTCTGGTAAGCAAATGGCAACTACACACTCCGTGAATGTGAACGTGAATGGCGTGCCTGTTCCGGGACAGGAAGGCAAGTTAGCACGTCTCCAAATCACGTTTTGTGCGAACTTGATGGATATTTCCGATGCAGCTAAGTATCAGGCAACACAGGAAAAGGAAGCGAAAACCGCACTCGACAACATGAGCGAAGAAGCGCGTTCGGCATTGATTGCGGAATATCTCTAGTACGACTATGGGGTATTGCTTATGAGGCGATACCCCTAGGATGTACTAGGAGCGTACAATGAAACACAGGCGTAGGATTGCACGTATCTTGCGGAGTATCAATATCCTTGCATCGGAATTTGGATGGCGCAATCCGGTTGTACAGGCGTATATTCAAGAATTGCGGGAATTGGGTTTCTTTTCAGCGTAGGACAGTAGTGTGCTATGGCAAATGCTCCGTTGAGTTGAGCATTTGTCGGAGTTCATTACACGGGAGGACAACTATGCTTGGAATCTGCAACTATTGCGGGTCTACGGAAGTTGGTGCGGAGGATATTCTTTGCGTCGATTGCGCGGGAAGTGCTCCAAAGCATGAGTTATTGGCGATATTTGAACGGCTGGAAGCAAATTCGGCCGAAATGGACGTGGAAAATGCGACCGCTGCCTGAAGGTTTGGCAATTGAACCGATATACGTGAAACATCGCCGGAATCTTGGCCACATGCGGCATAATGTGGAGTTGGCCGATAATTTGGCGATTCTTGGACGTGAACGGGTTAATGCGATTATGATGCACGCAAGGATATCTGGCCGTAGACTGGCACGTACGTTGCGGTTTATGTACCCGGATAACCCGATGCTTGTACTTAATCATCTTGCCAACGAAAAATGGTGCTCTGGTATGCTCCAGAATCGTTGGCTCGTTAATCCGTTAGTTCTCACTTACGCACATAAAGTTGCGTGTGAGTCTGTAAGAAAAGCACGCTTGGGAGAGCGTGCATAAAGTTGGGTTGTGCTATAGTGCATCCGTAGAAACCGGACTCTACATCCGAAACTGCGCTTGAGTGCGCTACTCGGATGCACTTAGGGACAATCCGTTTGTCCAAGAGGTGAATAATGAATCCGTTTAGGTGTGGATTGATTGCGTTTGGAATTGGAGTTTTTACAGTGATGGTGTTCGACATTGGGATTGGATTGCTTGTTGGCGGAGCGATCTATCTTGGATTGCGTGTATTTGGAGTGTAATATGTGGCGGATGATTGCGTATATGTATCACAAACTTTGGTGTTTCATCTATTTTTATGGGAGATAACTATGCACACGAATTGCCTAATTTGCGCGTTGTATCGTCGTGCGGATGATTGTGTGTGGTATCTTGCGTTGGTTGTGATTTGGATTGCACTCATGTATTTTGGAGGTCAATAATGCAAAAGTCCCCAAGAGAACGGATTGAGGAACTAGAACGATTGGATCAGGAAGTTTCCCGTATGGTAGCGGATGGTACCATAACCGGATTCCAAGCATTGAAAATTGCGCGGGGGATTGCACAGGATATTCTTACACAAAAGGGACGACAATTTGCGATTAGTCAGTCTATACGGGCGCAAAATGATCCGCGTGAGAAACGTTGTTTGGTGCCGTTGAATCATGGCGATGGGTGTAAATGTAAAAATTTATTCAAGCATACCGAGCGGGAGCGAAAACAATGAATAACCATGTCTGGAAATGCCCGCAATGTGGGGATTTGTTTTTGCGTACAAATGAACTCCAGCTTACGCGTACTATCCAAGAGCATACGCAGTTTCACAAAATGGAGAATGCGAGTTATACCATGCTCCATCACGGGCCGCTTAGATTGATATTTACGAAACAAGATTTTGAATTCCTGCAATCGTGTGGGATACAGGTGAACTAATGTGCCAAAGATGCGATTCCTACGATGTGGACGCTGTGATTGAGAACGGGACAGAGGTTTGCTCACATTGTTTACATAACATCACAGGGGGTAACTTGTACGATAGAAATTATGAGAAAGCCGAACTAGAGGAACGCCGTCTGTTGGAGAAGGAGTATTTGGAATCGGAGAATGAAAATGAGTGATGACGGATGGCTTCACTGGAAATGTACATATCCGGGGTGTAATGAGACGCTCAACGCTGTAAGTGAGCGGGGATTAGAGGTTATCAAGCAAATGCATGGTGAACGACATGGGCGGGAGATTATTCTGGCAAGGGATGACTTCTTTTATCGGCTCACGACCGATGATATCAAGTTTTTGACGGATATTGGAATTGATCCACGGAGGTAACAATGGAGGAGAAGCATGAATAAGAAACCAAAGTACCCGATTGTACGCGATAATTACAATCGAGCGTATGAATTGCGCGCACGGTTTATCCAAGAAGTGTTGTACGAGCATAACAAATCATGGCATCCAAAAGCGCGTGCTACACGCGTGGACATTCGCAAATTACTCAAACAAATTCCACTAACGGAAGTGACGGTAGAATGGTCTATATGTGACCGGTTAAATATAGGTCACTACACGGGGCACTATTGGCCCGGAAAACACATTCAACTGTCAGTTGGATGCCGGTCATTTAGGGGTACGGATGCCCGTCGGATTGTGAAGTGGGCACGAGGTGGAAAATGATATACGATGTAGCGGATGAAATCAAAAAATATTTCGACGATATCCGTTTAACGATGGTGTATGACCTTGCGGGGCTAAAACCGGGTAAAATCACCATTGACTGTGATGCGCTTCGGGATTGTGTAAATGTGAAATTAACTGATCTCGGATATTTTTCTTTTAGTATATTTCCGGGTAATATGGATGTACTCATATTCAATTATGTTTCAATTTCATTTAATCATCGAGGTAAAGGTATTGGGCAATATCTGCACAAGGCCCGGCTTCATATTGCGCGCAATGCGGGTGCAAGTGCGGTTATGTGTACGGTGAAGGGCGATAACGAAACCGGATTACACATCTTGGAAAAGTTCGGATGGAACACAAAACAATCTTTTACACCCACGTTTCGGCGGAAGGACTTTGGGTCATGTGTGTATGTATGCGTCAAGGAGTTGACTCGATGAAATGGAAAATTAAACCAAAATATCTTCCTCCTCGCATTGGGTCCACACGAGTACGCTTTAAGTTTGCATGGTGGCCGATGCGTCCGGGTAATGGATATGCGTATTGGTTGAGATGGATGTTGGTGACTGAGACATTTATGGTACATTATTACGATCATGAAGGCTGTGAATGGGTCGTAACTGAAATTTGGTCGCCCAAGGAATCCGAATGGAATCTATTCAACGACTAAGATCATGTTCCAAGCCGAATTGTGTAGGAGTGTGTGATAAAACATACATTCCTATGACATTTTCGGACGTAGTGGGCGTTAAGTATGAGTGTCGAGTGTGTCACCAACGCATATTTGAAAAGTTGTACATGGCGCAACGCAAGGAATCCAGTTTACCTATCAATGCACCCAAAGGAATTCTCTGTAAAAAGTGTGGAAATCGGGTGTATAGGTTGATTTGCTCGTCAAAGGGTATTGCTTGTAAGGAATGTACGAAGTCGAATTCATTCTTTGATTATGAGGACCCAACTAGAGGAGAACTTGAATGAATAAAATATTTCCCGTACCGGACGATACAATCTTTGATCTTGGGATTGATCCCGAGGTATTCGTCAAAGTGGGCACGAAACTATTGCCTGCGTTTGAGTTTCTTCCTGCGAAGGAACGCGCGGAGTGGACGGTGCTTCGGGAGTGTATTCCATATATTACGGGTTTGCATTATTGGGATGGGTTTCAGGCGGAATTTAGCTTGAATCAGGGTATTAGGTGCTTACAGATACTTACGAAATCGGCGCGGCATGCACTTCAGATGATCCAACAGGCGGCTAAAAAGGTACATCCAAAGGCGGAATTAGTATTGGATAATGTGGTTCGGGTGCCACAAGAATTGCTGGATACTGCGATTGACCCGTTTGTGGCTCTTGGGTGTATGCCTAGTGAAAATGCGTATGGATTGCATGGGATTGATGTAGTAAACCCGCGTAAGTTGAAATATCGTATGGCGGGTGGGCATATGCATTTTGCGAGGGTGGGTAGTTACGCCGTAAAGGATTTGGATGCCGTTGTGGGGGTATGGAGTGTAGGAGCGGCGGAAGGTATTGATAATCCTATTCGACGGAAGTATTACGGATTGGCCGGTGAGTACCGACTTCCGAAGCATGGGCTTGAGTATCGAGTGTTGTCCAATTTCTATTACGGGCATCCTGCTCTGTTTAATGTGACGTGGGATATTGCACGCAAGGCGATACAGGGTTGTAGCCTTGTGGTAGAAAAAGCGTGGATTGCCGATGAACGAGAAGTGATTCGGGTTATTAATGAGAATGACGTTTCGGGCGCGCGAAAGATTCTTAAAGCTAATAAAAATTTGTTACTCTATTGGTTGACTTATATGGGATATTCGTCTCGTGCGGCATTCAAAGCATATGCTGTTGGAATGCAAGGCGCGGAGACTGTGTTCAAAGAGGATTGGAATATCAACATCCGGGATATCGCAACTAATTGGCACTTAGATGAACAGACAATTTGGAGTGGTCAGTTGGGTAATGGTACACCTCGTGAATCGGAATTTACGGGTCTATGCCGATAACGATTACAAAGCGAAAGTGTCCGATGTGCTTAGGGTGTGGATGGGCACACACGCCGGGACAAAAAGAGTTTGGACGGTGTACTATGTGTGGCGGGCATGGAAGTGTAAATCCTGAGCATATTTGTGTGTGTGGAAGGCCGGGAATTCGACAAGTAGGTGATGAGATTATTTGCCACGATGATGATTGCGAGAAGCGAGTGTTGGAAGTGAAAGTGCCGGATACGCGCCCTATGACACAACAGGCGCTTGAGATGTTGGGTGTGGAATCCGAGGAAGAGTATATCCTCAACTGGCATAAATGGGTTTGTTAATGAAAGCTACTCAACGAGATTAGCTCGCAGTTTGAGCGACGAATGTATCTGCCGAAGGGCTGACACGCGCTCGGAGGCACTTGTATAGCAGCGGCTCTGTTAGGGCCGGGAGGGAAACCTTGGCATTTGAGTGCCAAGTTCCACTTATGGGAGAATGATGCATTTTGGACTGTCTCCTTTGCTTGCTGATGTTCTGAGTAACCCTTTGGGGCCAAAGGCGTTGGCATACCATTGTTACGGCTTCGGCTGTTGGGACTTTCTAGGTCATTTAACCCATAGGTACCGAACATCCGAACTGGAAACATGTTCTTGCTGGCAGATACAACTTTTTGTATGGAGGAAGCATGGAACCGAATAGATTGTTTGTTTATGGAATTCTCAAGCGGGGTTTTGAGCTAGACCTTGGCCGATATGGGGCAACTTTTATTGGTGAGGCAAAACTCCCGGGCGCTCAGTTATATGGAATGGGCGTCGGAGTTGGGCTTCGGATGGTATATGATCTTAATCAAATTGCCACAGGTGAAGTTTGGGAAATCCCGGATGATTTATGGACATGGTTGGATAACATTGAACGAAATGGCATCAACTACGACCGAATAGTTGCAGTACCATGGGTAACTGCAAAACCTGTTCATCCGGTATTCGGCGCGGATGATGAATTTGTTCCGCAACTTATGGAAGCATGGGTGTACCAACACATTTACTACCCGGCTGAGGATTACGGGCGCAAAGGTTGGATGTTAGAGATTCCCGGTAATGAATATCTCCGGGATTGAGTCCCCTCAAACCAATGGGGGCGGTGACTGTTTGGGATTCCAAACGTGCCACCTAGCGGACGATGGGAGAAGTGCACCCGAGGGTGCCCAGTATCCTGCTCAAGGTACCATGTAGACGTGCATGGCCGCGATATAAATGCTAAGAGCACAGTGGGAAGGGGCGAGGCGGTAGGGGCTTGCCCCTCTTACTTCAAATTTATGGAGGTAGTATGCAACCAAAGGAATTTTGTCCGAGGTGGTTGATCTACAAAATCAGCTATCCGGCTGGGCATCGGCAAACTAAACTGGTGAAGCCCGTATGGGATAATTACGCCCGTGGAACAAGTGAGTGCTTGCCATTTGTACCCATGCGCCCAAACAGCAACAAGTTGGACTTTGACAATGCGGAGTTTCGATTTTGGGCCATCGAGAAAGACATTGATGGATCGGCGCTGGCATCTATATGCCGGTCATGTGGGTCAATCCTTGGAACGAATGGTCCTGTTACGAAGATAACTCGTGCGAATCATCTTGAATTGCATCGGTGTGCGATTAATTTGGTGGATGCGTACAAGTTGTTGCATCGAGATATGAAGTGTGTGGTATGCGATATCAAGGTTACAAAAATGAAATGGGGAGTGCCACTTTGTCATTCGGCTTCATGTTTGAATACGTTTATGTTTGAGGAGCCGCAATCAGATGCGCTTGCGGGTGCATTAATGCTTGTGAAGGCGGAGGTCAAGTAATGGAGTATAAAGATGAAAAAGCGGCTTTGTACCGAGAACTTGTACTTGCTGGTGCAAATGAGAAAGAAAGCGCAAAAGTGGCGAGACATTGTACAGTACCGGCTGAATTAGTACAAGCGTGGATCAATCGGTTTTACTCCACGACAAGACGAGTTCCGATTTATGTAGATACACCGCGATTGGTCAATGCAAGCAAGCTGGGCGCTGATCCTGAGTTTATGCTTGCAACGAAACCGCCTCAAGGTCAGCAGCTTAAGTATTTATCTGCTCAAAATTCTGGATTGGAAACCATGCGAGCGTTTGGCTCGGATATGAGCGGACGACAGGCGGAATTACGAGCGTATCCTGATCGGTCGGCGTTGCGAGTGGTTGCGAGTTTAGTTGATACGTTGAGGTATATGGCACTTTCGACTGTGGGAACTGAGTGGCAATGGCTTGCACCGGCAATGTGGATGACTGAGAATGGTCGATATGATGGATTTGGCGGGCACATTCATCTGGGTAGGCGGCGACCTGATCGAGAATCTAATGTTATGGGATTGGATATAATTACAAACGCGCTTATTACTGGAGAATGCGTTGATAAGTCGGGTGCATTACACCGCCGAGGACATACTGCATATGGGAAATACGGCGATTGGCGCTCACAGGAACATGGATTTGAGTATCGAACCATGCCAACATGGTTGGATTCGCCGTGGTCAGCATTCCTGACACTGACATTATGTAAACTGGTGCCGAGGTTTTGGACTGAGGGTACGACAACGCTCATTAATAAGAAACCAATGGCATTGGAGTTCATGCACAATTTGCTTAGGATGTACGCGAATCTCGATGACGATGCGGCGCTTGCACTTTGGTCATGGGATAACTTTGGACCGCCGAAGTATTCAAGTGAAGATTTTCAAACGAAATGGGGTGCGTTTTTGGCAATAACGCCTTCATACTTCCATATGTACTATCCTTCGGTTATCAAACCGAGTGAGATTACTTGTCGGGAAGTATACTGGTATTTACGACAACGAGCTGCTATTCCCAACCAAGCGCCCATAGGTGATCCAACTTGGACGCCCACAGAACTACCGGCTGGATTTAGTGTTCTAAGTATCAATCCGCATGTATATGGAACTGCGGAGATTGGACAAGGGTTGGTTTCTAAATATGCAGTATTCTTGGGAGCGTCTGCCGGTCGAGTTCCTAGTTTGTGTTTGGATGTTCTAGAGGGTTTACGGTTGGATTTGAGGACAATTCGAGCCGCTTATACCCGAATATCCAGCATCGAAGGGCCATTGAAACTCATTCTTCGGAAACCGGGTGATAGCAAATATGATATTCGGATAATGTTACAATACTCGGGACATCGGCCTGAGCCAATACTAACGAGTGAAGTTAGACGATTTCTCGTGGATTCGGGATTGTTTCCGATTGTACGAGTTACTGAAATAGATCGGCTGTCTGAATGGTGCACGGCAAAACCACTTGTGAATAAATTGGTGGGTCAGTTGGATACGTGTGAATCTAAAGGATATCTCTAGGAGGATTGATGTGTGGAATTGCTGGAATCGTTAGGATGGGCAAACAACCCATTCCAGAGGAAACTCTGGCGTTGCTCTTGACTGGCAACGAGCATCGAGGTAACGATGCATCTGGATTGGCAATTGCTCAAAATAATGGGGATGTCGCAGTGTTCAAACGCGATATTCCTGCGTGGAAGTTTGTCTCTGAGAAAGAATACTTTGACTTCTTGAAGGAGAATCTCCGTGCGGATAGTTGGGCGGTTATTCTTCATGCACGGGCAGCAACAAAGGGAAATCCCCGTGAGAATAACAATAATCATCCCATGTTCGCTGGACAGACGGCTGTTGTGCATAATGGAATAATATATAATGATGACCACTTATTCAAAGAAATGAAGTTGGAACGTCGCGCTGAAACAGATTCGGATATACTTCGGGCGATTCTTGATGAATATGGATTCACAGAGAAGGGCATGAAGGAGTTGAGCCGCGTAGTGGGAGCGGCAGCAGGCGCAGCGGTGTCGCCCAAGTATCCTCAAAAGATGCTCTTGTTTAAGAGCGGTACGCCGATGAAATTGGCGTGTACGGAGGATTTTCTACTGTTCTCCAGCGAACTAAAGACACTCCACAAGGCTAGTCGGCCTATGGTTACGCGATTTGGAATGTGGTTTCAGATGCAACACCCCCAAATGGCGTTTGGGCCGGTGGCAGAGGACACTGTGTATCTTGTTGGAAAGAATGGATTTGAGACACATATGCCTTTCAAAGCACATACGGGTTTTTACCATGAGCCTAATCGTCGAACGTACAAGGATTGGGAATCTCGACAGACCAAATGGGACAAAGAAAAGCTGCATACTGCAACCAAGAAACTTGTAGAAGCGGCATGGTGCTCGACGTGTAAGAAAAGCTGGATGATTACGCAAGGGACTGATCCGAAGGATTGGTTCTGTCCAAAGGAACGCCAAGGATGCGGTGGTACTCTTGAAAAGATGCCGGAGGAAACCCATGCCGAATAAAATCATTCGTGTGCGAACAGCGGCTTGTGCAAAAAAGACGAGCGGTTGGTTGCAAAAATTATTGGAAGAACGAGATTTAGATGTGGTGATGGGTGACAAGAAATGCGATGCGATTGTGTGTTACGGGTGGGGTATAGATGAAAATCCCAATCAATTGCCCATATTGAATGCGACAGCCGGACGATTGACAAATCTTCAGCAACTCACGCGATTGAATGAGGGTGGAATTCCAATTCCAAAGTTGGTCACGGATATCCGCAAGGCAGACTTTGCGACACTCAAGTTTCCATTGTTGGCGCGGGCAGAGCGGCATGATGGCGGAGGGTGGGATATACAGCCGGTGTTACAGGCAGAGGAAATGGAATGGCGCAAAGCGGCGGGTGCAAAGTATTTTACTGAGTATGTGCCGCGCAAGACTGAATATCGACTGTGGGTGTATCGTCGGAGGGTACAAGCTACGTATGAGAAGTTAATGAAACATCCTGAGAAATATAAAAAGATTGGAGCAAACTATGAAGATGGATTTGAGCACACCTATATGGATAGCCGGAATGTGCCTGCTGATTTACGCACAATTGCAGCCAAAGCTGTGCACGTCATGGGATTGGATTTTGGAGGAGTTGACATACTTTTGGGGAAGGACGGGCAATATCGCGTGCTTGAAGTCAATAGTGCGAGTGGTGCGAATAGCGATAAAGCGGTTGGATTGGTAAAGTTGGCCGACTCAATTGCAAAATGGGTGCAGTTAGGATTCCCTGAGCAGTCAAAGAAATTTACGGGGGCGCTGGATGCCGACTAAACGCCGATTGGTACTTGAGATACCGGGGGGAGAGATGTATTGTGGTGGCGTGGCTATTGCTATGCTCACACAGGCTATTGGAAAGCGATTGATGGATGTGGATTTTCCTGTGGAGGCTCACGATACTCGATTGAAAAAATATATGTTTTTTGCAAAGTTTCTTCCAAGGGGATTTAAGTTGCACATCATTCGAGAGCCAAGGCATACTCGCCCGAATAAGAGTTTGTTTCTAAGTGTGTGGAAATACGGGCAAAAGAAACGGGTACACCCAGAACCAGTTAAAGATTTAAGACCATGGGCTCCGGGTGATCTGGGATGGCAGTGGGAAGTACGGGGTCAAGCCAGAGCACCAGCAATGCAGCCGTATGAACTAATTCGCAATCCAAATAACAACGAATAAGGAGATAAAGAGTGGCATATGATGTTGAGTATTACAATCAAGTACATTTAATTCCACAGTTTTCAGATGTATCCGAAGTAATAAGTTCTTATTCTGTAAGTGAAACAACAAAATTAAACTGTAAAACAGAGTTTTGTTTTGCAACGACAACGCCACATAGTAGTACGGATAAGTTGATCGCTGCGGGTTTCACGGCCATCAGTAGGATGAACAATTGGTATCCATCACATTTGGGACTTGAACGTGCGATAACCTTTTGGTGGAAGAAATTTCCTATGTCAGTTGGTCCTGTAAAAACAGAAAGAAAAAGTTGGGGTGGTTTTTATAACAAAAAAATTGAAAAGTATCTCTCTGCAAGTGGATGTGGGTTCTCTATACATTCACCGAAAGACTTGGATGATATGCCGCGTGATCCATTCTTTCGATACTTCACGCTTATGAGGATGCCAATAGAGCCCTCAGAGCAACAATATGAATGGTTGGAAATAAATCATTTCCGGCATATTACAACAGGAACACAATCATCTTTTTGGATCAATGGGTGGGACCCAGCGGAATATACGTGGGAACGTGAACAAGAGTTTTTTAAGAGTGCGGGTGTGAATCTTTGTCCGACATACGACGACGGCATATGGTTAAAGGAGAAAGCAATTGAAAAAGCCCCAGCAAAAATTGAAAGACCGCTTTGTGGCATCCCAAAAGCCGACTATCACTTCTTTGCCGAGCCGAAGCCGCAAAATCAAATTCCACGTCGGCAGCCTCGTCGTGATAGAGTGGGTAGATTCTGCGTTTGAACCGGGGTGGCGGTACTCGAAGGAACCCAAACCGCTTCAACGCATCAAAACGGTTGGATATGTGTCTAGTGTGTCGCATGGGTATGTAGAGATTTCCAGTACGATTGGCGTAACAGGTGGTGTGTTGAATGCACTTGCGATTCCAATTGGATGCATTTTGGAATGGGACCCAATTTGAGGAGAGGATGGCACAATGATTTGGCGTTGCGAAGATTGCCGCAGGATTGGTTTTTGTTGGGATAAGACTCCGCAGCAAGTTCAAGACGAGCACATGAAGGATTGTGAAGCGAATAAGAATCCTGCTCCACCAAACGTACAGGAGGAAGATGATGGAGATTGACCATTCAGCGGCATCGGCTTTCAGGGAATGCCCGTACAAATACTATGAGCAATATA
>Ga0116112_1002157_pt1 | contig 12232 bp, 10 predicted proteins | sample June2015DPH_8_15_FD_89721 | JGI IMG/M metagenome (GOLD analysis project Ga0116112, IMG submission 89721) | Peatland microbial communities from SPRUCE experiment site at the Marcell Experimental Forest, Minnesota, USA - June2015DPH_8_150 | ecosystem: Environmental > Terrestrial > Soil > Wetlands... | reverse complement strand
TTTTTCCCTACATTCATCTGGCGCAGTTGCTGGGTTCCGATCAACCCTGCTATGGGCTGCAAGCCCGGGGGCTGGAAGACGGACAAGACCCCCACTCGCGAATCGAAGACATGGCGGCCTGGTACATCCAGGCCCTGCAGACCGTGCAGCCGGCGGGGCCGTACCTGCTGGGCGGATGGTCCATGGGCGGCGTGGTCGCCTTCGAGATGGCGCAGCAACTTCACGCGCAACGTCAGCGGGTGGCGTTGCTCGCCTTACTGGATGGTCGGATTCCCACTCCCGATGAGACGTTTCCGGAGGAAGATGCTGAAGCGATTCTGTTGGTCGAACGTTACTTCGGCATTTCGTTTGGTCCGAGGGAGTCCTTGGCGGAGCTTCCCAAAGACCAACAGTTGGCCTTTATGCTGGAACAGGCGAAGAGCGCCGGCCTGGTACCCGCGGAGCTGGATGTTTCCGATGCTCGCCGTTTTGTCGAGCTCCTCAGGAGCGACCTGCGCGCGACGCAGAACTACGGACTGCATCTCTACCCGGGGCGAATCACCTTCTTCAAGGCGAGTGAAAGGCTGGCGGGCACGTCTCCGGACCCGACGTTGGGCTGGAGTGAATGGGCCAGTGGCGGAGTGGAGGTCCACGTCGTTCCGGGCAATCACGCCAATCTGATGTACAAGCCTCACGTTAAAGTCCTGGCTGAGAAACTGACGGCTTGCCTCAAGCAGGCGCAAGCCGCGGAGGTTCTTCGTGGATTTCCGTGTTCCAGGCGGGAACCCATGGCCCCGTGCAATCTTCCTTCGAGCCTGTTTCCGCCTCGTCTTCGAAGCACGTCGTTTGCGGCTGTTTGGCGATCTTGTCGCCAACGTGTCCTGGCAAAGCCAGTTCGCTGGCTTAAAAGTGTGGCTCAGCGCGTCCGGACAGGGAAAATCACCACTCCGAAGGCTTCCAACGTCGCACCATCCACCACGGAAATTCACAAAGAACCATCCGCGGAGGAGGAAGAAAATGGAAGTGTGTAGTTACCCGGCGTGTCATGCTGAACTTGTCGAAGGGGCGCTGACTGACTAGACTCCGAAAGCATGTCCAGCAAAGACCTCCGAACGTACGAAGTCACTTTTTGCAGCCGCGTTTCAAAGTGGGCGGATTCCATTTATGAAAACAACCCGACTTCTCTTGCGGAAGTCGAACAGCGCATTCAGAAATTTCTTGCCGATTCGTTCGCCGCGTGCAACTAAACCTCAAAAGTCATGCCAAAATCACTTACAATTTCGCTCCTTCAAAAAGAAGCATCCGCGTTCGCGAGGGCCGAATCCAAGCACGCAGAGCCGAGCCTTTTCGGCGTAACCGATGGAAAGGCCGTAGGGACATATCTTGAACATAAGTTTCAAGTCGTTCTTCAAAGCCGCTTTGGATATAAGCGTGGCAATTCCGCCAAGGGCATCGATTTTCCCGAACTCGGAGTGGATATCAAAGTGACGAGCATTCGCCAGCCGCAGTCGTCCTGCCCGTTCAAGCATGGGCGTCAAAAGATTTACGGCTTGGGCTACTCGCTCCTTGTTTTTGTTTATGACAAGCAGGACGACGAGGCCACACGCACCGGGCGGCTCGACATCCAGCACACTATCTTTGTTGAGAAGGAACGCACGGCAGATTACCAGACAACGTCCGGTTTGCTCCATCTCCTGGAGAACAAAGGAAATCGCGACGACATCCTCGCGTTTTTTCAGGAGCGAATGCTGCCCGTTGATGAAATCGAATCCGGAAACCTTGCAGACGAAGTTCTCCGCTCCCCGCCGCAGCTTGGTTACCTGACCATCTCAAACGCCTTGCAATGGCGGCTTCAATACAGTCGTGTCATCGAGCAGGCCGGCACGGTTGGTGGCCTGCTTCGCTTGAAATGAAATCAAACGCGCAGATTGAGTTCGGTGACTTCCAGACGCCGCTGGTGCTGGCCAGGGAGATTTGCGGACTCTTGCGACGGCAGAGGCTTGTTCCTGATTTTATTCTTGAACCGACTTGTGGAGTGGGAGCCTTTCTTGTCTCGGCTGCGGAAGCATTTCCACGTGCGTCGTTGCGGGGTTGGGACATCAATCACGAATACGTCGAGCAAGCAAAGACGAAACTCACGCACGTTGGTGCATCGCTGCGCGCTTCCGTGGGTTGTCAGGATTTCTTCGCGCATGACTGGGTGTCGGAATTGCAGCAATTGCCCGGCAGGCTGCTCATTCTCGGCAATCTTCCGTGGGTGACGAACTCTACCGTGGCCGCAATGAACGGCAGCAATCTTCCTGCGAAAGAAAATTTTCTTGGTCTGCGTGGCCTTGCGGCGCGCACGGGCAAATCCAACTTTGACATCTCCGAGTGGATGCTCATCCGCCTTGTCCGCGCACTGCGCGGACGCAAGGCCACCATCGCGATGCTCTGCAAGACCGCCACGGCGCGGAAACTTCTCCGCTACGCATGGCAAAACGATGGTCGTATTAGCGAGGCGTCACTGCATCGGATTGATGCCACCGCCCACTTCGGCGCTTCGGTGGACGCCTGCCTGTTGCTCGCGTGCACGGGTTGCGTCGGGCCAATGGAAGCCGACGTTTATGAATCCCTCTCGGCGATGAAACCTGCCGGGCGCATCGGTCTGGCGGGGCAGGATTTGGTCGCCGACATCCGCACCTACCGCGAATTACAGCAGCTTGAGGGGCTTTGCCCTTTCCAATGGCGCTCTGGCGTCAAACATGACTGCGCCGCCGTCATGGAATTGCGGCCCGTTGCCAACGGGACGGTGGAAAACAAGCTCGGCGAGCATGTCGAACTGGAAGACGATTACCTCTACCCACTTTTGAAATGCAGCGACCTTGCAAATGGACGTCTGACGCCACAGCGCCTGGTGTTGGTGACGCAGCGCGCCGTGAGTGGCGACACCTCCGGCATCGTCCGGTTGGCACCAAAAACGTGGCGCTATCTTCAAAGCCATAGCTCCAAGTTCCTGGCGCGCAAAAGTTCCATCTACAAAGGCCGCGTGCCGTTTGCCCTGTTCGGCATTGGTGAATATGCCTTCGCGCCGTGGAAAGTTGCTGTCTCTGGGCTGCACCGGCCCCCGCGTTTTCAAGTCGTCGGTCCTTTCCGGGACAAGCCGGTCTTCCTCGACGACACTTGCAACTACTTGCCCTTTGAGGACGAAGCATCGGCGCACCTCGTTGCGGACGTTCTGAATTCATCACCTTGTCAGCAGTTCCTGCAATCACTCATCTTTACCGGCAGCAAACGCCCCATCACGGTCGAACTGCTTCAACGCTTGAATCTCAACGCCATCGCGGACAAAGCCGGCTACGGACGACGTTGGCAGAATCTCAATCGCGTAAACTACAAATTAGCGTCAGCTGCGCCTCAGTTTGAACTGGTGATGGAATCGGCGAAGCCCGCCCGGCGCGCACATCAAGCCAAAAGTATCCCGGTGAGTTACACTCAGGCACGTCGCACACGGAAGAAACCACGCAAGTCCACAACCATCTAATGCCATGAAAACTATTTCGGCTGGCTTGGACAGTATTTGTCCAACCGGTTCGCGTAAATTGTCCGGCAGTGAAACATCGAACAAAGAATTGAGACGATTATGGGACTGACCATTCACTACAAGCTGGCCGTGGACAAAAACCTTTCCGCCGCGATCGTTCGCGAATTGACGCAGCGCACGGCGCTTTACGCCCGGAAGATCGGTTGCGCTGAAGTCGGCGAAGTTATGCGCGTTGAAGCGGACACGCCGTTCACGGGACTCTTTGTCAGAGTGGGGCGTGAAGAAGGTTGTTGCTTCGGCAATGTTCCCGCCAAGCGTGGCTGGGTCGTGGAAGTATGTCCGGGCGAAGGTTGCGAAAGCACGCTATTCGGCCTCTGCCAGTATCCGCGCCGGATTCCGTTTCGCGCGGGGTCAGTCGCCACAGGTTTCGAAGGCGGCTGGCTGCTGAAAGGATTTTGTAAAACCCAATATGCGGGCGAGCACGGCTGGGAACATTTTCTGATGTGCCATCGGCAAATCATCAGCCTGCTGGATTTTTGGCGTCAGCTTGGCGTGATGGTGGAAGTGACCGACGAAGGCGAATACTGGCAATCGCGCTCGGAAGAAAAACTTCGAGCCATGTTGAATCGCTACGATGGTTTAGTGGCCGCCGTCGCCGGAACTTTGAAAGACGCGGCGGACGAAACCGATGAGAAATATTCCATCGAATCGCCAATCTTTGCACGGAAAGATTTCGAGCGGCTGGAAGCGGAAGGGCAGCGGGAATTCGGGCGGCAGATGGCGCAGTTTTCTCGCATGGGCTCGAATTCTGGATGGTTCACGGCAAACCGCACAGAGAACCAAAGCAAAAGGAATTAGCCAACAAAGCCAGAGACTGACGCCTTGCGTTACATACTCCAGAGATCGATCCATGACCACCACGACCGCCTTTGACTCCTGGATTGCCTGCCGCAAACCGAACCCACAGGCCCGCCTCCGTCTGTTCTGCTTCCCATACGCAGGTACCGGGGCCTCGATTTTTCGCACCTGGTCGGACGGCTTGCCCGCGGAGGTTGAGGTCTGCCCGGTTCAGTTTCCCGGTCGGGGAACCCGGCTGATGGAGACTCCGTTCACTCAGATCTCGCCTCTTGTCCAGGCCCTCGCCCAGGCGTTGGCTCCACTCCTGGACAAGCCGTTTGCCTTCTTCGGTCACAGCCTGGGAGCCTTGGTCGGCTTTGAACTCGCCCGTCAGCTCCGGAGACAGTCTGGGGTTCAGCCGGTCCGCCTGTTTGTCTCGGCGGATCGCGCGCCGCAGATTCCTCATCGCGACCGGCCGATCCATGCCCTGCCCGAGGGGGAATTCCTGGCTGAATTGCGCCGCCTGAATGGCATTCCCGGAAAAGTGTTGGCAGAGGCCGAACTCATGCAGATGATGCTTCCCATCCTGCGGGCGGATTTCGCCGTTTACGAAACTTACGCGTACTCGACCGAGCCTCCGCTCACCTGCCCCATCTCCACCTTTGGCGGCTTGCAGGATTGCCGGGTGAGTCGTGGCGATCTCGAAGCCTGGCGTGATCAAACGAGTGGTTCCTTCTCGCTGCGGATGTTTCCCGGTGATCATTTCTTCTGGAACACAACCCAGCCGCTCCTGCTTGAAGTGCTCTCCCAGGAACTGCACTATTGCTGTAGCGGCGCTCTGTGAGCGCCGACAGCGGAAACCTGTTCCCTCGGCGGCCATAGACCGCCGCTACAGTGTAAAAGCAAATCGTAAATGAAATAAGAACCACCAAATGAAAGCAGCACCCATCGCCTCTCCGGTTCCTCCGTGGCGCTCGCCACCGGAAACCTTGGTGTTGGGTTGCGATGAGGTTCATGTCTGGCGAGCGACCCTGGACCAGACCCCGTCACAGATTCAGAGCTACCTCCACCACCTGGCTGCGGACGAACAGGCGAGGGCCGAGCGGTTTCATTTTGAGAGAGACCGCGAGCACTTTATCGTCGCTCGTGGAGTGCTCCGGGCCATCCTCGGCGGCTACTTGAAACGAGCGCCCGAAAGCCTTTCCTTTTGCTACAGCTCTCATGGAAAGCCTGCCCTGGCCGGGGAATCCGGCGAGGATGCGATCCACTTTAATGTGTCCCACTCCCACGAAATCGCTCTCTTCGCAGTCACTCGTGGCCGAGAGGTGGGCATTGATGTCGAGCGCATCCGTTCCAATCTGGCAGTCGAGGAGATCGCCGGGCGGTTTTTCTCACGACAAGAGGTGGCGATGCTCCGGGCACTCCCAACTGAGAAGCAGCGTGAGGCGTTCTTTCGCGGTTGGACGCGCAAGGAGGCCTACCTCAAAGCCCGGGGCGAAGGACTTTCACTGCCCTTGGACCAATTTGACGTGTCGCTGGCTCCCGGGGAACCGGCCGCAATCCTCGGCACTCAACCGGATTCATCCGAAGCCTCCCGCTGGTCGCTTCAGGAAGTTACTCCCGCCCCCGGCTATGTCGCCGCTCTGGCCGTGGAAGGACAAGGCTGGCGTCTTACCTGTTGGCAATGGCCGGACCCGGGGCAGCCATCCGTCTGAACGTTGCGGCTCATTTTCGGGAGTATTTGGATCCGGATGTGAAGGGCAAAAGCCAGCAAGGTTATCTTTGGACTTATAGCCGGCCCGGCGGGGATGTGCTGTTTGAATGGCGGGTGAGCCGGTCGCGGGAGGGGCCGGAGCAATTTTTGAAAAACTTCCGAGGCAAACTCCAGACAGATGGGTTCTCCGCGTATGAATCGTTGGCTCGTGAACATGTCGGACTAACACTGGTTGGTTGCTGGGCACACGTTCGCAGAGGCTTCCACGAAGCGTTGAGCGAGAGCAAAGTGGCGGCTTGGTTTGTGGGACAGATCGGGCTGCTTTATGTGATGGAAAAGAAATTACGTGCGCAAAGAGCCGGGCCGCGATTACGAGCCGCCATGCGTGTGTGGCAAAGCCGTCCGGTACTGGAACGGTTGCGGCGGGCGATGGAGTTGGTCCGGCGACGGACTCTACCACAGGGGTTGCTCGGACAAGCAATTGATTACGCGTTGAAACGCTGGGAAGCACTGACAAGGTTCGTTGAGGACGGTACTTTGGAGATCGACAACAACTTGATCGAGAATGCGATTCGACCCAGTGCCCTTGGAAAGAAAAATTGGTTGTTTGTCGGACATCCTGAAGCAGGAGAACGCAGCGCGGTGATTTACACGTTGCTGGGCAGTTGTCGGCGGCATGGGATCAATCCGTTCGATTATTTGAAAGATTTGTTCACCCGTTTGCCAGCGACCAAGATTACCGAGATCAAAGCGTTCACGCCCGCAGCATGGACCCGGGCCAACGCGAAGGAGAAAGTAATCGCTCAGGCAGCTTGAGCAAATTGGCAGCCGCTCAAAGTTAGCCTCCCGTTTTCAACTTCTGGGCCAGACCGGTATGCGTGTTCTCCCCCAGTTGGATATGAAGATCCTATCGCCTTGTGCTGAAAAGGTATTGCGCTGGCGAACGGGAGGGAATGTTTGTTATACTGCCGATTGCCGTGATGAACTTAGGGTTACCTTGTCCATAATTACCAAATGATCCCTACCGTCCGAGTCATTTGTTTCACGATGCTGTTATCGGCGTTTTCCTTTCGCGCTGCGGCGGAGAATTTCACTAATGCCATCCACGCATTCCTGCAACACCGCGTCGAGGTTGAAAAGCGGGACATCGGCATCGTGGTCGGCATTGTGGATGAGCATGGCAGCAGTATTGTCAGTTGCGGGAAATTGGATAACGGCACCGACCAGGAAGTGAATGGCGACACAGTGTTCGAGATCGGTTCAGTCACGAAGACATTTACCGGGCTGTTGCTGCAAGACATGGTTGAGCGCGGGGAGATGAAGCTGGATGATCCCGTGGCAAAGTATTTGCCCAAGTCGGTCAAGATGCCGACCCGCAACGGCAAGCAAATCACCTTGCTCCAACTGGCTACGCATATGTCGGGCCTTCCACCACTCCCTGACAACCTTAACCCCAAACGCGCGGATAACCTCTATGCTGATTACACCGTCCAAGGGTTATATGCCTTTCTGTCCGGCTACAAATTGACCCGTGATCCGGGAGCGAAGTTCGAATATTCCAGCCTGGGCTTCGCATTGCTGGGACATGTCATCGCCCTGAAAGCGGGCACCAACTACGAATCGCTGGTGGTGGATTGGATTTGCCGGCCGTTACAGATGGACAGCACGCGGATCGCGCTGACACCCGAACTGAAATCCCGGTTTGCACAGGGACACAATCAACTCGGATACGCGGTGCCGGGTTGGGATCGTCAAGTAATGCTTGGCAACGGCGCGCTGCGCTCGACGGCCAATGACCTGCTGAAATACGTGTCAGCCAACCTCGGCCTGACGCCGTCCAGTCTGACACCGCTCATGGAAAAAACGCATGTCGCTCACTTTCATGCGGACGATATTGATAGGGACATTGGGTTGGCTTGGGTGATCACGCGTGAACTGGATGGGACAAAAATCGTCTCAAAAGGCGGAAACACGGGCGGTTTCCTCGCAATCGCCTGCTTCGACAAGGCACGGCGTCGCGGTGTGGTGGTCTTGTCTGATTCGTATGATTTTGGCGTCGTTTACATAGGCATGCTTTTACTCCAAAGCGAATGGGAATCAAACCGACGGCCAGAGGAGACAAAAATCAACAGTCAGTTTTATGATTTGTATGTGGGGCAATACCAGCTTTCACCCGATTTTGCGCTGGGCATGCTCACGATGCGGCAGTTTCTCCTCAACGCGCCCAAAGCGGTCATTTATATCCCGGCGGGCTTTTGCCTTGCGGTGCTGGTGGTCCTCCTCTGGCGCGCCGCCAGTTTCCGCAAGTGCTGCCTCATCCTGGGCGGCACGGCCCTGATCAGTGGTCTTTTGGCGGCGCTCGTTGCGCTGGTGTTGAGTCACGTGGTTTGCGCGCGTTTCCATCCCGGCATTGGTATTCACCGTGAAGGAGATCGGCTCTTCGCCCAATGCACCTTGACGATTAATCGCGAATCATCGCCTATCCCTGTTGAATTTTGGCCAACTACCGCTTTTGAACTATTGCCGCAATCAGAAACCCGTTTTTTTAACCGGCTGACCGGCATGCCCGTGACCTTTTTCCGGGATGATCGAGGCCAAGTGACCCGTTTAACCACGCACCTCCCCGGCGCTGAGTTTTCTCTTGCAAAAATCTCCGATCAGCCGCCCAAAGCTCCCGAACCACCCAAACCGCGCGTCGCCATCAAGCTGGACACAAAACTTCTTGACGCCTGTGTCGGCCACTACGAAGTTGCGCCGGACGCCGCGTATCCCACGGGAATCAAACTGACGATCTGGCGGCAAGGAGATCAGTTGGTCGGGCAAGCTTGGGGCGAGAACGTCCTCCAGGGCGCTTTCGATATGTATCCCGAATCGGAAACGAATTTTTTCTGCAAGATCAATCACCAATACACCTTCATCAAGAGTGACAGAGGGGAAGTGACGGCAGTAATCCGCAGTATTGCGGGGTTGGAGCATGAGGGTAAGAAGCTTAAAAATTGATCAGAATGATTTTGGCCGCTGGCAAGATTCCTGAGATTCAGCAGTTCACGCCGCCACATTTCATAATTCAGCACCGAAAACTATACGTAGTCCGTCAGCCGGATACGACTGAGCCACCAAAGACGGTTCTTTGTACTCCTTCCAAGAGCACCGAAACTTGGGTGCTTTGTGCGCTGTATCCGATGGATGGAGCGGTGATTTCCGGAAGAGCGGAGTGCGAATCGAGTCCCGGCACGCGGCTTCAAGCCAAGCCAGCCAAGAACCGTGTGATTACTGGCGGAAAGAAAATTGTCGTTAAGTATCGAGACCGGGCAGGTGAGATGGCAATTGCATGGCCTCAAGTTCGTAATCGTTGTACAGAAGCTGAGCGATTTTCGTCAGAACTCCTCGCCCTCGTTTAGCCAGCCGCAGATCGTGAGTCTCAACAGAGCATCTTCGTGGTTCTCCGTCGAAATGGACTGTGAAGGATGCGGAAGCGATGGTTCAAGCGTTGCTTACCGGCCATTTGCGTCAAGTACACGCTTCCGCTCATTTTTGCCGATCCCATTTCTCGGCGAGCCGTTTGACGACCCAATAGGTGAGCAACGTAACGGGGGCCGCGATGAGGATCGAGCCAACGAACATGGCGGCGTAAACATCCCAACCCGTTTGCAAAACGTCCCACAGTCGTGCCTGATCCAACGTCAGCGGATGCTGCACCGGGAGAATCAACTTCCCCAATCGATATTCAGCCAGCCAGATCAAAGGCAATAGCGGGGTATAGAGAATCGCCGTCGTCGCCCCGGCGACAGCGGCGATCACGTTCCTCTTCAGCAGCCACGCCACCACGGCCGCCACGATTATTGGGGATGGATTCAGCGGCAGGAAACTGGCAAAGATGCCGATGGAGAAGCCGGCCGCGATTTGGCCGGGTCGGGCATTGAGGTGCGACAGCTTCTGCCAAATCTCCCGGATTCGTTGTTTCAGGGTGATTCTGGCCATGGCTCAGAGCGCGTGGCCGGCACGCGCCACATCACTGGCGATCTGACCGTCATGCAAGCGAATTAACCGCCGCGCCCGCTCCATGACTTGAGGATCATGGGTGGCATAAACGAAAGTCGTGCCGTGAGCGCGATTGAGTTGTTCCATCACTTCGAGGAGAGCGTCCGCCGTGGCCGAGTCAAGATTCGCCGTGGGCTCGTCCGCCAGGATCAGCGCCGGCTCGGTGACCATGGCTCGCGCCACCGCCACCCGCTGCTGTTGCCCGCCGGACAACTCGCCGGGACGACGATGTTCCAGGCTGGCCAGACCGATTTCTGCGAACAGCTTTTGCACTCGTTCTTTGCGTTGCTCCGCCGGCACGCCCTGCAGGAGCAGGGTAAATTCAGCGTTCTCCAGGGCGGTCAGGACCGGCAGCAGGTTGTACGCCTGGAAGACGAAGCCGAGGCGCTGCAGCCGCAGACGAGCCAGCTCCCCCGGGGATAGGAGCTGAAGGTTCTTCCCTTCCACCAACACCTCCCCGGCGTCGGCCCGGTCGAGTCCGCCGATGATGTTCAGCAACGTGGTTTTGCCGGAACCGGACGGGCCGGCAATCGCGAGAAATTCTCCGGGCGCAACCTGCAGACTGATCCCGCGCAGGGCCGGAACCTCGATTGGCCCCGTGCGGTAGGTCTTCTTCACTTCCTTCAGTTCCACCGCCCACTTGGTCATATCCGTCATATTGCTCTCCAAATCATGTTAAAACACCTTCAATGCGCCGGGCAGTTCGGTTCGCGCGGCCTTGAGCGCCGGATAAAAGGAGATGACGGTCGCCGTCAGAAACACAATGCCGACGGACGAAGCGATTCGCGTCAGGCTCAAGCGCGAGTAGATGATCGGGTCAAAAACGAGAGCGGTAGGAAGGCTGCTGGGGAAGAACCAGCGCAGATCCAACCCACAGGTGGCGAAATAATGCTGGACGCTCAGCCCCAGCACCAGACCGAGAGCGAGGCTGATCGCCGTGAGCGCCAGAGACTCGCCAATGATCATGACGGCAAGCTGCACCGGCCGCAGGCCCAGCGCCGAACAGAGGCCGAATTCATAGCGGCGCTCGAGTACTCGCATGAGAATCGTATTGAGTATCCCCAACCCGACCATCGCGAGCACCACACCGTTCATGACGTAGTTAAAGGCCTCGTCCAATACGAAGAGTTGAGCCAGTGGCAGCATGGATTCCCGCCAGGGCAGAACTTCAACCGGCATTCCCGCCAATTGCTTCCGCAAGCCCTGGGCCACCATCAGCGAGTCACTCTCCCGTTCCAAGAGGACCGCGACCTGAGTGACCCGGCCGGGCACTCCGAGCAGTGCCTGGGCCTCGGGCAACGGCAACTGGATGACGTGGGCATCGATCGCCTGGATACCCGTGCGAAAGATCCCGGTCACCCGCAGCAGGGTGCTCTGCATTTCCCCTTCACCGGCGTCCGTCGCTTCCGTGTCGCGCGGTTGCACCGCCTGAGTCATGAGCACCACTTTGCCCCCGATTTTCACCGCGAGCTGGCGGGCCAGGTCCGCGCCAATGACAACACCCGATGGTTGGTCGTCACTGAGATAGTTCCCCTCGACGATCCGCTGGGGAATCAGGGATACGGCCCGCTCTTCTTTGGGGATGACCCCCATCATGCTCACGTCACTGGCGTTGGCTGCGGAACTCAGCAGTCCGGAGGCCAGCAATCGGGGACTCACGCCGCGTACAACCGGCTTCATCGCCTCAGTTTGCAAGAACTCCCCGGTCGTCGCCACGACTCTTGCCGGCAGCAACAACTCTTGAGAGCCGGTGTCTTGATACCCCTGCGCCTGGATGACGACGTGCCCGGTGCCGAATCTCACCCCGTTACCAACCATTTGCTCGTGGCTGCCATCGAGCAAGCCCAAAGAAATCAGCAGCAAGGTGAGACCCAAACCCAAGGCCAGCGCCGTCAGCAGGGTCCCGCGGGGATTGCGCCAGAGATTGCGCCACCCGATTTTCACCAGCAGGAGAACACCCATCATCGCTAAACCTTTCGCAGCGCCTCCGCCGGCCGAAAGCGAGCCGCCCGCAACGCGGGATAGAGGGCCGACACCAGAGCCGTCACGGCCAGCCCCAGAGCGGCCTGAGCGTAGGCAGTGAAATCCTGCCGACCGTACCAGACGGGGCCCACCACGACTCCGGCCAGAGACACCGA
>Ga0116112_1002149_pt1 | contig 12266 bp, 8 predicted proteins | sample June2015DPH_8_15_FD_89721 | JGI IMG/M metagenome (GOLD analysis project Ga0116112, IMG submission 89721) | Peatland microbial communities from SPRUCE experiment site at the Marcell Experimental Forest, Minnesota, USA - June2015DPH_8_150 | ecosystem: Environmental > Terrestrial > Soil > Wetlands >... | reverse complement strand
GGTGGCGCTTCCGGTCAGCACGTTACTGAGACCGCTGCTCGGGCCCATGCCCAGGATATTGTGAACACTGGGGCGGCGCAAGTCCGCATCCACCAGGAGAACGCGGACTCCCTTTTGCGCGAGCACGATCGCAGTGTTGATACTGGTGGTGGTTTTGCCCTCCTGCGGACGCGCGCTGGTCACCATGACCACTTTAGGCGGCGCCCCAAGATTGGAAAGCAGAAGCGAAGTCCGCAGCGCGCGATACGATTCGGCCATCTGCGACTGGGGGCGAACCTGGGTTACCGTCTCCACGACTTCCTTGGAGGCGGTCAAAGCCAGCCGCTTGGCAGTCGCTCCACGATTGGCGGACTTGGAGCCGAGTGGGATCATCCCAAGAGAGGGAAGGCCTGAGATCACTTGTGCCTGCTCGGGGGTGCGAATGGTGTTGTCCATGTTCTCGAGCAGGAAGGCCAGGCCGACGCCGGAGATAACGCCCAGCACAAGCGCGAAAGTCAGGTTGCGGGGAATATTGGGTTCGCTGGGAGAGGTCGGAACACGGGCCGCATCAATGATACGAAAGTTATTGGAACGCAACCCGGCGGTGACGCCCGCTTCTTTCAGTTTTTCCAGCAATCCCTCGTAGAGTGTCCGGTTACTGTCCAGGTCGCGTTTCAGGATGCTGTACTCGATAGCGCTCTCGTTGAGTTTGTTCGCCTCCTGCTTTTGCTTTTCAAAGGAGTCTCGCAACATATTTTCGCGCTGCAAAGCGGCCAGGTACTGTCCCTTGAGGTGATCAACGGCCTTGTCGGTTTCCAATTGAAGCTGGCGGTCAATCTCCTTGAGCTGGTTGTTGAGCTGGGTGAGTTTCGGATACGAGGGACCGAACTGGGTGCTGAGGTCGGCAATCTGGATTCTGAGGCTAGCCTGCTGATCGCGCAACCTGCCCAGAAGTATGCCTGCGGGATCGGAAACGATGGCTGCCGATACCGCCACCGGATCATTGGACTGGGTCTGGCGATAGACGACTTCTTTCTGCATGCGGTCAGATTCGGCCATCGTCATTTCTTTGTTAAGTTCGTCGAGCTTCTCGGTGATGATGTTCTGCTTTTCGTCAGTGCCGAGAATCTCGTGCTCCTTTTGGTAGTGCACGAGCTTCTCCTGCGAGGTTTCCACCTTCATTTGCAAGTCAACGAGCTGTTTTGAAAGCCAGTCGGAGGCTTGCATGGTGGATTCGAACTTGGTCTTGAAGTTCTGCTCGACATAAGTGGCCGCGAGGGTATTCACTGCGCTGGCGGCGAGCTGAGGATCGGTGCTGGTGAAATGAATCTCGATGATTCGGGTGTTGGGAATAAGAATGACGTGGAGGTTTCCCCGAAAGCCCCCCAACAGAGCCGAGGTGCGGTTGGAATCGGTCTGCAGCGGATCGGCGACCAGGTTGGCTTGCTTTTGATCGGAATGACCGCCGAACTCGGGACGCTTATCCAGATTCAGTTGCCGGATCACCTGCAGCGCCATCAGGTCACTTTGCAGAATGCGGACCTCGGTATCCAGATCGCTTGGGTCGTAGTAATCCATCACCGGCCCCGAGTCCTTGAAGGTAATGAGATTCGAATCGGCCTTGTTGATGGCGATGCGGCCTACCGCGTCGTAGACGGGAGTCTGGCGCAGGCTGGCAACGGCGACGGTCATGAAGATGCCCACTATAACCGCGGTCACCATCCATTTGCGCTTGATAAGAACGCGCATGTATTCGCGCAGTGTTGATTCCTGCGACGGCAACACGTTATAAAGTGGGGAGCCGACCGGCCTCAGGAATTCAACCGATTCGCCAGGTAGTAGTTCGCGCGATCCGCCGTTACGCGGAGCGTCACTTCGCGGATCGTTACTTCGTGGAACCAGGGGCCCCAATGACATCGTTACTCCTTACTCCTTAGCCGCCACAAGCTCGATGCGACAGCCCGCCGCACCGACACACAGGTCTCCGCTCCAGCCGGACCTTATTCACAGCAAGCCGGGTAGACGAGAGCGGGCTGTTATGAAGAATTGGCCTGATTTTAGCATCCCGGGAGTGAGAACCGGCCAAAAATTACAGCTTGGCGATGTTGTTTAGGGTAAAGCTCTTTGCGTGTGGTCCCTAGTTTAAGGCTATCTTCTCCAGATCGCAGCCACCAGGGCTCAAACCCTTTAGCACCCACAGGACTTGGAATCCGCTTTGGCGAGCTTTGCTGAGGGCTTCCTCAATTTGAGTGGCAGGAGTTTCCGGCGCGGTCGGCAGCTCATACTGTGGGTAGCCCCATCCTATCGCCGCCCAGCCGATGTCTTCAAACTCGGGAAGCCCATTGACCATAGCCATGCCGGATTCTGCCGGGGCAATAAATGGGGTCGCCCCTTGCCCCACTTGACGCATATCCCAATAGAGGCGGTTGGTTTTTGGAATGTACAGTACGGCGGTTCTTCTAAGCGATCGGGGCTGACGGCCCAGGCTTTCCAAGCACTGCAGAATATTCTTCCGGGCCACAATCGCAGGGTCCCAGGTGGACGGACTCCTGTTGATCTGCCGCAACTGGCTGCGCCATTCCAGCGGTGACTTTCCCGCGATCGCGGCCCTCGCCTCGCCAATGGATTTCACCATGCGGTGCGCCGAACCTGTGGTCGTCATGAAGAGGTGGCCACACACCGCAATGGCAAGAATCAGCCCGAAAGATTCCGCCAAAGATATCCGGCCATTGCGCAGTTTGGCGGTGAGGCTGGACGGCTCAATCCTGGGGATAAATGCCGCGACGAACATACCAGCCAGGACGGCGTGGAACTCGGTGAAATATTTCCAGTTTGGGGAATAAAAATCAATCAGCAAATAGGGAATGAGACCGGCGATAACCGCTACGAACACTAATTCCACCGGGAGGCTCTCGCCACTGCGTATGGTCTGTAACATATCCACAAGGTTGTGCACATTCCGTACCCGTGCCCAGAGAAGAAGAAATAGCCAAGCCCACAGAAAATAAACAATGAAGAAATAGGGAACCCACTCAGGATGGATTCGGTCGAAGCGGAAAGGTGCAAAACCGGCCTTGACAGCTCCCACTTCTGTATGCATTTGCACCACGACCACCAGCATCGAAAGCACGAGCCCCAGCAGCACAGGCCACGCGCGTAACCACTTCACGCGCCAGCACAAATAAAGGATCAGGGCCAGCAACAGGTAGATTTGGGAAATCTTCACAAAGCCTACCAACGCCAGTGCGACCGGCATGGCCATGCTGAAACTGAGTTTCTCGGCCAGGGTGAACGCCTGTGTTCTGCCCTGGAGGGATAGGTAGAAGATGACGGCGATCGCAATCAGCCACACCGAGAGACCGTAAGCGAAGAGGAACGAGTCACTGTTCAGAATGGTCTCGTTAAAATTCCAGTGATTTGGATCTTCCATGGAAGGAAATAAACCAACTATCGCAAGGACGCATACGATCCAATAACTAAGCGGCGGGCTGTTCTCCTCTTTCCTTTGAATCACAGCTCTGAGCGTTGCGGCGCACCCAAAGACGCCGGCCACATACAGCGGCACTAGCAACAGCCCGTATCCGAAAGCTATGAAATCAAGCGCCTGGAACCCGCATAGCCGGCGAAGCGATTGCGCCACCCACAATGATCCCGTGTGGTATTTCATTGGGACCAGCCCATTCAAACCGGTTGAGACCACGCCGTAGGTGTCCATCATGTTGACAGTGGCGGCTTGCCACACAACGTCGGCATGAACCTGTCCGCCCAGCATCGCCTCCCGGTAAACGATCAGATGTTCTCCACCGGAGCGCCAGTACATGCTTTCCGCGTAGACCCCTAGTGCCAGGCCAAGGAGAAGCAGCGATGTTGTGCGAAGCAGACCAAGACGTCTGCCTACAGCCCCGAGATTCAGGAGACTCGTGAACAGACCAGCGCCGCTAATCGTCCACCCAACTGCCGGAAACGAGGCCACGCGTGAAAGCCCGATCAGAGAAACTCCGATGAGAGTAATCAATAGGAGCGCGGGGCCCGAAAACATCCAAAGCTTCTTCGATCCGAAGGCAGCGACGTTGAGGACTAAGAGTGACAGCCCCGCCATCTTTACCAAGGAGTGTGTTGGTGTTGGGAACCCATGCCGCAAGGCAACAACTGTGACTAGCATGAGGACAGGAATCGGACTGGCAACTGTGCAAACTAATTGAAGCAGGTTTCTTGTATGCGAAAGAGTGACGCAGTGGTTGCTCGGTAGGTCTGAATGCATAATTGGCGGCAAGTATACAGTTTGATATTTCCGTTCGCCAAAAAATACGAGCGCTCAGTCGACGAGTCCTCAGTTATACTTTTCAGCACTTGGCTCAGCTATACTATCGAGCACAAGAACTTACCCGAAAAGAGAAGTTTCTTCTGCATTCCGCGACCGTCTGGACTTGGCAGTGCCGCGCCTTGGCGCATGACTCGACAGAAGAGGGTTCGAAAGCAAGCCGGGCAGACGAGAGCGGGCTGTCATCAAGAATTTGCCTGATTTTAGCACCCCGGAGTGAGAACCGGCCAAAAATTGCAGCTTCCCGATATTGCTTCCGTTTCTCGTTTGCGCTGGGCGAGCACGGACGCCAAGATGCTAGACTCATTTGAGGGAGCCCCCGTGAAGGTAACAGTTCTGGAGAAGATTCCAGAAGACCCGGAAATCATTCTTGCCTGGAACAATCTGGTATTCCGAATGGAGCGACCGGAGGTCTTCTTCACCCATCAGTGGGCTTTGGCCGCGAGCCGCGCTTTCTCCTACAGTCTCTGCCCGTTGACTTTCCTTGTCCATGAGTCCGGCCAGCTCCGGGGAGTGGCTGCCATGGCCACCACTCGAGAATCGCCTGATACGGCTTTCTTCCTGACAGCCAGTACCGCGGATTACTGCGATATCGTGAGTGAGCCGGAGACTCGAGGAGCCGTGTTGGCGGCTGTGCTCGAGGAGATGAAGAAGCTGAGCGTGCGGGATCTGGTATTGGCCAACGTTCCTGCGGAGTCACATACCCTTCGAGCCATTACAGCCGTTGCTAGGTCTCGCCGCTTCCATCTACATGAGCGACTTGCATACGATTGCGGGGTCATTTCTCTGGGTGACAAGGAGCAACGGCAATCCGTCCTGCAGTCTGTCATGGGAAAAGAACGTGAGAAGCGTGGGCTAAAGAAGCTCGTCCAGCTTGGTCCAGTCCGCCTTACCCACTTGAGTACAGAACAAGTAGAGACGGGCTTGGAGTCGATCTTTGCTGCGCAGATTTCACGCTTTCTCGCGACCAATCGCCTGAGTCCGCTAATTCGCCCGCAGCGGCGTTTTTTTTTAATGGAACTCGGGAGACTCCTGAGTTCGGCTGGTTGGTTGAAGGTCAGCCAGTTGGAAGTCAACGGTCGGCCGGTCGCGTGGAACTACGGATTCCAGTTTTTTGATAGCTGGTTTTGGTATTTGCCGACCTTCCAGATCCAGTATGAGGAGTCGTCGCCTGGCTCCTGCCTGCTCCGGCTCTTAACGGAGGAGGCGTGCGCCGACTCATCGGTGAAGAGATTGGACCTTGGATTAGGGGATGAGGCTTATAAAGAACGCTTTTCCAATGCCATTTGCTCAACCCGCTATGTGCAGTTGTCAAAGAGCATGACGCGGCATCTGGTAAATGTTGGCCGACATTGGCTGGCGGCTTCTGCTGGAAGATTTCCAATTATGGACAAGCGGCTTCGTAGCGGAAGAGACTTGTTCCAGAGCCTACAAAGCCGAATTGGCAAAGCGGGCATGGTTGCTACCGCGACGCACGCACTGACAAGGGCAAAGAGGAGCGTGGTATCCGAGGACGAGGTTGCCTTTTTTGAAGCTCCTCCAATGAAGATATCGGAGAATGAACGCGCGACTTTGATCCCTTTGGGTTGGGAACGCATTGCTGCAGCCGCAATGAACAACGCTGACGACGAGCAGACGCTAGAATATCTTATACGCTGTGCCCAACGTCTGCGACAAGGCCGCGCGACCGGTTTTGTTTTGCAGCGGCAAGAAAGACAGCTGTCCCACTTTCTGTGGGTGGACGTTTATGACGGGTTCCACTTGTCGGAGGTCGATACCAGGCTTGAAACCAGCGACCCTAGCGCCTTCCTGATATTCGACAGCTGGACCCCTAAGGGGCAACAGGGCCGTAGCGCCTACTTAACCGCCATTCGTTTGGCTGCCGCATATCTGCAAAAGCAACAAAGGCAAGCCTGGGTCTTCAGCGCAGCCAGGAATGAGTTATCCCTCCGGTGGATTCTTAGGGCTGGCTTCGTGTATCGCTTTTCACTGGTGCGCAGTAGAACGTTGTGCCACACGACTCTATCGCGTCGTGAAGGGGTCAACTTATCGTCGAAGTATCAACCAGTGAACTAGCAACCACACCTGGGAACACTGCGGTACAATTCTGCGGACACCTTCGGAAGGCACCTTGAGATTCGTCAGCCCTGCTCTGAAGCACATCGTCTTTCCCGTCCTGTCGATGAGCGGGTACCTTCGCTACACGGCTGGCGCTGGTCCAGCGGTCGTGACTTACCACGGAGTTTTTCCCGCCGGCTACGAAATTCGGAATACGGCTTTAGACGGAAACCTGGTGCGCGCGGATTCGCTGCGGTGCCAACTGCAGCTTCTGAAGAAGCGCTACCACGTGATTACGCCCGAAGATTTTCTCCATTGGTCTGAAGGAGATCTGTCACTACCTTCGCGTTCGATATTGCTGACTTGTGACGACGCTCTGCGGAACACGCTGACCGAAATGGTTCCCATATTGCACGAACTTGGCCTGTCTTGCCTCTTCTTCGCCACCAGCGCGTCCGCCGATGAGACGCCGTCCATGCTCTGGTACGAGGAACTCTATCTCATGTTGTTGGACGCCAGCGAGCCCATCACTCTCAGCCTCCCCGAAGCGGGCGTTAGCGTTGGCCCAATCGCGCCGCACGAGAAACACTCCTGTTGGTGGAACTTGGTCGAACGGCTTTCGCAGTTCGATAGAGAGCCCAGGCGCAGATTCCTCGATCAGAGCCGAGACCAGCTCAGGCTTTCAGAAGACTGGGGAACGCGCCTCGTCCAGAACTCGATCGTCGCCTGCAGGTTTCTTACGCTAGATCGAGAGGGGTTACGGCAACTGGTCGCTGCGGGAATGACGATCGGCGCCCATTCTCTCTCGCACCCGATTCTCGCGCGGGCGCCCGACGACATGGCTTGGCGCGAGATCTCCGAAAGCCGGAGTGTCCTCGAGAAGGCGCTGGGGCAGACGGTGTGGGCCTTTGGGTATCCCTTCGGCAATGCCGCTACGGTCACAGGACGAGATTTGCGGCTGGCGGAGCAAGCGGGCTTCCGCTGCGCCTTTATGAACGCTGGAGGTGGGTTTGGCGCGAGGATCAATCGGTTCGCCCTGCCGCGCGTCCACGTCACCGCCGACATGAGCTTGGCGGAGTTTGAGGCCCACATCTCGGGCTTCTACCGTTCGCTGCGCCAGCGGCTGCTGGGCGGCGATGAACTGGAAACGGTTGTGGGCGCTTGAGACCGACCGGCAACGGTGGGGTGGCCCGGGCCACCCGGCCGCGATGAATCCTCAGCTATGCCGCCGTCAGCACTTCCTCAGCTATACTATCGAACACACGAACTTACCGAAAAGAGAAGATTCTTCTGGATTCCGGAATCATCAAGGCTTGGCGGGCGGCCGACTTCGGACAGCGCTTGCCGAGAGTTTCAGGTTCCGCGTTGAAGCTTAGCGCGTGACTCGACAGAAGAGATTTCGAAGGGACAAGAATGGTCAATTGGTCGCAGGAATCGATACTGGTAACGGGTGGAACAGGGTCGTTCGGGAAGAAGTTTGTGGAGATCATGCTGCGCGACTACCAGCCGCAACGGCTGGTCGTATTCAGCCGGGATGAGTTGAAGCAGCATGAGATGAGAACGTCGGGCTTCGATCATCCCAGCATGCGGTATTTTATTGGCGACGTTCGAGATGTCGAGAGGTTGAAGCGCGCGCTCGCGGGCGTGACGGTGGTGGTGCATGCGGCGGCGCTCAAGCAGGTGCCGGCTTGCGAGTACAACCCGTTCGAGGCGATCCAGACGAATATCATGGGCGGGCGCAATGTGATTGACGCAGCCCTTGATCAAGGCGTACGCCGCATTCTGGCGCTCAGCACCGACAAGGCGGTGAATCCGATCAATCTGTACGGCGCCACCAAGCTGTGCGCGGAAAAAGTTTTTGTGCAGGCCAATGCCTATGCGGGCGCTAGAAATACGCGCTTCAGTTGTGCGCGGTACGGGAACGTGGTGGGCAGCCGCGGCAGCGTGATCCCGGTTTTTCTCGAACAGCGGCGGCGCGGGAAGATCACGATCACCGATCCGCGAATGACCCGATTCTGGCTGACGCTGGAGCAGGGCGTGAAGTTTGTGATCCGCTGCCTGGAGCAGATGCACGGCGGCGAGATTTTTGTTCCGAAAATTCCCAGCATGCGGCTGGTGGATCTGGCGGAGACCGTCGCCCCCGGATGCCAGGTGGAGTACATCGGGATTCGTCCGGGAGAGAAGTTGCACGAAGTGCTGGTCTCGGAAGACGAGTCGCGGCAAACGCTCGAGACTGAAGACATGTACGTGATACAACCGGCGCATCCGTGGTGGAAATCGGAAAACTGGGTGAATGCGAAGCCGCTTCCGGAAGGCTTTCGTTATTCGAGCGACACCAACGAACGCTGGCTGACGCGGCGTGAACTGGAAGAGCTGGTGGCGCCTGAAACCAGCGCTGCGGAGGCGGTTCCGACCTCCGCCTGACAGGCTGCGGCTGATATCGGGGAACTTACGCATCGCTAGAGCAATGCCCGGATACGAAGCCCGAGTTTTTCCGCAGTTTGTGAAGGCATGCCTGATATCGCACTTGCAACACGGACTGCTAGCATGAGTGTCTTGCCCACAAAGCTGGAAACTCTCGCCATCCATGGGGGTACGCCTGTGCGGGAAAGATTGTTGCCGTATGGCAGGCAGAGTCTCAGCGAAGAAGATATTCAGGCGGTAGCAGAAGTTTTGCGGTCCGACTGGCTGACGACCGGACCGAAAGTCGGCGAGTTTGAGGAGCGATTCTCGGCGTGGGTGGGAGCGAAGTACGGGGTCAGCTTCAGTTCGGGCACGGCTGCGCTGCACGCCGCGGCGTTTGCGGCGGGACTCGGGCCGGGTGATGAAGCGATCACCACGCCCATGACATTCTGTGCGACCGCGAATTGTGTGCTCTACCAGGGAGCTAAGCCCGTGTTCGCCGATGTGAGTGCGGACACACTGAATCTCGATCCCGGCGAAGTTGCAAAGAAGCTCTCTTCACGGACAAAGGCCATTCTTGCAGTCGACTATGCCGGGCATCCTGCGGATCTTGATGCGTTGCTTGCGGTCACCGAGCAGCGTGGAATCCCGCTGATTGAAGATGCCAGTCACGCGCTCGGCGCCAACTACCGCGGAAAGCGCGTGGGCGGCATTGCGGATATGACCGTGTTCAGCTTCCATCCGGTGAAGCACCTGACGACCGGGGAAGGTGGCATGGTGACCACGAACGACGCGACGCTGGCGGAGACGCTGCGGCGGTTTCGGAATCATGGGATCTCGAGTGATTCACGGCAACGGCAGGCCTCTGGGCAGTGGTATTATGAGATGGTCCTGCTGGGGTTCAATTACCGACTGACGGATATCGCTTGTGCCCTGGGACTATCCCAGCTAATGAAGTTGAGTCCGAACCTCGCCCGCCGCCGGGAGATTGCCGGGCATTATACGGCGGCGTTCCGGGCTGTGCCGGGACTGATTCCACCCAGCGTGCGGCCCGATGTGAATCCTGCCTGGCACCTGTACCCGATTAGCGTCGATTTGGCGAAACTCACGGTGGACAGAGGCCAGATATTCCGTGCCCTGCGCGCGGAAAACATCGGAGTCAACGTGCATTACATTCCCATACATCTCCATCCTTACTATCGCAATCAGTTCGGTCACAGGGACGGCGAGTGCCCGGTCGCGGAGGCAGCCTATGAGCGACTGATCAGCTTGCCGATGTTCCATGGCATGACCGATGCAGATGCGGGGGACGTGGTTCGAGCGGTGAGCAAAGTGATCTCGTCCTATGCCAAGTAATGGACCGAAACCCGGCCAGACAAATCCGAGCGGCAAGGGCCCAAGTTTTGTCGCTGAGGTTTCGAGCAATCATCATCGCGACTTGAAGCGATGCTTGGAATTCATCAGAACCGCAGCCGGAATTGGCTGCGACGCGGTCAAGTTCCAGCTCTTTCGCGTGCGGGAACTGTTCGCGCCGGAGGCTTTGCGACACGATCCCAAGCTTCTCGCGCGGGAGGCCTGGGAACTGCCCGTGGGATTCCTACCGGATCTGGCGAGAGGTTGCCAGGGAGCGGGAATCCAGTTTTCGTGCACCCCGTTCTATCTAGAGGCGGTGGGAGAATTGTTGCCTTTTGTGGATTTCTACAAGGTTGCTTCTTATGAACTGATGTGGGATGACCTTCTTGTGGCATGTGCAAGGACAGGAAAGCCGGTGGTGCTCTCCACTGGTATGGCAACCCTGCCCGAAGTTAAGCATGCGTGCTCAGTATTGCGGAGCGCTGGCTGCCGGGACTTGATGCTGTTACATTGTGTGTCGGCCTATCCGACCAAGCCCGAGGATTGCAATCTGGCGGCGATCGCCACCTTACAGAATGCTTGCCGGTGTCCAGTAGGATGGTCGGATCACAGTGTGGATCCCGGTGTCATCTTCCGAGCGGTACACCGGTGGGGAGCGAGCATGGTCGAGTTCCACCTTGATCTTGAGGGACAGGGTGCTGAGTTTGGTGCTGGGCATTGCTGGCTTCCGGAACCGATGCGCCAAGTGATCGCTTCAGTGCGAACAGGGTTTCGGGCGGAGGGAGATGGAGAGGTGGGGCCTGCTGCAAGTGAACTGGAGGAGCGTGAGTGGCGAGCAGACAAGGAAGATGGGCTTCGGCCCCTGCACGCGATAAGAAAACACCTGGGGTCACATGAGCCATGAAAACAGTTGCCATCATACAAGCACGAATGGGATCGAACCGTCTTCCTGGGAAGGTGCTAAAGGCGATCTTAGGCCGACCCATGTTGTGGCATGTCGTAAGACGGGTGCGCGCCGCTCCTTCGATCTCAGAGGTCATAGTAGCCGTTCCCGATGATCCGGCCAATGAAGTCTTGCTTCGATTCTGCGCTGACAACAAGATCACGCTTTTTGCAGGCAGCGAAACCGATGTCCTGGACCGCTATTATCGAGCCGCACAGCAATTTGAGGCCGATCCGATAGTACGCGTAACGGCGGATTGTCCGATAGCTGATCCGCAATTGATTGAAAGGCTCATCCAGATGTACAAGAGCGGCGCATACGACCACATTGGAGTAGCCTCGGGCGCCGGAGCCGAGCGCCTGGGCAAAGGGCGCTTTCCCGATGGATTGGATGCTGAATGCTTCGGTTTTTCCGCACTGGCTCGAGCCTGGCGTGAAGCGACCGATCCACGCGACCGTGAGCACGTAACTCGCTATATGTGGAATAACAAACAGATCTTCCGCTGTGGTGAACTTACGGCTGACATGGTCTATCCAAAGCTGCGCCTGACCGTCGATCACCCGGAAGATTTTGAGCTGGTGACCAAAATCTATGAGTCCCTTTATAGCGAACGCAGGCCATTTCTGTTGTCTGATGTTATGAGGTTCTTGCAGGAAAATCCTGGCCTGCTTGACTTGAATCGTAAGTGGGCTGAAGCTGAGAACTATCGGAGCGTTCTGGAAGACTGATGACAACCGAAACGGCGACAAAAGGCTGGGAATTGTTTTCCCGGGCATGCAAAGTGATCCCAGGTGGGACGCAGTTGCTATCCAAGCGCCCCTCAATGTTCCTGCCGGAGCAGTGGCCTTCGTATTTCTCAAGCGCGCGCGGCGTGGAAGTAACGGACCTTGACGGCAGAACTTATATCGACATGAGCATGATGGGTATTGGCGCCTGCGTGCTCGGCTACGGGGACCCGGAAGTGGATCGTGCGGCGAAGGCCGCGATTGATGCAGGTGTGGCTTCAACCCTGAACGCCCCCGAAGAACTGGTTCTGGCGGATCTCTTGTTCGAATTGCATCCCTGGGCGCAGATGGTGCGCTACGCACGCGGCGGTGGTGAGGCCATGTCGATTGCGGTTCGCATCGCTCGAGCTCAAACGGGACGGGATAAGGTCGCCTTCTGCGGTTACCACGGCTGGTGCGATTGGTACCTGGCTGCTAATTTAGC